>JACCDR010736485.1_pt1 | contig 16272 bp, 39 predicted proteins | sample 7446431 | NCBI WGS metagenome assembly JACCDR01 (sample SAMN15323443, study PRJNA562643) | freshwater metagenome | isolation source: river surface water | place: USA:Blue River Watershed | collected 2017-08-17 | reverse complement strand
CGCTGAAAATCAAGGGCTACTTCACTGCCGACGAGGCCGTCTACCGGCGCGGAGTGGAGCGCATCTACCAGGAATTCTTGAAGCGGCTCGAGGCGCTTCGGCCCGACCGCGACGAGCAAACCAAACCAGACCTGGACCTGAAAGTATGACCACCGCCGACCCATTTCTCCGAGAGTTTCGCGCGTTCCTCCGAGAATTCCGCCTGTTCCGGGACGCGACGCTCGGACGGCTGAGCATCATCGAGGTCAATCTGGAGAAGCTCACGGCCGCTGTCGGCGAGCTCGGGAAGACGGTCGAGAGCATCCCGGGTCTCGTGGACCAAGCGATGAAGCAGGACGCCAACGCGCGCGTCCTGGAAGCGCGGCTCCGAGTCGTCGAGGAAGACCACCACGCAGGCAACGGAAAGCGCAAAAATGGCGGATCGTCTCGATGAAATCGAGCGGTCGCTGCGTGACGATGTCGTAACCATCCGCCCGAAGTCGGAGACCGTCCCGCCGAAGTCTGAATACGCCGGGCGCCACTGGACACCCGGCGGCGTCGTGCTGGTCATCACCGCGTTCGGCGGCCTCATGACGACCGTCGGCGCGCTGGTCGGCCCGCTGTTGATGAAGCCAGACATGACCGGATGGGTCAAGGAAGAGCGGCTCACGAAGTGCGAAGAGAAGCTCGAGGCGAAGGAAGAGGCCGCGCAGAAACGCGTCGATGACGAGCGGGAGCGCACTCGGGCGTGCTACCAGAAGCTCGGCGACTGCCAGTCCAATCTGGGCGCTAGCGAAGTGGTTATCGAGTCTCTCGGGAAGAAGCGGCGGTAGCGAGCGCCTCGGCCTCGGCCGCATCGACGCATCCAGCGACCCATTCGCTCATGCTGATCGCGTCGTGCTCACAGATGGCCTGTAGGCGCGCCTTGTAGCCGAGCGGCAGGCGCAGCTTGACGGTGTCGCGCGCGGCTGAGTAGCGCGACTCGCTCCACTGCGCCGGCTGCTTTGGCTTGCGTCTCACGGCCCGTCCGCCTCGGTGACGCGGTAGTCGGTCAGGTCGTCGTCGGTCAGCTCGCACAGGTCCTCGATGGCCTGCTCGGCGTCGGAGCGAAGCGAGTAGCCGACGCGGCCAAGTCGGTCGAGCATCCGCGGCGAGCCGCGCCACCGGCCGCCGATGCGCTCTTCGACGATGTAGTAGGGGTCGGTCATGGCGACACCGGCCCGGCCAGCTTGGCCCGCGCGCTAGCAAGCGCGTCGAGCGCTTCCCGCTGCTCGGGGCCGACGATGATTCCGCCACAATTGCCGAGGCTCAGAGCATAGCGGAGCGTCGCTAGCTGGCGCTCAGCTTGCGCCTCGGCTAGGTGAGCCATGCCGTACGGCACATCGCGCGACTCCCATACCGTGCGCCCGTTCCAGCGGACCGCCGCGCAGTGCGAGCCTCCCGCGACGGTCGAGACCCGTACAGAAAGCCCGGTCGGCTCCGTGCTCATGGCGAAATCTCCTCCGCTACCTCGACCGACAGAGCGCGACCGTAGTTGTCGAGGTGCACCGTGTAGAGCGGCTCTGACGGGTCAGCGCGGAAGAGCACGCGGTCGGCGACCGTGCAGCTACCAGCCGATTCGCCTGCCACGATCGCGCGCAGCGCCGCCCACGCATCCGCCGCGTTATCGTCCTCGGAGTTGGTCCGCGCGCTCGCGAAGTCCGTCCGCCCCTCGTACGCCCTGATCAAGTCTGCTACGTTTGCCATTGTCGCTGGTCCTTTCAGCGGCCGGGCGCCGGGAGGTGACTCTCCGCGGCGCCGACCATCTACAGACCATTCTACTCATTAGGGCCCTAAGCGCAAGTGTAAATCGCACAAATCGACACGTGCCTGTGATTTCGCCTAGGTTATGCGTCTGCGTCGGTAGCAGGCGGCCGTCTCAGCCCCAACGCCTCCCGCAGAAGGTCGAGCAGCCGGGTTCCTCGGCCAATGTCGGTGTGCTGGTCGTAGAGGTTGATGTGCTTCTCCGCGGCACTGATTCGTTCGCGGAGCTGTTCGGCGGTTTCATTTTCGATCATGGGGACTCCTTGGTAGCGGACGGGCGGAGCTCTTCGGGGATGGCCGTCACCGCGTCTGCCAGGTCGTCGAGGGCACGTGCACTCCTCGGGCTTGTTACACTCGAGGTTCTCGTCGTTGTGCTGCCAGTTCACAGCGATGCGCACGACCGGCTCCCAGGCCTCGACACGGAGCTGAGCCTCGTTCCAGAACTCGCGCTGGAGCCCCATGTCGCGCGTCAGTTCCCTCACCCGCGCCTCCGCCGCTTCCTTCTCGGCTTTGAGCGTGGCGAGTTGCCGCTCAAGGTACTTGATTCGGTCGTCGGCCGCCTGGAGTTTGCTGTTGCGCCCGTCGCCGAGCAGCTCACTTGCCTCGTTGATCCACGTGCTTTCTTCCTCGAACCAGTCGCTCAGTGCGCGACGCAGCAGAGCCTCGAGCTCCCTCACCCTCTGCTCGCTCTCGGCCCGGCCCTCCTTCTCCGACTCCAGCGCCCGCTTGTAATCCTCGACGCGCTCGTTTGCGCGGTAGAGGTCGGCTTGAGACTCGGCGCGGCCTGCGTTGCGGGCGAACTTCGCCGTCTCGCTCGCGGCGGGCTTGGCTTCGCTCTTCGGCGGATAATCGTGCATCGCGCAGTAGGGATGCTCGGCTGCGCCCCAAACACACGTGCACTTCGCCGTCTCGCTCGCGGCGGGCTCGTCTTTGGGCTTGAAGCATCCGTAGCCCTGGCACGTCGGGCACTCGCGCGTTGCCGGGAAGTTGTACGCGCGAATCTTGCCGGTTCCGCTGCACGTCTGACACTGTGGGTTCTCCGCCTTCGCCCCTTCGCTTCCGGCCCGCGCGTTGAGCTTGCGGAGGGCATCTTGGGCGAGGAGCACCTGCGTCGTCTTGTGGAGCGTGAGCCCGGTGACGCGCGCAACGCAGTAACGCAACGCCTCTACCTCCTCGACGGTGAGATCGAGAGCGCCGGGCGGGTGGGCGTGAGCAGACATGAATCGCGCGGCCTCGTCAGCCCCGAGAGTCTCGACCTTCGGCTCGGAAGGCAGAGAGCGGAGGTGCTGAATCAGGTGGCGAATCGCATCCTCGTATCGAATCGTGCCCATCGCGCGGTCGCCGAGTCTTCGCTCCGCCTCGTCGAGATGCTTCGCTCGCTGGTCGGGTTGGCTCATGGTTTCTCTTTCGCCCAGTACTTTTTCAGTTGCTCGTAGGCCTTCTCCGAACAGAACAGGACGCCCTCGACGATGCAGCCGTGAACCATCTCGGGCTCCCCTGTCTTCGGGTTCTTCGCCTCGAAGGGGAACATCCGCGAGACGCGCACGGGTAGGCCGGCGTGCCACTCACCGAAGATCATGGTTTCTCGTCGGGTTGGGATTCGGCGGCGAGGCACGCTTCGCAGCGCAACTCGCGACGGTGTACGCGCGTCGTGTCGCCCTCCAGTGCCACATCAAACACGTCACAGAATGCGCTCTCTCGCGCGCTGTGCGGGTGCGTCAGGAATGGGCATAGCCAGGAGCAAAGCTCCGGCCGCTCTGCATCGACTCTGGCCTCCACGACGAGCCTCACGATTCGGTCGCTCACTTCGCCCCGCCCTTCTCGCCCGCGGGAGGGCGTCGCGTCTCGTGGTAGTGAACCGAGCGGAGCATCGCTCCCCGCGCGAACTCTGCCTGCCGTTCACCGCATCGCGGTCGGCTCATGGTTGAGCATCGCGGGACCCGCACGCCGGAAAGTACCTCGGCGAGCTTGCCGCGCGGCTTTGTCATGACCATTTCGAAATTACGCACGCTTGGCTCGGCGTGCCTCCCGGGGACGTTCAGAACGGCACGCCCCGCCGTGTCCCACCAAATTTCGGAACCGTCGGCTAGCATCACGCTGGGAACATCCTTGCCGTGCCCACAACAAGATCCGCTTGTCTCGAATCCGGCGGCGTTGAGCGCCTCCACGGCTGGCGCAATGCACTCGTCCAACAGCGCCTCAACCTCGCGCCTGGTGCCGTCGTGAGAGCGCCCAGCCTGAATCACGACAAGAGCGCGGGCCTGGCCGCAGCGCAGCTCGCTCATTGGCTCCGCCCTTCGTTGCAACCACTGCAAAGCGTAATTGCGTCGTACGGTGGCGGTCCCCATGTGCCATGCCACCATCCGCGGCTTCGCAGTGTCTCCCAAGCCCTGAAAGACCAGGTTCCGCACGAGACGCAGACGGACGCGCCGAGGCGCCCGACGACATCGATTACGAGCTGTTCAAGGAATGTTCGGCTACCCATTACTTCGCCCCGCCCTTCTCGCCCGCGTCGGTGTGTCCGCAAATCGGACAAGGCACAGCAGGCGCGGGCCGCTTCGCCATCCGTTCCGCGTCCTTCGCCATGCACCTGGCATGGTGCTCGGCGCCGTACATCGGGACACGCTCCACAACGTCCATCGTGTCGTCCGGAGCACACGAGTAGAAATTGTGCGAGTCGAGCATGAACCATATCTTAGCGCCGTCGTCACTCCACGAGCGCAGGACGATCCCGGAACTGACAGCTCGAGCTTCACCGCTTCCTCCCTTTCGCCTTGCGGCCCTTCGGCGAGGCGGGTTTCGAGAGGCGACCGATGTGCATGAGCGCGTCCTTCGCGTGGGCGTTCAGCCCACCCTCGCCCTCACACAAGGAGCACCGTAGCACCTCGCGCACCTGTCTCTGAATCGCTGCCAGCCTCTGAGCGCCGGTCATTCTCGACCTTCCTCGAGCGGCAGGGGCGTGGACAGCTCTTCCGGCGTGGGGATGATCTGCTCAGCGGCCCATTCTCGGATGTACTTCCAGCGCTCATCATCCGTCTTGCAATAGCGCTCGTCGTTCTCGTACATGACCTCTTGCGCGAGCTGGTGCGTGATGTTGAATGTCTCGCCGAGCGCGTCGTAGTCGTACGTGTCCAGCTTGCTGAGCTCGACTCCGCGGTGTCTGCCAAGGGCCCCGAGAGCGCAGACGGACCCGCCGGCCTCGAGCTCGCCGTGGGTCAGCTTCTTCTCAGGCATGGCGTCGAGCGCAGCTACGAGGTCCCGAAAGAACTTCTGACCTCGGCGGCCCCTCGTCGCGCTCGCGATGATTGCTCGCCATCGCCCCATGTCGAGCGGGTCCAGGTCTTCGCTGTAACCCGAGCGGCTCACTTCTTCCCCCAAAACGAAACGCGCTCGCCGGTCATGCGGTCGCGCCAAGTCCGCGGCAGCTCGCGATCCATGTCAATCCGCAAAGCCGCCACCCGCTTCCGGTAGTCGGCATCGCGGGTGGCCTGAGACCAGGCGACCTGGGCGTCGTTCAGGCCGTGCGGGAAATTCTGGTATGGGTCGCTCCAGGCGGCGATGACGGCAGAATCGGCTCCCTCGCAAGCGTCGCACAGCCCGCCGGGCCCGATTGAGCAAGCCTCGCACTCCTCGGCAGCGCAGCGCGAACAGCGACCGCCGGTCGAGGTTTTTGCCGCGGGCGGGGCGGGCTTGGGTGTTGACGCCCAGTCGATTGAACATGGCTCGACCCTGTCCCCGACCTTGAACTCCATCACGGCTCACCCGCTTTCTCTTCTTGCTTCGCGGCCCGCTCGCGCTGCCAAGGCGTGCCGTCTTTGCCAGCCGCAACGTGCTTGGCGTGGGCCGCCATTATCCGCTCGTCATCCGCGTCATCCACCCAGACGACGACGTAGCCGGCAGGGTACCGCTCCTTGTACCCGTCGTGCTTCCAGTCGCAGTCGTACAGGCAGCCCATGTCGTGCGGGCCGAACGACGGATGCGAGCAGATGTGACCAGCGATGAACTCGCCGTCCTCTGTGAGAGCATCGACGCTGTACCACCCGGGGCTGCCGCCGTTTACGAAGCAGTAGATTTCCGGTAGCCGTCGCTCGGTGTCGTCGCCGACCACTCTGCGAACGGCGCTCACGGTTCACCCCCAAGCGACCCGAGCATTTTTTGCAGCGGCGCGAGCCGCTCACCGAACCGCGCCGTAATCGCCGCCGACTTCTTGGCGATCCGCTCGTTCAGCTCGCGCTCGGCGTTCTCGCGCAGCTCCTCGCGTGCCTGCCGGACGGCGTCGTCTCGGTCGTTCTCGAGCCGGCGGATGCGCTCGGAAAGGCGATCGCGTTGGACTTCGGTTGGCGTGCGGCGGGCGCGGGGGAGCTCCACGCTCGTGTCGAGTTCCTGGTGTGTCACGGGGGCTTTCGGCGGCATGGTCAGTGGCCTCCGTTCGGCACGGCGTCTTTGCTGCGAAGGGCGGCCTCGAGCGCTCCCGGGTTACCGGGCGCCATGCCGTTCGGCATCGGGACTTCCTCGCCCGTCGTGTCGATGATCTCTTCGGCGGTGCTCATGCCGAGCGACAGCTCGGGGGCGAAGATGCGCGTCCAGAACGACGCGGCCCGGTACATCAACATTTGCTCAGGTATGGTCTTCCATTTCGAGCCGTTGCGCTGGTACCACTGCTCGGCCTTCGCGAGCCCGATGGTGATGAGGGCGCCAACGCACTCCTCACCGTTCTCGAGGTCCTTCGCGTAGCAGCGACATCCCCAATCGTCGGAGAACTCTTTCCCGACCCAGCGGAAGCGCAGCGGCGTGAACCGGCGCGATGCGTTCACGGTCGCGATCAGGAACGACGCACGCCAGCTCGGGCGGCCGTGGATCACGTCGAGGTTCTGCATCGTCATCAGCACCGACGTGCCGATGCGCGACGCGAGCTCCATGGCAATCAGCACGTTCGGCAGATTCGCCGGGCCCTGGTACTGAGCCGGCACAAGCGAGCTCTGCGAGAGCGCGACGGCCATGCGCTGCGCGCCCTTGAAGTTGTCGAGGTTCGCGAACACGCTGATTGCGCGCCCCGGGTCGGTCGCCACCTTGGCGAGATCGTTCCCGTTCTCGGGCGCAGGCTGTAGCGGCGGATGGGCGACCTCGGCCTTCGGCGGCTCCACCTGTGGCGGCAGAGTTGGGTCGGGCTTGAAATCGCCCGGCGGCGTGGCGTCGTCGAATGTTGCTTGTGTCTCGGGTTGGCGGGGCATCGTCGATCCTTTCACGCGGCCCATGGAGGAACGCGCAACTGTTGGATGGTCTCCGGGTACGCCGGAAAGCGTCCCGTCTTCATGCAGTGCGCGAGCGTGTCGATGTCGCGCCGGGCCGCCATGTAGCCGCGGCCGATGCCGTCGGCGTCGAGCGTGTACTGCGCGACAGCGTACGGCGGCGACTTCTCGACCGCGAGCAGAACGAAGTGCTCGACCGGCATCGCGAGCGAGAGCGCCGCGAACCGGTAAAGGGCGTCCTGCACGTGGTACTGATACTTCGCCACGTCGCGCTCGAACTCTTCCTCGCTGGCGTCATCGGTTGTCTTCACGTCCACGATCATCGCGAGCTCGCGCACGTAGTAGTCGAGCCGACTCTTGCACATGAGACCGCTCTGCTCGTCCTTCCACGATAGCGTCAGCTCGGCCTCGCCGTCGCGGATCATCTTGCCGGCTAGCGGGTGCGCCTTCACGGACTCGACCATGTTCGTGATGGTCAAGAGGTCGTCGAAGTTCACGGGTTCGGCGCCGGGATGCGCCGCGTCCCAGGCGTCGGCCCCGGCCTTCCCGTCCTTCGTGCGCCGGTCGAACTTCGGTCGCCCGATGTACATCTCGGCGAACTTCAACGGCTCGAGCAGGGCGCAGTGGAACGCTCGCCCGAAGACGAACGCTGGAGTGTCTTTGTCAGGCGCCACGCCATCGATCCAGGCCTTGTAGTGAGCGGGCGAGCGCCGGACGAGCTTCAGAGCCGTGTTCGAGACGACGCCGAGCTCTCGCCGGTGGTATTCGGAGGCTGGCAGTGACTTGAGGATTCCTGGTTCGAGCATCGTCGTTCTCCGGTCGATTCTCCCGAGTGAGCGCACGGCGGGCCGGGGGGATGAGCCTCACCGCGCGCTCGCTCCGAAGAATCACCGCCTACCGTTTCGCCTCCTCGACGGTGAACGACACCACGACTTCGCCGTCCCTCGAGAGCACGACCGTACCTTGCCCGCGCGCCTTGACCATCTCGCAGAGGCGCTCATAGACGGCCTTCGCGAACTCCTCGCTCGGCAGTCCTGTGCCGCCGGTCTCTGTTTCGTTGAGGTGGACGGACCAGGTTGTCACGCTGCCACCGTCGCACGCTCGACGCGCTTGAAGGCCACGACCCAGACCCACGGATTGGCTTCCAACGAGCAGCCGGGGCGCTTGCCGTTGATGCCGTCCCAGAGTCGGATCCACTCGAGCATGAGCGAGCTTTGCGTGGCCGTGCAGAGCGCTGATGTTAGCCGGCAGATTTCGCAGCCGCACTTGTGCTCGCCAAGGTCAACGCCTTCCGCTACCACGTCGTAGGCACTGATCTCCTGCAACCGCTCGACGCGTATACCGGTAACCTCGAGCGTCAGTCGCGAGGCCCAGCGTGGCATGTGGAGCGACACGCGCTTCTTGCCTGGTTCGTCCGGCATGAACGGCTCCCAGTTGATGCGCTCGCCGTCGCATACGTACTCGACAGGCCCCCAGGGCTCGTAGCCTGCCTCTCGCGCCATATCTGCGATCCGAGTCGGCGTTTTCCCATCGAGCTTCCGCACTGTGCGCCACGTCTCGCGAACCCAGAGCCGATCGCCGACTCGCCCGTATGGGCACGAATCAATCGGCCAGTCGTGGGCACCGGACAACTCGCGAGCGCCCTTGCACACTCGTCGCGTCTGCGTCTTTCGCCCGTCGAGAATCGCCCGAACCATCGGCGCGCTGAACAGAATCGGACGCTCGATCACGAAAGCCTCCCATTGAGCTTCACGTGCAACTCGCTCGCCGCACGTCCGCCGGCCTGGTCTTCCTCGAACGCGTCCATCCCAGCGGTGAGCAGCGGGCTCGCGTCCCTGATTGCCTGGCGCAGCATCGCTGTCGCTATGGCAATCTCGAGTGCGCTGAACCCAGACTTCTCGCCGAGTGTCGTCATCAGGCTGGCGAGCATCTTGGCCCGACGAACCGTCTCTTCTGCCGTGTCAGCCATTGCGCACCCTCCCGTCCGGCCAGAGGTCGAGACGCCGGCCGCAATCGCACTTGCCGGACAGGTACGGCGGCGAGTCACTGCTGATGAGGACCGGGCTCATCCGCATCGTCCGTCCGCAGTCCGGGCAGTCAGGGTTGCGCGTCGTGTCGTAGCGGCGCGGGGCGAGCAGGCGGCGGATGAACGCGCGGATCATCGCGAAACCCTCCTCACGAACCGCTCCACCGCCGACCTGGCCCGATTCGGACGGCCCGAGTAGTGAGCGCGCTCGACGATGTTGATGATGGCGGCGTGCGGTCTGCACATCCTGCCCTCGTCGCAATTGCAGAGCCCGCGCGGCAGCAGGCCGGGCAGCCTCATGCAGTCGTCTATGAGGCGCGCGGTTGAGGCGTGCTTTTTCGGGCCGTGCTGGGCCGCGTATTCGGCCTCGGCTTCGCACATCATCGCGCCCCCCGCCCGGGCAAGAGCTTGCGGACCGCGGTCGCGGGGCGCGGCTCGTCCTTGAACCAGCAGAACCGCTCTCGCGGCCAGTGGACGTAACGGTGTTCCGGGCCTTTGCCGGTGTACTGCGAGACGACGAGCACGGTGTTTCCGGCCGTCCAGAACACGGCCTTCACGCGCTCGTAGACGACTTGGACGGTGGAATCGTCGCGGTAGAGGGTGAGCGTTCTCATGCTTCTCCTTCCGCCGCTGCCCGCCGCAAAGCGAACTGAACACCGCGCAGCAGGTCGTCGAAAGCGACCTCTTCGTGGGACCAACCGACGGACTCACGCTCGAGGCGGACGGCCCACGGGTCGCGCGTCTCGCCACTTTCCAGACAGCGGACTTCGAAGCAGCGCTCGGGATTGCCGGCGCGCCATTCGAGGAGCAAGCGCAGGGCCTCAATCTCCGCCAGCGTCGACTCGTCCGCGAAAAACCCGGCGCGGTCGAGGGCTACGATTGCTTGCTTCGGCGAGATAAGCCCCGTACGCGTCAACGCGCTTGTCTCCGCGTTCAGAATCTCCTCCGCCCGCGCTTTCGAGCCCGTGGCCACGGGGCTGGATTCGGCAATCGCCTCCTCCAGATCCTCGGCCATGGCATTGATCAGCGCATCCTCTCCGTCGTCGTCGTGAACCACGCGGCTGTACCAGTACTCGGCCAGCTCAAGCGCCTTCGCGCCCGCTTCAGTGGCCACGGGGCGGGAGGGCTCCGACGCGAGCACCGCTTTAGCGCCAAGATCATGGACGAGAACAAGTAGCCAGTTCACGAGCTCGACAAGCGCGCCCTTGGATCGCTTGGCTCCGACCATGCGCATCGCCTCGGCGTAAATGGCGTGATTGCCGGTGCGGACGGGATGCGCTGCGTCGATCGCCTCGTCCTCCGGCAATGGCTGGTCTTCGTCGGTCCAATCGCCAGCCCCGTCCGTGAACGCGCCCGCGCTGGCGAGGGCTTCGAAAAGCGCGAGGGCGCCCGAATCGTAGCCGCGCGAATATTCTGGCGGAGTATCCATTGGGCATTCGGCGAGGGCCGCGTTCCGAATCTCGAGCGCTTGGTCTTTGGTGATCATGTCGCCACCACGCCCCGCCGACGGTCGGACGCTCCCGTCCATTTCGCAAAGTCCAGCACGAGACGACTTGACAGCTCTTGTCGCGCGTTCTCAACTATTTCGGTGAAACTTACGCGGCGCTTGCGCCCAAATCTCTGCGACGATCCGTCATAGAGCATCGGTTCGTCTAGTCCGTCTTGAACCCTTTCGATGAGTTCGGCGAGCTCACCATCGGTCAGCTCTTTCAGAATCTCGATCGCTTGGTCTTTGGTCACGCCGCGCTCCTGTTCTTCCCCGCGCTCTCCGCGAGCCTCACGAGGTAACGGGCGAATTCGACGGGGGTGCGGCGGCGCTGCTGGGCGCTGCACACTTTGATTCCGGGCGGGACGGCGCAACCGTTTTGCTTGTACCGCTTCGGCGTCGCGCCCGTCGTCGAACGAAAGCCGCTCACCCAGTGAGTCGGTTCACGATCAGGGAACGGTGAACGCTCGAAGGCGCGAGTCCCGATGCAGTAGAGCCAGGTGCGTTTGCGTGCGACGTGGCCCCATTCGACCTGAGCGACTTCAATGGTGACGCCACCCCACGGGTCCGGAAGGTCTCCGGGCCACGGCGGATATCCTGGACGGAAGCGGTCGAACAGAGCGCTTCGCGCGGGGTGCTCGAGAACACCGCCGAACTTGCGCACCTGCTCGAGGGCGACAATGGCGCAATCCGAATAGTCCGACTTCGCTAGGTGCTTTAGGCTCGAGTAGTTCCGGCAAGGCGGGTGCGCCACAACGCTCCACGGCCCGTCGTACTTCCGCGCGTCACGAGACTCGTCCCAACAGTCGAGGTCGAGCTCGGCTGCGAGCTTCGGATAGATTCCATTTTTATCCACGTAGAGAACCGCGACAGTCATCTAGCCACCACCCAAACCGTCGGATGCCCCGACACATCGAGCACCCACGCCCCAGCCTCATCGGACGAAGCGAGCCTGAGCTCGTTGTCGGCGAGGTACTCGAGCAGCTCGCTCGTCACCTCGAGGTCAGACGAGTCGCGCGTGTAGTCGGCGACAATCCGAGCGTTCACGTCAGGGAAGCCGCCGAGCGACAGCGACGAAGCCCGGAGCGGAGTGAGAATGCGGGCAGCGCTCATCGTTCCTGTCCTCTCTGTTCGAGCCGGAAGTCACGCCGAGCCTCGAGCAGCTCGACCATCAGTTCGGCGACGTTCTCGAGACGCGCGCGGACTTCCCCGACCTCGCGGATGCGGGCCTCGAAGGCGGCTGTGTCGGCCGGCGGAGGGAGGGTTTTCACTTCGCGCCTCCGTTCAGGATCGCGAGAGCTGACTCAGGCCAGAACGTATGCGCGTCCCATCCCTTCACGCCTTCGTCGGTATCGAGTTTCCAGCACTCAACAACCGCCCCATCGAGGTCGAGCTCCGGCTCGGCCCATGTGCTCGCCAAGTAGCAGTAGGTGTCCTCGCGTTTTACCGGTGAGCCTTCCTCGAAGATCAGTCCGCCCGTGTATTCCCAGTCGGACGCCAAGCCGGCCGACGCGCGCTTCGGCTTTCGGTCACGAATCAACTCGGCAGCCTTGTTCCAGTCGAGCACCATCAGAGGCTTGCCCTGGTTCGCCTGGCCCATCGCAAACGCGGAGAGCGTGTCCATCAGCGGCTCCCCTCGCGCTCGTCAATCCTCACCACTTTCCCAGCCAGCCTTTTGCGACTTGCTCGGGCCGACTTCGTGTCCCGGGTGTAGGCGTTGATGGCGGATTCGACGGTCGCGTCCATCCACACGGACGGGACCTCGACGTTCCGAAGCATCAACGCCGTGCGGCATCGGGCGGACTTGAGGGCGGTCATGGCTGCTCCCCGAAGCAACGCTCGCGTCGCGCGTAGTCAGTCTCAGGATCGCGATCGACTCGGAACCAGTTTGCCTGGATTCGCGCAGCCAGTTCCTCCGGCGACTTTCCGCACATTCCGGCCGCCCAAAACACGTCGTGCTCGACGCGTTGCAGCTCGTTGCATGGGTGCGTGCCCCCCTCGGGGTCGAACAACACAGCAACCGTTCCGGGCTGGTTGTACAGAGTGACGCCGGCTTCACGCGCCCAGCGAGTGTGAGGGTTGCCGCCGAACATGGCTCTCACCGCCCACCTCGGCAAACAGCCTCGTTGTTCCGGTAGCGCTCGATGGCCCTCTCGAGCTGCTCGGACGTGTAGCCCCGGAGGTCTCCGCTCCGAAGGCGCGCCTCGAGCTCGGCGATTAGGTGGGCGGTGACGCGGGCGGGGGTTGCTCGGTTCGTCATGGCCAGATTGTTCTAATTCATGAATCTGAATCCTGCAAGCCCCCGGGCGTCGATTTTCACGATCCAGCATCAACTACGCTGACTTCCGGCGCGCTTTTTTCGGGAAGTGCTTGTCCCGATCGCGCGGGTTCATCCGGTCGAGCATGAAGTCGCGGCCCTCGGGTGTGTTCCACCAGCGGTCGGCCTCGTCCACCATCGCCCCGCGGCTCGTGAAGCCCAAGTACTTCGCGAGTGGGCCCGCCGTTCCAGGCCCAGCGCCCTTCGCGTGTAGGTAAATGTTGCTCAGGGCCGAGCGCGGGATGTCCGCCTCGTCCGCAATCTGAGACTGCCTCTTCGACTTCTCCACGTCGATGATCCGCTCGAGCCTCATCCGAAGGTACCAAGCGACCGCATCGTCAGACGCGCGCCCGGCAGGCTTTTCTGGCTTCACGCTCAATAGCTTAGCGCGTTCAGGTTCGTGAATCTCAACGTCGCTCTTGACTTTGGCGGAATTCGGATTCATGAATCTGGCACCGGCATGCCCCGCTGCTCCGCACCCAAGCTCCTCGACGACTTCATCAAGGCCAAGTCCCTTACCCAGGCCCAGGCAGCCGGGCAGCTGTCCCTGCCAGCTTCGGCCCTGAATCAGTACATCCGCAAAAAGCAGCGCCCCCGTGCCGACATTCGGCAACGCATCGCAAGGTGGAGCGGCGGCGCTGTCCCGGAGGAGGCCTGGCTGACCGCGGGCGAGCTCCGGGGCCTCGAGAGACAAGCCGTTGCCCTCGGTGCCAAGGCCACCAACTCCGCCGCCTAGTGAATTCCCCTGCATGGCAAACAGGTCTTTTACTCCCAGCGCGAGGCATTCCGCTACACGAAAAGACGCCGTCGTGCGTTTTCGGAAACGGATTGCACTCGCCCTTCGCAGAACGATGCAGAGCCTGGGCACCGAGCGCGCGGAGTTTGCGTCTCGCATCGGGACAAGCGTTCGGACGCTCCACAACTGGCTGGGCGGAACGAGCCCTGTCTCCATCGAGCGGCTCGCGACGGATAAGCAGATCTGGCGCGCATTCCTGCGCTGTCTCATCGAGGGCGAGCGGAAGGCGGGAGCGATCTGAATGCTCGCCCGTCGCCTCTGGCTCCGAGAGCTCACCGCTTACCTGCGAGCGCCCGTGAGGATCCGTCGCGTGCGTCGCGTTCGATGGCAGTCGGCGGAATTGAGAAGTGCGAGGGTGGCATGAAGCCGATCCGCGCTGCACGCATTGCCGATCGCGAAGTTGACGCGATCGTGCCCCAGCTTCGGCGAGCGAAGCGGCTTCGGTTGTCGGCATCGGCCGTTGACCTTGCACGCGCCGAGCCAATCCCTTCGTGGCTCGAAGAGATGGCGCCCGAGAAGCGCAAGGACGTCGGTCTCGAGCTCTTCGAGCAGACGGGCCTTTCGAAGCGCGCGTACTGGCGAGAAAGCGGTCACGAGAGCTGGACGCATGCGCGTTCGCTCGTAACTCCTGGGACTGAGCGCATCCCGACTCCCTGGGACCTGTGGGTTCTGACCAAGGTTGTCCTGCTGCTCACCTTCGTGCCGGCGCCTCAAAGTGCGCCGTTGAGGAACGCTTCATGAGGCCCTTTTTTTCCACGCATCTGGTCCGGACAGATGAGCGGAATGAGCGTGATCCGAATGTCTTGCGGACCACTGTTCACACGACTGAACCGCCGAAGAGTGTCAGGCGGCGCGCTGAACGTAATTCCACACTGAAAGCTGCATTGGGCGGGGTGACCTTCTGTAGTGTCCCGCTCGGACTGACCAGGACCCACGCGTCTTGGTCCGCGATGATCGAGCGTGTCCTGGATCCCAGGAGCTGGTCGTTTGCCAGGTACGGCGGGCGCGGCATCTCGATCTGCCCAGAGTGGCAAGGCGAGGGTGGGTTTCTGCGTTTCGTCGAAGACTTGGGGCCGCGCCCGTCGCTTCAGCACACGCTCGATCGCATTGACGCTGACGGAAACTACGAGCCATCAAATTGCAGGTGGGCGACCCAGACAGAGCAGAGCAACAACAAGAGTCGCCGCAGGACGCTCTCTGCCAGAGGCGAGACCCTGACGATCGCTGAGTGGTCTCGCCGCGTCGGTGTGAGCGACACATGCATAGCCAACCGCCTCAGTCGTGGCGCAACGCCGGAGCAGGCGCTTGCGCCAGACACAAGGCCCAACAGACGGAGGCGCGGATCATGATCGATTCGACGCTTGTCGTTTCGCTTGTGGTCGGCTTCGGCCTTCTCGCCCGCTTCCTGCTCAATCTGCATCGCGAGAACGTCGCCCTCCGCCAAGCCCGCATTAGGTCAGCCGCCCTGATGCGCCGAGTCCGTCGCGAGCGAGACGCCTACGCGCACTGCGTAGTTTGCGCTGGGGACGATTACGAGGAGCTCGAGGAGCGGTGTGCTGGGCTAGAAGAGGAGCTCGCCGAGTTCAGGCGCGAAGAGGCAATCCGGGATGCTGCCAATCGGGCGGCTGTGCAGATGAGGTTCAACTGATGGGCATCGAGAAGACATTCATCCTCTGTGGGGCGCTGGTCATGCTGGCGTTCCTGGCGTTTGTCGCCTTCGGCACCCACCGGTCGCGTCAGGTCGAGACCGAATGCATCCGCGCCGGTAAGGCGATGATCGCCGGCTCGTGCGTGAAGGTGGCGCCGTGACATTCGCATTCATCCTCGCCGCCGTTCTAGCCCTCCCGACGTACAAGGAAGACCGTCCCGTCACGCTGGAGAAAACGCAGCAGCTCAACGCCATCAGCGCGGCTGTTCTTCGTCACGCCAAGACGGCAGACGAAGCGGCGTTTCTTCTTGCGCTAGGCGACGCGGAGTCGAAGTTTTCGCTTCGCATCCACGCCGGCAACTGCAAGCCGACGGAGTGTGACAGGGGACGTGCCAGAGGGCCTTGGCAGTTGCACCGCAACGGCATGCCCGACGAGCAGTGGGACAAGATGCACGGCGTCGAGAACATCGACGAGCAGGCGCGAGTTGCTGCGGCGAGGGCGAGATGGGCGCTCAGGCAGTGCCGCGTGGACCGGATCCGTGGCGCTTTTCGTGTTCTTGGCGGTGTCGGCTGTACCAGGCCGATCAAGGGCGAGGACGAGCGCGTGAAGGCGTTTGAGGCGATGCGGAGGCGGTTGTGACTGACAACGAATACCTAACCATCGAAGACGTTGCGAAACTCCTCCGCGTGTCCAAGCCGACCGTCCGACGCGCCGTTCAGAAACAGGGCCTCCCTGCCCTGCGACTTGGCGAGCGGGTGTGGAGGTTCAAGCGGGCTGATGGTGAGGAGGGGATGGATAAGACGAAGGGGGCGGCGTGATGGCCGTCGTCCCACGCAAACGCGCAGGCGGAATCGTCTACGGCGTCAGCACGTCGTGGCGTGGCCGGAAGTACTGGGAGCTCGTCGGGCCGAATCGTCGCGAGGCGGAAGGCCGTGACGCTCTCCGCAAGAAGCAGGTCAAGGCCGGG
>JACCDR010743270.1_pt1 | contig 16273 bp, 37 predicted proteins | sample 7446431 | NCBI WGS metagenome assembly JACCDR01 (sample SAMN15323443, study PRJNA562643) | freshwater metagenome | isolation source: river surface water | place: USA:Blue River Watershed | collected 2017-08-17 | reverse complement strand
TTAGTACATGGGCGACCAACGAATTTCCGAGAAGGAACTGAAGTTCCATGCGGGCCGAAAGAATCTGAATCAGTTGGAACGTCGGTTGGTCGCAGATCTTCATGAGGCACGGTTGGCATTGCAGGCGGCGCTGGTCGACGCGGCGCGGGTTGTGCCGGCAATCCAAGAGGGGGTGGTCCTCGTCGTCCAGCGGTGTGCCACGGAATCCGTCGAATTGTATGCGAAAGGGGTCAAGGTCAAGCAACTGCTGGTGACACGCTGGCAGGACCAGGATCGGCAGAAGATGATTGGTCAGTTGGGCGAGCCGTGGTCGGGGCTTCAAGAGGGGTCGCTGGTGCTCGAAGCGGCGCGGCTGAACGTGCTTGGCCAGATGGTCAATCGTCCCTTGTCGGGTGGGGTGCCGTGGGCTAAGTTGGTGGTCGTTCCTCCCGCGTCCGTGGAGTCTGGAAATGGAAGTTCCAACACTCATCCTCGACCTGCCCCGCAATCGCAACAACGGCCAAAATCTGTGCCAGTTTCACGGGTGCAAAAACCGCCAGTACGGCCTTAAGCCGCACTGTGAGGCGCATTGTCGCCAGTTAGTTCGAAAGGGCACTCTGGCACCGCTTGCCGGAACCAAGTGGCAACCCGATGAGATTCAGACGGTCAAGGATTGGTACGAACAACGGAACGGGCAAAAACTTCTGGTTCGTGAGTTGGCTGAAAAACTTAATCGACCGCTAGCCTCGGTGTTTTCTTTGGCATCTGAACTCGGTCTTGGAAACTATTTCAGAAAGAAGGGTGGAGAAAAGCCTAGCCGTAAGTGGTCTACCGATGCAGAGTCTCGCGCGGCCATCTCTCGTAGTACAAAGGCGCACATTGCAAAAAATGGGCATCCTTGTGGGATGGCTGGAAAGAAACACTCGCCAGAAACTATTGCAATTATCTCCGTAAAGTCGAAGGCGTTTCACTCGCGCGTAACCAAGAAGCAGCGACGACAAATGAACATCAAGTCAAACCTGACCAAGATCGCGCTATACGGCACCGCGGGGCCTCCTCCTGGCTCAACACCTTATAGCAGAACCAAGGGCGGCAAGAGGGCCGATCTTGGCGATATGTATTTCCGCTCTGGGTGGGAAGCGAACTACGCTCGATACCTGAATTGGCTTGTTGCTCAAAAGGTGATCAAGTCTTGGAAGTTCGAGGTTAAGACGTTCCGGTTCGAGGGCATCACTCGCGGGACACTGACCTACACCCCAGACTTTGAGGTAGAGGAAAACAATGGGGACATTGTTTACCATGAAGTCAAAGGCTGGATGGACGCCAAGAGCAAAACCCGTCTCAAGCGAATGAAGAAGTATCATCCGACGGTAAAGTTGCTTTTGATCGACCAGAAGCAATACAAGGCCATTGAAAAGATGGTCTCGAAGATCATTCCACATTGGGAGTTCAAAGGGAAGGGAAAATAACATGGCCGAGGAACGAGAGCAGCAGGATATGACCGGGGCGTTGTTCACCAACGACCAAAAGACCAAGCCGGGCCAACCGGACTACCGAGGGAATATCATCATCAACGGGGTGAAGTATTGGCTTGCCGGTTGGAAGAAGCAGGCCAAGGGCTCGGGAAAGAACTTTATGAGCCTAAAAGCCGAACCCGTCGATGGACCACGCGACAATCAGCGGTCACAACCTGCTGGTCGGCGCGACGAATACGAGGATCAGCGGGACGAGCAGGATGATTTTTTCAATAGTTAGCTAGCAGGATGCCAGCGTCAATTCAAGGATGATCCGATGATCCAGGAATACTACGTCGTCACCGTGACCTACTTCAAACCGCTTGATGTGTTTGTCGGCGGCGTGTTCTACGACGAAGCGGTGATTCACAAGCGGTTGGCGATTGCCAAGGGGTACAAAGATGCGGCGATCTGGCATATCGAAGATTTCCGAAAAGCGAAAGCAGCGCGCCAACGAGGTCCGCGAATGGAGGACGAACCGAGTACGCGCGATCGGGTGTTGCATGATCTGCGGGCACAGTCCGACACAGCCGCACTTCGGCAAGCCGCCCGCGAGTAGCCAACTCTGCGTCCACGAGATTGCCAACGGACCGCATCGAGACAAGTCGCTGGACAAACCCTACGCGACGTTGGTTCTCTGCTGGCATTGCAACGGTCACGTCGTCACCGACAAGAAGGAGTGGCCGCAAGCCCGGCAGCTAGCTGTCCTACTGGACGCCGACCCAGCTAGCTACGATCTGCCGGCGTTCAATGCCCTGGTCAACCCCCGTGCAAGCAATCGTATCACGACGCAAGACGTTGCAAGCTATCGTAAGAGTCAGTAATTGCCAGAAATTGACTGGAGTTATTTTCCTAAAATCTGTTTGACAGAATGACGAGGATGATTACACTTCTCGTCAGTTAGCGGCTTCTGTTGCCATTGGGCGACAAACGCTATGGGCCATCTTTGAGAATGTCATGGAACGCACGGAAATCCTCACGCGTGAGGAAGTGACGCGGGTGTTCAAGTCGTTGAGCCGTTTGTCGAAGCGGTCGGCGTCGGCGAAACAGAACCTTGTGATCTTCACGGCAGTTACCGGCTGCGGCTTGCGCGTGTCGGAACTTTGTGGTTTGAACATTGGGGATATGGTCACGAGCGGCGCTCGCCCGTGCATCTATGTCCGCAAGGAGATTGCCAAGGGGACCAAGGCCCGCGTGATCCCGTTGGATTGGGACGCGGGGACGCTGACGCGGTTGTGTGCTTGGAAGCAGCAGCGGTTGGCGGACGGGGCGAAGCCGAACGACCCGTTTATCGTGTGCCAACGGCATCCCCGACGCGGGTCGAGGATGAATCGATTTCGGGCATGGCAGCGGTTTCGAACGTGCCTCAAGGAGTTGGGGCCGGAGCGGCTGAGTCAGTTGTCGATTCACTCGGGTAGACACACGTTCTGCTCACACGCGCTCATGGCTGGGCGCACGCTGGTCGAAGTGCGGGACGCGGCGGGGCACTCGTCGATCAGCACCACGAACATTTACTTGCATTGTCTGGAGAATACCCAGGCCAAGGATCTGTACCCTTCAATTGGAGAATAGTTATGACCATGAGCGAAGCGACGAATGGGATGAAGAAGAAGCATGTGATGCCGCGTTCGGATCACACAAGATTTGTTGTGTGGATGACAATTAACCGACAGCAAATAGCGGGCATGACGCTGGCGGCAGCGACGGACCTAGCCAACAAGAGCCTTACCCTGGAAAAACCGGTGGCGTTGTACGCTATGAAGCGGACGTGTCGGGAAATGGGTATTGAGTTGAAGGTCGAGCGCGTAGCTCGCGGCACGGGAGAGAAGGCACTTATTAAACGTGCGTTGACCGAACGACTGGTTCTCGTTGACAAGATTCTTGATGGTCACGCGGAGGAAATCGCGGAGCTACGGAAGCGGATATACACCCTCGAAACGAAAGGAGCACGGGAGCACAATGGGACGCCTACCGTTTGATTGGGAGCGGGACCAAGAGCCGTCTCCGCTGCAAATGTTGCGGCAGGAGTGGCAAGACGACGTTGCCTACTACGAGGAGCAAATCAGTAACGCGCGGATCTTGCTGCAAAACGCGTTGAATCCGCCGACCAATCCCGTGAGCCTTGCGACGTTCCACAAGAGCATCGAAGCATGGTTGGGACCAGAACCCTAATCCCACGACCAAATGATCACCGAGACGTTTTTCTTCGACTGTCAGGACGTGCCGTTGGAAATGACGGCGCGCTTTGATCGACCGTGGAATTTCGTCGGCGAGATCGATGAAAAACTACCGTCCCTGAAGTGTCTATGTCAGAAGTGCTGTCGCAGGAAGATCGACCACTTTGACTACGAGTACATACCGCTGCTGAAATTCAGGGAAGTGCAACTGACGCTCTGCCAGTTTGTCACCGGAGACCTGTTGTACGTCTTTGTGTGGTTCGGCTGGTGCACGCGCTGTGACGAAGTGTATTGGGCCAGGAGCGGACCGCCGTTTGAACGATTGCGACATTGTGTTTCCCATTAACCCAAGGAGAAGCCGTGAAAACCGACCGCCTGATTGAGCGTTTGAAATCCGTTGAGCACGCGCTGAACGTGCTGACGACGCTCACGAATTGTCTACCTTCCAGCAACGCTCAGGCTTGGACGATCAGCCAAGGCAAGGAGCAACTGAAACTCGCCATCGAGGAATTGAGCGAGCAACCGAATGACCGAGAACGATTGAAGGTGGTTTCCCTGAACGACCCGCTGACCACAGAGCAGCTTTGCAAGGCGGGCCGCGCCGCGGGCGAGGCGTTCGACGCGCTGCAGCTCTGGGGATCGGGCGACGTGCTTGTTGTGTGGCAGGATAAGAACCACCCTGGCAAGCGGGTGAATCTGGCATCCTGCACGGAGACCGCGCCGGGCTTGTTGGACTTCATCAAAATCTGCGACCAACGTGCAAAGGAGAAGGGTGATGGGTAAAAACGTCAAACTGCGGCCGACGCGGCGGGATTACAAGCGGGGCGACACTCGGTTGCAGCAGATCAACTACCGGGAAGCGGCGCCGTTCTTCGCTAATCCACGCGGAGTGCTCGCGCATCGGGTGCGGTCGCTGACCAAGTTGCAGTTCAACGATGGGCGGTTTCACTACGTCGTCGAATACTACTGCCTGGGCGTGAGTTGTCACGATCGGCTGTTGGACGAGGGGTTGGTCTACGATCCCGGTCAGCGGTTGGTGTGTGCGCATTGTGAACGCTTGGCGCTGGAGCAGGGGAAGCCGACGAGCAGCAAGATCGTCGGTCGGCACGTTTGTACGGGTGTCTGCCGGCCCGTGAATGTCTGTCCGTTACACAAAGACAAGGAGTTGAACTAATGGGAACCTTTTACAAAAGCGGGCTAACACCCGACGAGGGGCGGTTGTTGGCCGAAGAGTTGGAGCTTCTGCCCTGGCACGAAGTTCAAGCGAAGTGGAACGAAAAAAGCGGTGAGACGATCAGCCGCCAGCGTGTGCGGCAGATTGCGTTGCGGGCAGAAGAGAAGTTGCGTGAGGAATTGATCGGATTCTTGGACTAACCCCGGAGAGTGTGATGTTCTTTACAAACGCGGACGCGGTAGCTGGGCAAGCGGCGATTGACCAGAACCTTGAAGAACTCAAGGCGTTGTTTCGTCGCCTAGCACAAAAAAACGAGGAGTTTGCTCGGTCGTTGTGCGATTTCATGCACGAGGACGCGCACGACAATGGCGATGCGGCGGATCGGATTTTGCGCCAGAACCCTACGGTGCAGAAGATGATGCTGCTGTACCTAATCCCGTGTGCGGTGGTCGGCTGGCAAATGGCGATGATGTCAATTAACAACGAGCACCACGACGATGAAACCGAAAATGGGAAAGCGTGAGCGGCACGAATGGGTCAAACGCGCGGTACGCCGCTACTGCCGCGGCGCGACTTGCCGCAAGATCCACTCCAACTGGTACGTCATCGAGACGCGCGGCAACAAGTCGTACTTCGGCTGGTGGGCGACCCTGGAATGGGCAGCGGGTCGCACGGCCCGCGAAGCGTGGAAACGCGCCTTGAGTCGCTGGCTTGGCGAGACACTGATGAGAAACTCGGAGTTTCGCGCGAGATTGTCGGCGGCGTTGTTGCAAGAATCCGGCGAAGCCAAGACGTGCTACGTGGGCTTTGCCGACGCGCAGAGCATCGACGATCCGATGTTCAGTAAGGATCAACCGGTGGCCGGGTCGATCAACATTGCCGATTGGGTTGACGCAAATAAAAAACCCCCGGTCGAGTGACCGGGGGTTGATGATTAGAACACGGGATTCAGCAGTTTCAATCCCTGCTCCGAGCACAATCGGTGGATTGCCCCTCGCACATCGTCCCGTAACAAACAGTTTCCGGCTAGGGCTTGGAGCTTCTTGAACGAGAACGCGCTGGCGGATTCGAGCTTGACGGATGGTTCAGCATCGAACCCCACGCCGGTCGGGAAATTCAGCCGCAGCAGCAGGACGTAATGTTTGTCCTGCCACCAAGGGAACCACGAGACTTTGACCTCGATGGTCTTTCCCCCCTCGGTCGTTGGCAGCACGGCGACCAGCAACTCCTGGGGCATCAGTTTCTTAGGCAGCTTCATTCGTGCTCCCTTCGGGATCGGCGGGGACCGCGGCCAGGGCGGCGCGCATCCACGCGTACACGTTGTCGTAACCGTAGGCTTTCGCCTTCACGGCCCATTCGTTCCATTCCTCATCGGAAGCGCGCAGACCCCGCACTTTGCGGAGTTTGCTCGGTTCGAGCTTCGGACGGCCCGATTTCTGGTATTGTTTGTGGCGCATGACTCTCAGTTGGGTAAAAGGTAGGGTTGCATCGCCTGCCGCGCGATCGGAGCGAATAGATTCGCTCCAGAATCGCGGCGACGGGCTTCATTGACTTGCCGGTTGACTTCTATCGCCTTCGCTCTAGCGGCCTCAAAATGGCGATTAGAGAGGGTGCCTAGCGTTTCCCCGGCAAAACGGACTTCCATTGTGGCATCTTTGGGGACAAACACGAGTTTCATACGATCGGCTCCAAAAATGGGGTTTAGCCCCGCTATTGTAGCCGGTGACGTGGGGCAAACTAAGTACCAGTTCCTATTCGGCGGGAACATGCGCAACCGTTTCATCCTCGGGTGCGTGAATGTTCACCATATCGATCAAGCGATATTTGTCCTCCCACGATCCGTTGCAGCCGCCGCAATGGATTCTCTGGAAGGCGAAGCCCCCTTCGATTTCAACCCCCTCCCCATCAAGATCGGATTCCAAGCAGAACGGGCAGCGTGTGCCGTCGGCCTTCAAATACTCAGCGACCATCGCATCTTCCGTTGACTTCATCATCGGTAGTTACTCCTTCTCGGTTAGTGGTGTAGACCATGACAACAGCGTCATCGTCTGAATCCTCGTAATGCCCCTTCAACAAGTCCGTTGCAACAAAGCCGTTGGCCTTGAAGAACAATAGTGCCGGCAGGTTGGTTTCACGAACCGTGACCTCGATCCGCTCTCGGCGCTGGATCGACGTTTTGCACTTCAGTTTTTCCAGCATTGTCGTGCCTACTCCTCGTCGAGCGAACTTCCAAGACACGGCGAAGTTGAGCAGCAAAATGCGGGTGTGATGTAACTCGTAAAGCATGTAGCCCAGAACGTCCCCATCGACCTCGGCGACCATACCGATGCAGCAGCGTTGACGCAGGCAACGAACAAAGTCCTCTTCAGTCCAGGGAATAGGGAACTCCGCGTTTTCAATCCCGAGCACGACATTCATATCGCGGCGAATCATCCAGCGACAATGCGCTTGCAGTTTGGTTTTCATCATTTTGACTCCATTCGGATGAGGGGAACGAAAAGAGCAGCGTACACAATCCCACGTCGGGGCGCGAATCCCGAAAGCGCTAGCGTGGGTTTCCGGTGTCACCCGGTCAGTTGTCTTTGTGATTCACCAGGAATGTTGTTTGCAAACAGCGCCGCGGGCGACCGCTCGCGTACTTCGGGGTGTTGTCGTCGTACAGGTAAACCGTGACGTTGAACGATTCGTCGGCGAAGATTCCCCCGCGTGAGCGAATCCAATGATGCAGGACCATGCGCGGCATCAATTCCAACTCGGTCGTTTTGGTGTTCCGCCAGGGTGTCCATTCGATTTGATCGAAAGGAACCCCCTCGGGAACAACCTTGGCGTAAACGGTGATCTTCTTGTCGAGTGTCGTGCTCATAGCATTTCTCCTGATTCGATGGCTTGAAACGCAGCCCGCAAATTGTTCTTGCAGCGGGCAAGCAAGGATAGGTACTCGGTAATCGGTTTCCCGTCCATGCCTTCGGCCTGGGCGATCTTCCGAACGTGCTTGGCAAACGCCAGGGTTAGTTCTGTCCCGTGGGTGGTGAGCTGCAACTGGATGCAGCGTGACATCAGCGGCGCGGTGTCGGTGTTGTCCTCGAATAGTTGGGCTTGCCCCTCGGTCGTGGTCGTGAAAATCACAACCGCGTATTCGCGGAGCCGTTCGAGCATATCGAGCAGGTGGAACACGGTATCCCGGCGCAGCCCGTGGGCTTCGTTGATAATCAGCGCGTGTCCCGTCCCGTCGATGCAGCGGCATCGCGTCGAGCGTTCCCAATCGTCGAGCAGTTTGATTGTCAGCGACTTGACGGGGATCTCGGTCGTGCTGAACTCGCCGGCAATCTTGCCCGCGATGATCTTCGCCAGGGTGGTCTTGCCGGTCCCGGACAAGCCGGCGATCCAGTACGCGCGTCCGCCAAGCGCGCCCTTGCCGTCGAGCATCGTTAAACGCTTGACGATGGCATCTTGGCCGATGAGTTGTGCGAACTCGCGCGGCCGAACTCGTTCGAATAGGGGTTTGCTCATTCGATGCCTTCTCCCGCGAATTGGTGGTAGTAGGTGTAAATGTTCTGCATCCTGTCTCTGATTGACTGTTCCAACGTCAAAAGACGCGCAGTTTGGAACTCCCAATACTTCGCTTCCTTGAACAAGGCCCGCGCGATGCCTCGGCAGACGTTGACCCAATCGCCGGTATTGGAAATGTCATAGCCATCGACCTTGACTTGAACCCGGATGCTGTTGCGGTCGCAAACCGCTTCCAGGTGTTCCAGAGTTTTCAGCAAGGCATATTTGGCTCGGCGCGCGAGATTGGCGCGGCGTTCGGTAATGGGGTCGATCAATCCAAGTTCGGCGGCTTCGTCGTACTGGCGTTCCTCATCGGTTTTGATTGGTTTCTTGGTTTTCATTGCACGCGCTCCGGGGAAAAGGATTAGGGCAAACCGTCAGAACCAACCCAACCGTTTTGTTGCGGATCGTCACTTTCAAAGAACGATGCAACATCGTCGGCAGCTTGTTCTAATTCGCCGTAAACGTCGTTTGGTAGTTCGATGCCATCCAGGGCAGCGCGAACCGCGCGCAGCAATCGCTTGATTGCTTTGTCCTCTTGCGATTCCACTTCGCAATCTTCCGGCCAGTCTCCTTCAAAGTAATGGTTACTCATTGGGTATTACCTCGCAGCCCGATTCCTCGGACCAGTTAGAGATATGGGATTGTAAACCGAGCAGTTTTCTATCGCGGTGTCCCTCGCGGAGTAACCGCAAACACTCCCGGCAGCAGGAGCAGTTGCAAGTGTCGCCGCCGCAGGGACAAGTCCCCTCGTTTGTGGGGTGTGCGGGATGAACCCGCAAACAGTCTTGGCAAATGGCGTCGTCGTTACTCATCGTCGTCGCCCTCGGTGTTGTTTTGAAATGCCTCGAACTCTTCAAACGTGTCGGGGCAACCAGCATCCTCGTAATCGTCGATGTCACAGTGATAGCCAACCCCCCAGCAACCATCAGCACAATCCCTCATCAGCCGCCCGCACTCACACTCTTCATCCTCGTCGTCGAAGTCGTTATCCTCCGCGTCTTGCTCGTCGAGCGAGATGCAAGTGCGGTCGTCGAACTCCGCAAACTCCGAACTATCATCAATCTCGGATCGGCTGATGAACGTGGCTTTCTCGGTCCCGTTCTCGTAATCGGCTTGGACGATTGCCTTTGCCGCTTCGAGCGAATCGGCTTCGACGTGGAACGTGACGATGTTCTCGTGCTTGACGATTGCTCGTATCTGGTAATTACCCATTGTCCTCACCCCCTTCCTCGTAAATCTCGTTAAGTGGTGTAACTTCCACGACGGTCGGCGCGTCGCCGTCGCCGATGAAGTTGGAATCAACCTCGTCGCCGATGGTGTCGCCCTCTTCGACCATCTTGCGGGCTTCCTCCTCGTTGTCGGCTTCGATGTGGTAAGTGACGCTATACTCGCGGGTTTCAATCGCTCGGACTTCGTACATTGGCATTACGCTAACTCCTTATGCTCGGGGGGAAAGAACACGACCAACACTCCCGCGATCTGCCCAGCGCGGGATAGCAGGGGATTCTCTAGGCGGGAACCGCAGGGACCAGCAAACCAGCAATCTCCTCGGTCAGCAGCGCCGGGAAGGCATCGACGATAGCCCGCAGTTTCCCGGCCAGGGATTGCCAATTGGCCGACGCGCGGGAATTGACCTTGTTGGCGTCCCAGATGCGCAGCGTTCGCAGGGAACCGTACTCGGCTTCGAGTTCGAGCTTGGCCGTGGTCTCGTTGAGCCAGACCTTGTGTCCGTAGGGGAACGTGAGCAGCTTGAACGGCTTGAACTCCTCCCCGATGCAAAGCGCGTGATGCTTCTCGATGAACTCGTGCAGCGGCCCGGAGTAGATCAGGTCGAACACCCGATCGTCGCCTCTGCTCTTGTGCCGGTTGATCTTGTACGCTTCGAGTTGCGCCGCAGGACCAGAACCGGAATGGTTGTAGCGATACTCGGTATCGCCGTGGACTTCGTGGCTGTCGGTCAGCTCGGCCCCTTCGTTGGCGCGGATAAACTGCGTTGCCGCACAACCCTTGCTCGGACTCGTGAGCAGGTTGTAGAAGTACATGGCTGCGCCAGCTTCGTAACCGTCCCAATGAATGTAGATCGTGACCTCGGGGGACCATTCGCCGGCGGCGAACTTGTAGGTGGCTCGTGTACTCATCGTGCTAACTCCGTGATGAAGGATTCGAGTTGATACCCGTCGAAGTGACGAGGATCAATCCGGCCCCGATTCCCTCGGGGCGCGGGGATCAGTGATACTTGGCGATTGCCCCATCGACGCGCACAACGGCAGGATTGCCGTAGGGATTGCTGCGCGGTCTGACTTCGACCAACCAACCATCGTAGTACCCGCTAAACTGGACGCGCGCTTCGCCGTGGCGTGGTGTGCTTGTAATGACATCGGCTAGCTTCTGCGCTTCGGCGCGATCCTTGTAAACGCGGGCAGGATTCGCCTCGTTGCTAACAATCTTGAACATTCGGCTAACTCCTAAGCAATGAGAGGGGATGGTAACAAACAGTCTAGGCTACCAGGATTTTGCGTAGCTTCGCGGCCATTGGCTCGGGGATAACCAACTCGGCAAACTGACCAACCCCGCCGCAATAGACGATCTTCACGTCATGCTCTTTCGCCCACCAAACTTGCTGCTTCGGGGGAATATTGGCCCCCCATGTGATCGTGATAATAGAACCGTCGATCAATTGAGCTTCGCCAAGATCAGACGAACCAAGCAACAGGGCGCAGGGAATTGAACCAATGCGACGGTAACGCATTGGCTTGATGTAGCACTCGATGCTAACTCCCGGCTCGGTGATCTCGTTCCAAGCCTCGATCCAAGGATTCTGTTTGAGCGTTGAAACCGGCATGATTTGAAACTCCGTGTTAGAGGGACCAGAACAACCAAGAGCGCGCCGAAGTGACGCGGCGCGTTGCCAGGGTGTTCCTAGTGCGGCCAGGAACCCGTTTCGATTGCAACCTTGCAGCAGCGTTTGAACTTGGCTTCGCTCATCATCGCCAAGGCGTAATCGCTCGGCAGGTTGTGAACGATCCGGCCCGTTTTGGTCGCGTAGTCATAAATCTGATTGCCGCGCACACTGTAGCGGTGCTTGCTGTCGGTGATATTGGGGGAATCGCGCATCGGTTGAACTCCGTGAAAGGGGGAAGGGGAACCAGCATCGGCGGTTAGTAGCCCATTGCTTCGGCGTATTCGTCGCGCTGGGATCGGCTGATGCTGTCCCACGATGGATAAACCACGTTGTGTTCCTCGTCGTGGTAGCCTTGGTCCAAATTTGGACGCAGGCACTCGCAGATGCCATGTCGCGTGAGGCGACCATCGCAATCGCGTCCATCGCTCTCCCATTCCTTGACGACAACCAAGAACCCCTCGGGGTCTTTCTCAAGCGAATAGGTAGCGCGGGAGTAACTGTAACCCTCGTCGTGCGGCCCGCCTTCGCAGGTCTCAATGGGCTTGCCAGCGTACAGCGTGATGCGGACGGGGGATTGATGGAACCATATCCAAAAGCGGACGCGGGTTTTGTTGGTCGAGCGTTTCATTGTCGTGAACCTTGTGAGAGGGAAGTGAAGGAAACCACCGAGAGCGCGCCGTGATTCCACGGCGCGCGATTCGGGGATTTACTCGGAAACGGCTTCAAACTTGTCGATAGCGGCTTGCAAGGCCACAACTGCCGGATGATCGACTCCTAGCCATTCCTGCCCCGCGTCGAGCATATCATCGCAATCGAACCCATCGAGTACCGAACGTGAGAGTGTTCCAAACAATGCCGTGGAAACATCGTTCGCCGCGTCAAGCATCGCGCCCTCGGCATCAAGGAATTTTGCCTCGTTGTGATCGTGGTCGATGATTTCAACCTCGCAGCCGCCATCGTCGGTACACTCGGCAACCCCGCCCGAGACTTCGATGACAACCTTGGGAACCGGAAGATCAGCGGTATCTTGTTCGACGAAAATGGCGGTTACGCTCTTGTCATTGAGCAGATCGTCCAGGGCTTCGACCTCGGCCCGGACAACCGGGGAATCACAATCCGTGAACCCTAGTTCAAAATCTTCATCCTCGGCATTGGCGCGGAAGTAGTTCAAAACACACTGGAGAATCTGCAATTCCTTCGTGGTGATTGTGCGGCGTGACATAGGTAAAGACTCCAAAGAGAGAGGGGAAAGAGCAGGGGGAACTAGCAGTTGCGTTCCAACACTTCACAACCAACACTCAAGATTCCGTCCAGTTCATTCTCAAACCAAACGGAAATAACGTTTTCAATATCTTCCTCGGAAATATCATCGTCGTCGGATTGGAACTCCACCGTGTTTTCGTCAGTGACTGCGGTAACAAACATGAAGCCTTCGCTTCGAACCTCGCCGTTCGTGGAAAGCACGCTGTAGGAAAAGCCCTGATACTTCTCCCGGAAACGTGGTTTGCAATCCAGCAGTTCAGCGAAGTGCTTCGAGTGCATAGTCGCGGCGGAACCACTTACGTCGAACTTGTAGGGGACACAATCAATCGTTAGTTCAAAAGACATTGCAGCACCAGGAGAAAGAGGAAGGGGACCAGCAACCAACACTCGGCCATTCTGCCCAATGGCCGATAGCAGGGGGCTAGAACGAAAGATGCTCGCGGTACTTGCGAACAAAGTTACGCGCTCGTTCAACCGCTTCGGCGGCGAAGCACTCGGGGAACGCGACGGGAACCATCGCCGCTTCGCAATCTTCCTCGAACCATTGGAGCGAACCCCCAAACGGAACGTAGCCGGGGAACTTCTTGGCGAACTCGGCTTGGCGTGGCTTCGACAACCGATACCCGCCGTGTCCAGCGGTCGTAATGAAGTCGATACCCTCGGCAACTGGTTCGATGTGCTGGCTTGGTCCCCAAGGGGTTTCCACGGTGTTTTTCATGCGGTTCACAAACAGACGGTCAATAGCGTGCATCGTGCTAACTCCACGAGAAAGGGAAGGGAAGTGAAACCATCGGCGCGCCGTGCTGCCCCACGGCGCGATCAGGATGCACTCACGATCCGAGATACAGGGAATCCAGGTCGAAGGCGTCTATTTGCCCATCGGTGATTACTAGCCAATTCGTGGTTCCGAGATGGTCGGTAGCCAAGAGGAATCGACCACAGGACGAAAGGCACAGATCGTAGCCACAAGCCCGCAGCTCGTCCGTGGCTTCGTTTAGATGAACGGTAAGGGTTTCATCGAGTGTGAACTCGTCCAGGTCGTGACAGCGTGCCCAGGCGTCCGCTTCGAGCGATAACGCGGCCTCGTCGAGAAAGAGCCAGAAGTCTTGATCGTCCTCAACTTCTGGGAAATTGACGCCGTACAGAGCTTGGGTGGTGATCGCGGACATGATAGCTAACTCCTATCAGGGAAAGGGAAACGGGAAGAACAACCAACTCGGTGCCATGCTGCCCCGCATGGCACTTGGCAGGGTGTTCTAATCGTGGTCCGTTCCGACCGATTCCCAACCAGTTGGAGCATCGTCCTCGGCTTCGACGATGCCCAAGAACTCTTCGAGCGAGCCAGCACCAGCAAACGCACATTGGTCCTCAAGATGCCCGATGCACGAATCGACAAGGTACTCGTTGAGATGCGACCGAGATTGCAGGAGGCACAGGAGAACGTCACAGTCGATGTCATTGGCCCGATCAGCCACAGAACCCTGATAACGCCGCACACACTCAACCAGGGCGTTTATATGCCGAACTTCCAAGCGAACAAACATTGCTAACTCCAATGTGAACGAGAAGGGAAAGAGGGAAAACTTCGACCACGAACGAATCATATATATGTAATACGGAAAGGTCAATAAAAGTATTGCGAAAATCTGGAAAGTTTCTGAAAATAGTTGAAAATAGTTGAGTCGCGACAACGGTGCGACTTTTCTGCAAAAGTGGCTAGAAACTCCCAAAAGTGCCATTTTCTCAATATGAGACGGAAAACGACGCTCTAGGATTGCGTATAACGAGCGCTTGAGGGTCTGGGCGACTCCCAACACCTACCCAAAACGGATAGCCCTCTATTGGACCATGCTGGAATCCACGAGCGAGATGCGGCTCAACACCCAGCCGGCAAAGCAACCGCCAAACCCTCACATGCAGCCAAAAACCCTCGAACCACAAGGAAAAACAAGGTCGACGCGCATCCCCAACCACACTCCACCATGCCCCCACCCCATACAGACAACACAACACCACACATTCACAATGACCAACTGAACGAGTGCCGAACGTCTCCTCAACGAGAACGACGCGGAATCCCGGACAAGGCCAGAAATCGACCTGAACACGGAAACAACGGGGGCGAAAACCGGCTCTGTCTCAATTTGAGATTCCGCCCCAGCCAGGAACAGCGGCTTCCTCGGTGTATCTGCAAGCCGATTGCAACAGCGACCGATCGACCATGCGAGTATGACAACAAAAGATGAGGATTGTTGTCATTGGCAAGCTAGGCAAGGTCTTGGCAGCATCTTTGAGAGGGTTTGACAGTGTTTATTTTGGGCCGGAGGATCGTCAGAATCTTAACCGTCACCCCCGCGGCTCGCCGCGGAGGGGTACCACTTAGCCCCGCTAGAGCGCTAAAAAACAAAAAAAAATTGAGTGCGTGTTAATTTAGGTAAGGTGATTTGACGTAAGTAATCCAGTTGGTAGGATGCTTGCCGGACAGGATTCGGACAAAAAAACCGACAGGTAGTGTGGGTGAAAATGTCCTGATTTTGTGTTTGATCCGTACGGTGGCGTACCCTCATTTTTTGGCGGGAAAACGCGGTTTTTTCATGGAGAGAATTTCGATGGGATACGATGTTTCGCGGGGTGATTATCGGGGGGATTCGATGGTGTGTGAGTCTCCGGCAGTTGCTCGGTTGGACCAGTTGGCGATGCGGGTGCAGGATTTGGCGTCGAATTTGGTGAAGGCACGGGAGCGGGCTGGTGCGATATGTGGGCGTTTGTTAGGTCCGCAGCCGGTGGCAGAGCATCCTGGGGTGAACAAGGTGAATCCGAGTCCGCAGGGGAAGATTGCGGTGATTGACGATCATGTGGGTTATTTGTTGGTGGTGACGAATGAGTTACATGGGATTTTGGATTGGTTGGAGAAGGTTTGATTTGGCTGGTTTTGAAATTTTTGCGCTGAATCCTTTCCTTGGGGGTGGTGATGGTCCGGGTGGAGTTGCAGTTGCCGGATGGTTCGATTTCGCCGACGATGATGCACGTTTTGCCTTCGGCGGGGGATTTGTTGGACCGTTATGGTCAGGTTTACCGGGTATTGGCGGTCCGTCACCGGTGTCCAGAGCCGGGTGATGATTGGTCGATTTTGCTGGAATTGGTGTTGAGTTGTTACTCGCCGCGAATTTTGCCGGAGTCCGCATGATTTCTCGAGACACGGACGTTCACGATTGCCCGTATTGTGAGGGGAAGGGGTGGGTTTTCGTGGATGGTGTGGGGGAAAACTGGGTTTGCTGGGATTGTGACGGCCGGGGGGAGGTTTGCAACCTTTGCGGCGCCCCCTGGCGTTCGGGTCATTCGTGCGAAATGGACTCGGAGGACGTGAAACCGCAGGAGTTTTGGGGTGGATTTTGAAATTTTTTCGGAGAAATCACGGTGTTTGAGCAATTTGATGTGCCGAGTTTTTTGCTTGGCGCGCTGGCAATTCCCGTCCTTTGGCTGACGGTTCACGCGGTCGAGTGTGGGGTGTGGTATCTGGCCATGTGGTTTCAGCACGTCGCACTTGGCGGTGAAACTGAAGAAAACCCCGAGGAAAATGAGGGTGCTCCACCGTCTGGATCAACGCCCGAGCTTCCTTGTCACCGCGCGGAGTGGTGGAATATGCCGATCACAATTCCCGACCACCCCCAGCACACGAACTCCCTTGATCCGCTGGCCCTATCCGATCTGC
>JACCDR010678881.1_pt1 | contig 16281 bp, 16 predicted proteins | sample 7446431 | NCBI WGS metagenome assembly JACCDR01 (sample SAMN15323443, study PRJNA562643) | freshwater metagenome | isolation source: river surface water | place: USA:Blue River Watershed | collected 2017-08-17 | reverse complement strand
TGGCCTTGGCCCACTGGCTTTCGCTGTGGGTGGGGTCCAGGTATTTGAGGATGAGCCGGTTGCCGAGCAGGGTGCGGTAGTCGACGAACTGGACGTTGGAGGTGACGGTGCCGTCGTCGGCGCGGGCCAGGTCGTTGTGGCTGGCGTTGAACCGGCCGATGACTTCCAGGGCGCCGGTGCGGGGGTCTTTGCGTAGCCACCACAGGTCGGTGGACATTTCTTCGACGATGACGGCGCCGGTGCGGTCGAATTGGAGGCTGGCGGTGGCTTCGCAGCCGTCGTTGAGGCGCAGGGTGAACGCTTTGGACTGCACGCCGGGCAGTTGCAGGTGGGGGCGGGCGGGTGCCCGGCCGCCGGCGACGCCGTGGTTGGGTGCGCCGCGCCACGGCTGCTGCGGGTTCCACGGTCCGATGCCGAGGACGTGCAGCGGGTCGCCGTAGGTGGGGACGGCCCAGGCGGCGGCGCCGCCGGGGACGGGGGCGTCGCCGGGGGTGCCGCCGGTGACGGCAGGTGTCCCGGGGGTGGTGCCGTCGGTGATGCTGGCGGGGATCTTGGCGCTGGTGCCGGGGTAGATGCCGGCGCCGTAGTCGCCGAGGTTGTAGCGGCTGGCGTCGTCCGGCGGCGCGGTGGCGATGACGGTCGCGGCGGGCGGGGTGAGGGTGTCGCTGTCGCGGATCGACGCGGCGGTGGAGGTGCCGGAGTAGCCGGTGACGCCGGGCTGGCCGAGGGTTTCGGTGTCGCGCAGGCTGTCGGGGGCGTAGCCGGAGTAGGTGCCGGCGCCGTAGGTGCCGGCGCTGTAGGTGAGCGCGCCGAGGGTGCTGGCGGTGGCGGTGGGGGCGCCGGTGGTGGTGGTGTCGGTCAGGGTGCCGGCGGTGAGGCTGTAGGTGCTGCTGACGCCGGGGGTGCCTTCGGTGTCGGTGTCGACCAGCGAGTTGGGGGTGGCGGAGACGGCGGCGCTGGTGTTGATGCTGGGTGCGGTGGCGGTGCTGGTGTCGAGTAGTGAGTTGGGGTTGGCGGCGGCGCTGGTGGCGTTGACGCTGGTGCTGGGGGCGCCGGTGGTGGTGGCATCGACCATGCCGGTGGGGGCGATGGTGATGGCGGTCATGGCGGCGGTGGGGCTGCCGACGGTGGTGGTGGCGGTGATACCGGTGGGGGCCAGGGTGGTGGGGGCGGCCGGTCCGTAGAGACCGCTGCCGTAGGTGCCGGCGCCGTAGGTGTTGCCGGTGGGGGTGGGCAGGGCGGCGACGGTGGGGGTGCCGATGCTGGTGGTGTCGGTGATGCCGGTGGGGTTGGCGGGTCCGCTGCTGGTGGCGGCCTGGTATTCGTAGGCGCCGGCGTCGACATTGCTGCTCGGGCGGATGTTGCCGGCGAGGTCGGTGGTGTAGCCGTAGTTGCTGCTGCCCCGGTTGATGGCGGGGCTGCCGGCTTGCAGGCTGCGGTCGGTGCTGGAGACGAACAGCGGGTTGGCGATGGTGCTGGTGGAGGCGAGGCCGTTGCCGCCGTTGGCGGTGGACCACACTTCGGTGTAGGTGCCGCCGTACCAGACGTTGTTGCCTTCGTCGACTTTCTGGCCGTAGGTGCTGGAGCGGGTGCCGCTGTTGGTGCCGGTGTCGCGGAAGACGTTGTTGTGGACCGACGCGGTGTTGCCGGCGTGGATGGCGACCGAGCAGGTCTGGAAGCCGGTCAGGTCGATGGTGTTGTTGTAGATGCGGGTGGTACCGGTCAGCGGCCCGTACTCGGGTTCGTCGGTGCCTTTGACGTTGAAGCCGAGCTGGTAGTCGTGGCTGCCGGTGATCAGGTTGGAGTAGAAGGTGCAGTCGCCGGTGGAGTGCAGGCCCAGTTCGCAGAAGGTCTGGTTGCCGTCTGCGGTGTTGTGGTGCACCAGCAGGTTGGTGGCGCCGAACACTTCGACGGCGGTGCCGTCTTCGGTGTAGTCGGGGTTGGAGCCCCAGTTGGCCAGGACGGTGAGGTTGCGGTCGAGGACGTTGTGGTCGATCTCGCAGCCGTCGGCGGACTTGACGGTGATGCCCTGGGCGCCGTAGTCGTCGTTGGAGCCCGGCCCGATCAGGCCGACGTTGTTGTCGCTGATGTTGCTGTTGGTGACGCGGCAGCGGTGGGCGCCGTCGAAGATCTGGATGCCGAGGGCGCAGGCGGTGACGTAGACCCGCTGGATGAGCACGTCGGTGCCGAACACGCCGACGCCGATGCGCTCGTTGGTGCGGTCGCCGGCCTTGCGGACGGTGACGTCCTGGAAGGTGATCCAGTTGCCGCCGAGCACGACGGGGACGATGGTGTTGTTGCCGTCGAAGATCGGGTTGGCGCCGCTGGTGCCGTAGTTGCCGATGACGATGCGGGCGCTGGAGGTGCCGCTGTCCCAGATCTGGAGCTGGTCGGCGGTGAACGTGCTGCCGCGCTTGAACAGGATCTGGTCACCGGGGGCGTAGGAGCCTGCGGTGACCTTGCTCGCCGTCTTCCATGGCGTTCCTGTGGTGACGCCGGAGTTGGTGTCGCTGCCCGAGACGCTGTCGACGTAGTAGGTCGTCACGTGCGCGCTCCCTCGGGATCATCAGCCAATCTGGTAGATCTTCGACGACCCCGCCGGCCAGGTGATCGTCAGTGAGCCGGCGGCGGGCTGCACGGGCAGGCCGGTTCCGGTGTCGAAGTAGAACATCAGCCGCTGCGCGCTGGAGGCGACGTCGGCGCCGCCGGTGACCGCTGACGCCTGGTACACGATGAGGACGTGGTTGGTGGCGTTGGCGGTGGTGGTGACGGTGATGTCGTCGGCGTCGAACACGCCACCGGTGACGGTGGGGTTGGTCAGTGCGGCGGTGGTGGCGTGGATGGTGCCGCCGGCGCCGGTCACCTCGGACAGGAACACGTGGGAGGCGGAGAAGGTGTATCCCCGGACCACGGCCACCTTGATCGTCGCGGTGGTGAGGTTGAACTGGGCGAGCATGACCCCGTTCTTGAACGAGGTGTAGCTGGCGTTGGCCACGGTCGCTCCTTAGTCGACTTCGTAGGTGATGCCGTCGAGCATCAGGTACATCGGCGTCACGCCGGTGGGTAGGGCGGCGGTCATCACGCCGGTCGGGGCGATCTGTAGCCGGTAGTAGAGGCTGCCGCTGCCGTCGCCGAGGTCGTCGGAGCAGGCGGCGGCGCACCACACCGTGTAGTAGGGGCGCAAGGTGACCGGCAGGGTCCCGAGGGTGACGTTGGCGGTGGTGAAGCGGGTGCCGTTGTCGTGGCGGACCGCACCGGACAGCTGCACCCGGCCGGAGCCGTAGCGGGCGCGGGCGGGGGCCGAGTTCAGCACGCTGGTGGCGTCGCCGATCCCGGAGGCCAGGTAGCCGCCGGAGTCCAGGTTGGTGAACGCTTCGGCGGGGGAGGCGTTGCGCACGGCGGCGGCGATGTGGCTGTTCTGGATGTTGGACTGCCCGGGGCTGATGCTGAAGGTGGCCAGCAGCAGCAGGGCCGCGTTGACCGGCGGGGTGGCGCCGCTGCCGAAGTCTTCGACGACCTTGATGCGGGCCGAGTATTCGGTGTCGCCTTGGACCTTGTCGGACACGGCCAGGTACACCCGGTGGAAGCGGGTACCGACCGGGTTGGTGATCAACGCGGACACGTCGATGGTGATCGCGGTGTCCAGGGTGACGTGGTAGCGGCCGACGAACGCCCGGCCGGGCAGGACCTTGATGGCCCAGCCGGGGGTGTCGGCCTGCTGGACGTGGAAGCTGTTGGCGCCGATGACGCCGGGGCTGAGCCAGATGGACTGCAACAGCGCTCCGAAGTCGGCGGCGCTGTAGTTGATCTCCGGGTCGCCGGAGATCGCCTGCATCGGCAGTGGGATGGCCGCGAACGGCGGCGTGGGAATCAGTGCCACGGCGGATGCTCCTTCAGATCGCCAGGCGCCGGTCGCGCCACTGGACGGCGAACGTGCCGGTGGACGACAGCAGCGCCACACGGTGGGTGCCGGGCTGCCACTGCCAGAAGGTGGACAGGGTGAAGTCGACGGCGCCGAACACGTCGCTGAGGTTGGCGCCCAACTCGGTACCGGTGTTGGCCTTCAGGACGCTGCCGTCGCCCATGTCGATGCGGACCGTCTCACCGGAACTCAAGCTGAAGTTGCTGAACGCGAAGTACTGGCCGCGCTCGTCGCGGATCTTGGGGTTGGTGATGGGGCCGGTGATGAACAGCACCGGGTTGACCGGGGCGCCGCCGGTGACGTCGATGGTCAGGAACGGGTTGTTGGAGGCCGGGCCGAAGCCTTTGGGGAACGCGGCCGGGAAGTGCCAGTCGGTGGGGTTGACCCCGCCGGTGCTGGCGGAACTCAGGGTGTGCTCGTCGGACAGGAAGTAGCCGTCGGGGGCGGTGAAGGTCAGTGTCATGTCCAGCCCGGACGCGGACGCCCGGGAGTAGGGCAGTGACCACGGGTTGCCGCGTAGCCCCAGGTACCAGGCGCGGCCCTGGCTGGATTCGTCGGCCCGCACGACCTTGAGTTGTGGGCTGCGCTGGGGGTGGCACATGGCGGCCAGCTGCGCGGCGTACCAGTACGGGTCGTGCCCGTTGGGGTTGCCCGCATCGTCACCGCGGATGAACAGTTCCATGGTGACGGTGCGGGCTCCGAAGTAGCCGCCGCCCTGGATGGTGCCGTCCGCACCGGGGATGGGGGTGGAGGTGGTTCGCACCTCCGGTGCCCCCAGGTCCCAGGTGCGGCAGGCGATCGGGTCGCCTGCGGTGGCGACGGGCGGCCGGATCGCTATGGCCAGGTCACCGTCAATGAGGGTGAGCGAGGCCGGCGCAAACCGCTGCATGGATCACACTCCCGCCGGCAGGTAGCTGTAGCTGTTGGTGATCTCGGCGACCTTGCGGCCGTCCATGTGCACGGACGGGCTGGCCGCCCCGGCGATGTGCGCCGCGAGCAGGGCGATGTCGCGCCGGTCGAGCCGTAGCGGTCCGCTCAGGCTGTTCTCCTGGTTGGCGGTGCGGACGGTCTCGTTGCGGCCGGTGCCGTTGAAGGCGAGCGTGTAGCCGGGTGGCAGGATGCCGCCGGTGTCGAACTTGCGGGACGGCACGAGCCCACCGTCGGCCAGGGCCAGGTGGACGTGGTTGAAGTGCTCGCCGCGTACCGGCCCGGAGTAGAAGTGGGGCCGGCCGTTCTTGATCTGTGCGTTGCCGGCCGGGGAGTAGATCAGCTCCCGCGCCCCCGGGTAGCGGGCGGCGAAGTAGTTGAACAGTCCCATCGACGGCGGGGCGAAGTCCGCCGCCCTGGCCGGGTTCCAGGAGTGGTAGGACCTGTTGCCGGAGACCGTCATCGAGCCGGGCCGGTAGGAGGAGGTGACCTTCGCTTCGGGGTGCGCGGCGTGCGCGGCGACGATCGCCGAGTACAGGGCGGCGGACACGTTGGTGACCTTGCCGAGTCCCTTGGCGATCTTGCCGGTGTACGGGGAGCCGTCCAGCGTGGAGCCGCCCATCCCGGTCAGGTACGGCGGGAGCAGGTTGATCAGTGCCACGGCGTCGGCGTAGCGCTGGTCGTAGCGTTCCGGGAACGAGGACCGCTGCACCGCCTGGGCGAGCTGCCCGGGGCTGTAGACCCCCCGGTCGACCCGCATCGCCTTCTCGACGAACTTGCGGGTCGCGTACGCCACGTTGGTGATCTGCGCCGGCGTGCCCCACCCCTGGCTGGGGCGTTGCTGCAAGAAGCCGAGCGAGTCGTGGTCGACGGCCTTGGTGAGGTTCCGCATCCCCGACTCGACGATGCCGGCCTCGAACAGGGCGATGAGCTGCTTGTCGGTGGCACCCATCGCCCGTGCGGTCGCCTCGGCGATGCGGGCGACGTCCTGGTCCCCGACGATCTGCCCGCCGCCGGGCAGGGCGCTCGGGCTGGGGATCATCGCCTTGCTCATGTCGACCTTGAACGGCATCCGGCCGACCATTCCGCCCTTGGCGAACTTGGGCAGCCGCTTGGTGCGGATCGCCTCCATGAACCCGACGCCGTAGTGCTTGACCGCATCGACGGGCTGCACGAACTCGTCGGCGGTCAGCATCGTCGGGATGTTGTCGGCCTTGGAGTGCGGCGAGTAGCCGGGGATCAGGCCACCGTCGGCGGCGTGCCCGTAGATGCCCCGGCGGGTGGCTTCCTGGTCACGCAGGACGGCCTGGCTGGCGGCTTGCAGGCTGAGTCCGGTCTGCAAGGCGCGCTGGTAGGACAGTGCTTCCTGCAAGGTGGCGAAGGTGATCTTCTGTCCGTCGACTTCCAGGGTGGCGACCCGCTTGCCGCTGAACTTGTCCAGCTCGGTGTTGACGTCGCCGATCTTGATGCCGGCGGTGGCGACCTCGTCGCCCATCGCCTTGACCAGGACGGCGGACTTCTCGGCCGAGCCGTTCATCTCGGTCAGTGCCTTCGCCGAGCCGAAGGTCTCCATGGCGACCTTGTGGGCCTCGGTCGCCGAGTACCCGTACTGACGGAGCATGATCTCCATCGTGTGGACGCTGGCTTCGCGTTCGTTGTTGAGCACCCGCTCGGCGAGGGCCTCCCCGCCGGCGGCACGGGCCTGATCGACGCGGGCCTTGACGCTCTCCTTGCGGGCCTGAACGTAGGCATCCAGCCGGGGCCGGATGTCGAAGGCGTCGAGCTTGCGCATCTCGGGACTTGCGCGCTGGAACAGGGCGGCGTGCTCGGCGAGCTTGCGGAACGCCGCCTGCTCACGTTCGGCGGCAGCCTTGACGCCGTCCTGGTTGGAGAGGAACGACCCGGCGACCCCGCCGATGACGCTGCCGGCTGCGGCACCGATCGGCCCGAACATCCCGCCGATCATGGCGCCGGTCAGGGCGCCCTGGAGCGTGCCCAGCATGCCCTTCTGGAACTCGGACATGCCCTCGGTCTCGATCTGACCGACCAGGTAGGAGCCGAGGGTGGCGCCGCCCACCAGGGCAAGACTGCCCATGCCGGACCGCCTGGGCCGGCCGTTCCTGTCCCTGCCGCCCCTGCCGTCGTCTGGCCCATCGATGATCGGGGTGCCCGCGCCGCCGCCGGCCGCGCCGTACACGTTGACGACCCCGGCGTGCACGGTCATGGTGGCGGTCTTCGCGCCGCCGCCGGTGAACTGGCCGAGCTTGTCGCGGATCGCCTCGAACGCCGGCAGCTTCAGGCCGATGTCGACGCTCTTGGCGAGCTTCATCGCGGTGAGCATGGCGAGCACGGTGGCTGCCGCGCCGGGGTGCGCGACAACGAACCCGAGTCCGACGTTGAGGAAGTCGGTCGCGGTCTTGAGCAACTCGGCTGCCGCGCCCGGGTTGGACGCGGCGAAGACACCCAGTGCCGTGAAGAACGGGTTGGCGATCGCCCACCGGACGCCCTGGATGCCCAGGAACATCTGGGTGGCCTGGACAAAGAAGTCCCGGATCTTGCCGTACGGCAAGTTCTTGAAGAACTCGAAGAACTTGGTGATCTGGCCCTGACCCTTGGGCGACTGCGACCAGTCCGCCATGGTCTTGGTGAACTTCTCCAGGCGTTCCAGCAGGCTGTCGCCCGTCGGCAACGATCCCTTGAAGATTCCGCCGAGGGTGCTCAGCAGGTTTTTGGCGATGCGGCCCAGCCGCGACGCGTTGGCCCAGGCGTCCTCGAACCACTGCTTGAGTGAGCCGGAACTCTTCGCCTCGTCGATGACGTCGTTGAACCAGTAGGCGAGATCCTTGAGCCCCTGGGCCATCTTGACCAGCAGCGGGCTGGACACCTCCAGCAGCTGGGCCAGCGGCCGGACCAGGGCGAGGCCGGCGTCGCCGAGCAGCTTGGTCGACTCCAGGTTGTTGGCCTGCACGGTGCCCATCGACTCGCGGAACCACGGCTGCTTGGTCAGCTTGCCGGCGTCGGCGAGGGCGTCGGTGGCGGCCTTGCCGAGTTCTCCGGCGTACTGGGCCATCAGCTGCAATGAGGACTTGCCCTGAACCGGCTCGCTCATCTCGCGCAGGAACTGCGTAAAGCTGGGCAGGGCCGCGCTCTCGATGCCCTTGCGCAGCTCCTTGAGCGCGTCCTCGTTCTTGTCGAACCAGTAGTACAGCTCCCGCGCCGCCGGCGACATCTGCGCCAGCAGTTCGTTGAGCCGGGCCATCGGCGAGGACACCTTGCCGGCGGTGCCGCCGAGGCCGGCGGCCATGGTCTTGGCGTCGGCGAGGGCTTCCTGCCGGCGCTGGCGGGCCTCGCGCAGCCGGTCCCGGGCGCGGGTGACCTTGTCGCTGCCTTCGACGCCCTTCTTGACGCTGTCGGCCAGCTGGCGCTGCGCCTGCCCGGAGTCGATCTTGGTGTTCTTCTGCTTCAGCTTCGCGTTGGCCAGGTCCTGATCAGCGCGGGCACGGTCCAGAGCGGACGAGAAGAAATTACGGTAGACCGTGTCGCGCTTGGCCTGTTCCTCGGCGACGGAGAGGGTGTCGTCCTTCTGCTGGTTCTGAAGGTCGGCGACCTTCTGCCGCAGGTCGACCAGGTCGTTGGCGGCCTCCACCCGGGCGTCGTGCAGGTCCTTCTCGGCCTGGAGCTGGTCGTGGGCGCTGTTGATCAGCCGGTGCCGCATGTCCAGCTCGGCGGCGGCCTGCTTGGTCGCGTTCAGGCTGGCGTTCGCGCCCTGCTGGGCGGCCTCCCCGAGCACCGACTTGCGCAGGCTCCACGCCTCGGTGACCGACTGGAACGCCAGCGCCAGACCGCCGATACCCAGCGCCGCACCGATGCCGGCGTTGCCGAGGGCAACCAGCGATGTGGACGCCTGCACCGCCGAGGACGCCATCGCGACCAGCGCCGGCGACAGCGCGGCCACGGACGCGTACAGCAGGTTCATCGGCCGGATGCCGCGCCCGCCGAAGTCGATGATCTGACTGCCGGCCACGCTGTCGAATGCGCTGGTCAGGTCTCTGGCTGCCCGCCGGGCGCTGCCCGTGTCGGCGTGCGCCCGGATGACGACGTCCTGCTCCCGATTGCCCCGGGTGGCGTCGCGCAGCGAGTCGGCGAGGCGACTGGTGTCGGCGACGACCTTGACCTTGACTTCGGGGGCATCCATGGCGGCCAGGTGGGCGCGGATCTCGGCGGATAGGCCGGCGGTGTCCGCGACCAGCTTGACCTTGTAGGTGGGGTTGTTGCGGGCAACCTCGGCCAGGGCCTTCTTGGCGCTCTTGGCGAACCCGTCGGCATCAGCGACCAGCTTGATGCGGGCGGTGACTTTCTTGGCGGCCTTGTCCACCTTCGCCTGGAGCCGCTTGGTGAAGGCGTTTTCCAGGATGCTGGCGACTTCGACTGCTACCCGCTCAACGATGTTGTCGTCGCCGGCCACCAGCTCACCCCAATTCGATCAGGTCGTTTGCCGCCCGGAGGCTGTCGGCGGTGCTCGCCGCCACGAGCGCAGGGTCACGGTCCGTGCCGCCGGTGACCTCAGCCAGCAGCGCACGGGTCAGTTCGATGGGTTGCTTCTCCCGGGTGAAGTGCCGCCGATGGTCGAGTTCGGCGCGCTCGGCGCGCATCTCGGCGACCATCGCCTCCCACAGCAGGTTCATCGCCTCGCGGCAGGTCAGATCCCTACGGTTCGGGCATTCAAGGAGACGACGCTCGGCTGCGGACCAGTTCCGTTGGCACCAGGCGAGGAGGAAGTGGAACTCGGCTGTGCTTTTCCCGTGAAGTGCGCCATCGCCCAGTCGGTGATCTGGCTGACCTGGGTCAGGTCGATCGCGGTGTCGTCGTCAGCGTCGTCGTCCTCGTCGTCGCCGGACCCGCGCAGCAGCTTGAGGAACCGCTCCCGGTCAGCCTTGATCAGCACGGTGCTGAAGAACACCTCGGCGGCCTGGGCGTCGTCGCCCTCAGGGTCACTCATGACCTTGACCAGCTTGTTCCACCGGTTGTAGGGCAGCTTGGCACGCAGGGTGAACTGCTGCCCGGCCACCTGGAAGGTGGGGCGCTCGCCGGCCTTCTCGGCGAGCATGCGATCGAAGTCGCGGGTCACACTCACGGTGTCTCCTCAGTCGGGTGGGAGTGCTTTATGGTCAGAGGCACCCGGTTTGCGGACCGGGGCAGCGGCGCCGGGCAACGGCGGACCGGACGACGCCTGGCGCCGCTGCGCATCCGTTGGTAGGTTTCTGCGCATCGCGGGAGCCCGGTGGGCCAACACCGCCCGCGAAGAGAGCACATTCAGTGGTGTCCCGAGTACGGGCTGCGTCGGTTCGCCTCCGGGCCGGCGAGGTGTTATGCGCCGCAGGGTGCTGTTCTCGTCCGACGTGGAGCGCAGCCTGGCTTTCCGGAAGCCGCGCTGATTCCCGGCCCACCGGAGGAGTCCGGGTCAGGCGCCTCAGGGGCTGCGCTCCACGTCCCCGACCAGCGGGTTTGCCAAAAACCGGGGTTTATCCGTCACCGGAAAACCCGGGTTTCGCGGAAAACCTTGCCGGCTTACGGGACCGGGTTCAGCGCACCGGCGCCGAGGATCTTCAGGATCTTCGAGCCGCTCGCCGGCTTCTCCAGCTGGAAGTTCTGGCTGATCGTCGACTTGGTCGCACCCTTGCGGTTCTCCAGGCCGATCGAGCCACCCTGGAGGCACTGCCGGAAGATGAACCGCAGGTCGTTGGACGCGACCGTCGGGTTCGCGTCCCAGCCGAGCATGACGCGGGTCTCGGAACCCAGGTCCGGCGGCTCGAACGTCCACGCCAGTCCGTCACCGACGACCAGGCCGCCGTTGAACGCGATCGAAAGGTTCTTCTTGGTGATCTCGGCGAGGGCGAACTCCACACTGGCGTCACGGCCGGTGGTGACGCGGGCGAGCACGTCGAGTTCCTCGGCGACCTCCACGTTGTCGGTGGAGATCTCGTAGTTGAACGAGGAGCCTTCGTCGGTGTAGCCGAGCGGCACCCAGCCGGTCGGCCAGGCGGCGACGGCCGTGGTCGGCTCGGTCGTGCCCAGCGGGGCGATGTACAGCACCCCCGGCTTGCCGAAACGCACGGCGGCGGCGTTGAAAGTGGTCACGGTGGCTTTTCCTTCCAATGAAAAAGCCCCGTGCGAACGAGTTCGCCGGGGCGGTGGCTGAGCTGCTGGTGGTTACGCGACCGTGGTTATCAACGCGTCCACGATGTAGCGGGGGGTGTCGGAGTCGGGGTCCGGGAACCAGTGCATGCCGGTGATCTCGGCGGCACCGAGGTACACCCCGGCGGCGATCACCCCGGGCACGCCGAGGTTGATCAGCTCGCCGGCCAGGGTCCGGGCGATGAGGCTGGCCTCGTCGCGGCTGCGCCCGTAGCAGGTGAACGAGACCCCGTACCGGGTCTCCGGCAGATCCTTGCGGGCGCGGGGGCCGCCGCCGATCAGGCGCAGGATGATCGCCGGGTTCGGGGCGGCCGGCGGCATCGCCAGGTAGATCGAGTAGACCCCGGCGGAGCGCTGCACCAGCGGAGCCACAGCGGTGCCGGCCAGCCATGCCTGCACCGCCGACTCGACGTGCCCGTACACGATGGCGGTCACCGGTCGTACCTCATCCGGGCTTGCAGGATCGCCGTGCGCACGTGCGGCTTCTCAGCCTGCCGGCGGGTGCCGTACTCGACGAACGCCCAGTAGTCCGTGGCCGACACCACGGTCCACGTGTCGCCGATCTTGCGCGCCCGGTAGGAGCCCTTGAGCCGGCGCTTGCCCTTGTGCGACGGCGGCCGGTCCGCGTCGGTCGGGGCGTTGAGGTTGGCGTTGATCGCGATGAACTCGGCGATCTCGTGCGCCTGCCGCTCGGCGGCCTCACGGATGCTGTTGATGGCCCTGTTGCGCTGCATGTTGATCGACGCCATCTACACCTCCCCTTGCACCAGGCGCAGGCCCGCCTGCACGAAGTCCGGGTAGGGCATCACCCACACCACCTGGTAGGTGAGGTCGGTGTTCTCGTCGGTGATCTCGGCGAGCCGGCTGACCGGCACCAGGTCGCAGACCAGCTCGAAGTCCCAGATCGACTGGTCGCCACCGGCTCGCTGTTCACGGCCGGACGGGCGGCCGATGACCGCCCGCACCCCGGCCGCCGTGACGACCCGCTGAGCCCCGCCCGGGTCGCCGTACGGTTCGGCCCACTGGTCGTCAGATTCGGGCTCGGTGACGGTGACCGTGGTGGTGGCCAGCGGGATCATCAGCCGGCCTTGCGGCCCTTCGCCGTCTTCGGCTCGTCGGCCTCGGTGCCGCCGATGTCCGGGCCGTCCTCGACCTGGTCCTGCCAGCCGTACTTGTCGACGGCTTCCTTGGTGACGTAACTTCCGGGCGCTGCGGCGACGGTGAACCCGATCCGCAGCGTCTCCTTCGCGATGGGCATGGGCGGTTCCTTAGATCACGTAGCGGTCGAGAAGTCGTTCGTGCAGCGCGGACAGCCGGGTGCCGGCGCCGCCGGAGGTGTAGGTGCGCGTCACCGGCCCGACGGTCGCCGACACCAGCGCCTCCGGGTTGTTGATCACCCGGGCGGCGATGTCCAACGTGACCAGCTTGATCAGGTCCGGGATCGGGTCGTACCCGTGCTCGCAGTCCACTTCGATCAGGTCGAACGCACGCCAGCCGGCGGGCCGGTACAGCTGCCCCTTACGCGACCAGGACAGCAGCGTCGGGTCGGTCAGGTCCAGCTCGGTGCCGTTGACCCGCACCTCGTCAACGGCGTGCAGCTGCATGGTGGGCAGGGTCAGCACGGTGCTGCCGTCACCCTCCACCTCGAAGGTGGTGGTCTCGCGGGCGAGGTCCCACTTGCAGTACGCGCGAACCGCGCCCGAGGCAACCGCGAGGGCCTGCTCAGCCACGTCCTGTTCGAGCTGTCGTTGCAGGTGGTTCTCAAGCTCGCCGGCGGTGGCGAGCGGATCCATCAGTGCGGACGCTTGTTCCGCGCGGTGCGGGCCTTACCGAGCTTGTCGTCCGGGTCCACGACACCCTCGCGGTCACCGGGCGACATCTGCATCCGCTCGTTCTCCCGGTTGGGCACCTGGCCCAGCTCGTGCTCCTCGGCACCCTCACCGACCGGCACCGCACCGAGGCGCTCGGCGGCGGCCTCGTCGAGCTGGGCGGTGACCTTGATGTGGCCCACCATGTACTCGTACTCGCGCAGCTGGATCGGCGCGGGGCCGTCGCTGACAGCGTTCGGATCAGTCACTGTTCCTCCTTGGATGGTTGCGCTGGAGATCGGCGGGACCGCGACGTGGCTGTCACCACAGGCACGGCCCGCCGAACCACAGACCAGGCAGACGGGCTGCATTGACTAGCCGAGGGTGACCTTGACGAACGCGGCCGGGCGCAGCACCGCGAACGCGGCCCGCATCTCGGCGAGGATCGCGACCAGGTTGCGGACGAAGAAGTCGGCGTGACTGTCGGTGGCCTGCACCGACGCCTGCTCCCGGTCGTAGAGGACCGCGTAGTTCCAGTCGGCCACCCACGCGGTGCCGGCGGCGACCGCCTCGGACTGCACGACCGGCAGACCCCACAGGTGCGGCCCGGTCAGCGAGAACGGCCCGGAGCCGTAGAAGTCGCCGTTGTCGTTGCGCATCAGCTCGACCTTCTCCCAGTCGAGCGGGTTCATCACGTACGCGGTCGGGGTCGCCCGGCCACCGATCATGACCTTGGTGCGCGCCTTCTTGAGCACGTCCAGGTTGTCCGCACCACCCGACGGGGCGGCCTGGGTCTGGATGCCGGAGACGTTGTTGAGGCCGAGGAAGTTCTCCCCCGAGCCGGAACCGTTGATCAGCTGGTCCTCCAGCTCCTCCTCCAGGCCGTAGCGCAGGAAGGAGTCGATCATCGTGCGGATCTGCGCCGCGTCCGACAGCGCCCGCTTGGTGATCGGGATCCAGTGGGCGATCGTCTTGACCGTGGTCGAACCCCGGGTGAAGGAGAACGTCGACTGCGGCTTGAGACCACCGATGGCGTTGGTGACCGTGGTCCCGTCGATCGCGGCGGAGCTGGTGGCCTCAGGCACCACGGCCGCGTTGTTGGTCACCGTCGCCCACATGACGTACTCGATCGTGTCCGAGGTGGTCGACCCGGAGGCGACCAGCTGCCGGATCGACAGCGGGCGCTGGAAGAACGGCGTGAGCAGGCCACGCTTGTCGCTCTCCACCAGGAAGCCGGCGGACTCGTCACGGTCCTGCGAGTAGAACAGCGCCTTGAAACCACCCGGCACGTCCATCGGGGACGTCTGCACCCGGGCCTTCTCCGAGAAGTGCCCGTTCGGGATGCCGGCGATCAGCGTCTTGTACTCGGTGGACTCGGAGAACCGGGCACCCATCGACTTACGCGCCCGGCGCTCGGCCCGGTTGCCGTCGTCGTCCAGGCGCATCTTGCGCTCCGGGTCGTCGCCGGCCAGGCCGATCCCGGCGGTCAGGTCGGTGAACTGCGCCCGGAACGCCTTGCGGGTCTCCCAGTCCTCCTTGGCCTTGCTGGCCTTGGCCATGTGGGCGTTGATCGCGTCCTTCTCACCGTCGGTGAGCGGGCGCTCCTCACGCTCGGCCACATCGGTGATCGCCTGAGCGGCCGTCACTTCCGCCAGGATCGCGTCACGCGTCGACTTGTTCATCTGCTTCCTTTGTCTGCTCGTGACCGGAGGCGGTCAGTCGGCGAGTTCGGTCTGCCAGCGCGCGATCTGGAGGCGCGTGCGGCAAAGAAAAAGCCCCGCGTCATCGCGGGGCTCGGTCGGTTCCGGTTCGGGATCCGGCGGTGGATCACTCTTCGCGCTGATCAGCTCGGTCAGCGGGTTGCAGCCCAACGGGGTCGGGCCGACCTCGTGCAGCCACAGCTCGTGCAGCTCGTTGGCGCTGTCGTCCTTCGACTTCGTCTCGTGGACCACGTCGTAGGAGAACGAGAACTGCTTGACCCGGCGCGTCTTGAGCAGGTGCGCCACCTGCTTGCCGAGCCCGAAGTCGTCGAGCTGCCCGGAGACATACAGCCCTCCGTGGCTCTTGATGTGCTCGCCGACCCAGTCCGGCATGTCGGGGTCGCCGGGCAGCATCTCCCGGGCTTCGACGACCTGGCCGATGTTGTAGTTCGGGTCATCGAGGCGGTGCGACCAGTAGATGGGGATCGGGTCACCCCGGTCCTTCCACGCGGCGAGGCTCTTGGTGAACGCCCCCGGCATGACCACGTCCCCGGCGAGGTCCTTGTTGCCGAAGACGCTGACGATCGCCTCGAAGTGGTTGTCCGGCAGGTCCGCCTCGACGGCGGCCGGCATGGTCTTGTGCTTCACTGCGGCTCCTTCGGGGCGGTCTGGCCCGTCTCGGGACACAGGTACGGGGGGTCGGTCGGCTGCCGGGTGGTCCACACATCCGTGTGACAACGGCACCGCTCCAGCGCCTGTTCGCGCCAAGCGAACGGGTCCGGCTGGCGCTCGAAGATGCAGTCGTGCATCAGCCCCCCTGCTGTGCGCGGGCGATCGTGCCGGCGGACGGCGGCTTGCCGTTGGATTCCTCGTTGGACGGGTTGTCCGGGGCGGTGTCACGCGGCGACGCCAGCCCGCCCTGGGTGACGTTCATCGGCACGATCAGGTCCTCGGCCTCGTCCAGGCCGGGCAGGTTGAACAGCGCCCGGCCCTCGTTGCGGGTCATCCACGGCCCACCGACCGACGCGCTGATCGCCGCGGACTGCGCCTCGAAGGAGCCCTGCAACTTCTTGCGCAGGTTGAACTCCACGTAGGTGTCGCGGAAGCCCTCCATGTCGGCCAGCAGCTGCCGCTCGATGTCCTGCTGCAACATCTCCAGCAGCGGCCCGAACGCGTCGGAGTACAGCATCTGGTGCAGCTCGGGCAGGCTGGACTGGGTGGTGCTGCGCGACAGGCCGATCATGGCCGGGTCGATGTGGAACGCCGCCGCGACCTCCTCGCGGGTCAACTGCCGGGCCTCCACGTACTGCGCGTCGCGGGGGGTGATCCCGCCGGGCATGTACTGCATGCCGTCCTCAAGGACGGGGGTGGCGCCGGCGCCGATGTCCTGGGAGTAGGAACGCCACTCGGTCTTGAACCGCTCCCGGGCCGTGTCCGACCAGCGGGGCGCCTTCTCCGACCGGGCGATGTACCCGGAGATCCGGGCACCGTTGCGCCACATCGCCTCGCGGTACTTGCTGGCCTGGTGTTCCTCGGCGAGGACCTGCCGCAGCGTCTCGATCGGCGACCACCCGTCACGCGGATCGTCCGGGTTGTACCCCCAGAAGTGCACGACCTGGTCCGGCTCAAGGTCCTTGTAGCCCTTGGTGCCGGTCAGCCGGTACGTGTCGGGGAAGAACAGGTTGTCGCCGCGCGGCTCGATGTAGCGGCGCGGCACGGGCAGCACCCC
>JACCDR012196927.1_pt1 | contig 16283 bp, 17 predicted proteins | sample 7446431 | NCBI WGS metagenome assembly JACCDR01 (sample SAMN15323443, study PRJNA562643) | freshwater metagenome | isolation source: river surface water | place: USA:Blue River Watershed | collected 2017-08-17 | reverse complement strand
TTTAGAACTTTTACATTTATTTTTTCTTTTGCAAGTTCCTCTGCAACTTTTAATGCTCTGTAAACAAGAGCTCCAGTGGCCACCATACCCACATCAGCTTTTTCTTTTTCATCCCCATAGAAAAGCTGTGCTTTGCCTACTTCAAAAGGAGTGTCTATGGTAGTAATGACAGGAGTCTTCTCCCGAGCAAGACGAATATATGCTGGTTTGCCAAGTTTTGCAGAAGCTAGAGTAACTTTTTTTGCTTCTATACTATCGCAAGGAGAAAAAACAACCATATTTGGTATAACTCTAGTAAGTGCGATATCTTCTATAGCCTGATGTGTTCCCCCATCTGGACCGACAGAAACTCCCGCATGTGAACCAGCTATTACAACCGGCCTGTCGTTGTAGCATATTGTAGTGCGAATCTGTTCCCAGTTTCTACCTGGAGAAAACATGGCATAACTAGATATAAATGGAACCTTGCCCATTGCAGACATGCCTGATGCAACTGAAGCTAGGTTTTGTTCTGCTACTCCGATTTCTATAAAACGTTCAGGGAACTTGTCAGCAAACAAGTTCATTTTAGTAGATTCTTTTAGGTCTGCACAAAGTCCCACAACTTGAGGATTGTTTTCTCCCGCCTCCAAAAGTCCTTCACCAAAACCTTGCCGGATCGGAACTTGTTCTACTTTTTTATCGAAAAGTTTCGGATTTAATTTTTGAGAAGAATTAATCATAAAATAATTATACAAAAAAAGGCGTGAGGGGGATAGTCCCCCTCCGCCTCACTTCGACTTCGCGCGTCGGCTAGTAGCGGTACTTACCGCTGTCCATCATGGCGATACGATCACGCTCCTGCGCCGCGGCGAGTGCACGCGCTGCGTGCTCCCTGCCGATTGCGTCCTTGCGTGCGTTCGAGATGTTCTTCTGCCGATGGGGCTGCCCACGCTTCGTACCGAACCGACGTCCCATGCTTTTCTTTCCCACGCGCACCTCCAGTGCATATGTGGTCCAGTATTAAATGCTACACAACCTTAACAAACTGGTCAACAAACTATTCATGTTCACCAACAATTTGTCCTCCCAAAGTACGTAGGTCATGTAAAGCAATTTTTGCCTGTTCATCCTTTGGTGGCTCTCCTGCAATTTCTGTCCCAGGAGGATTACCGTGCCATTTAAAGTCTCTCTCCATAAATGAAACTCCCTTTCCAGGAATTGTTCTTGCGATAATTACCGATGGACCATCAAAAACCGCTTGCGCCCTTCCAACAGCCTCTACAATAGAAGAGAAGTTGTGACCATCTATCTCTTCTGCGTGCCAACCAAATGCTTCAAACTTATGTGTAAGTGATTCGAGTGGCATAACATCTTCTGTATATCCATCTATCTGAATGTTGTTTCTATCTACTATTGCAATAAGATTTCCAAGTCTCTCTTTTCCAGCAAGCATTATTGCTTCCCAGTTTTGCCCCTCATCTAATTCTCCATCTCCGAGCAAACAGTAAAAAAATCTATCGGATGTTTTGCCATTATCTATTCTATCTGCCAGTGCCATACCTACTGCTTGTGACAAACCAGAACCAAGTGGTCCTGAACTTGTTTCTAAAATTGGAAGAAATTCTCGGTGCGGGTGACCCTGAAGTCTACTTTCAAATTTTCTAAGAGTCAAAAGTTCGTTAACAGGAAAATACCCGACGTGTGCAAGCGTTGCATACAAAACTGGATTTATATGACCATTAGAAAGTATTAATCGATCTCTTTGTTCCCAAAAAGGATCAGTCGGGTTGTGTCGAAGAATATAGAAATACAATGCGGTGAAAATGTCCGCCATCCCCAAAGGTCCAGCTGAATGACCTGACCCAGCCGAAACTAGCATCTCTATAATAGAGATTCTGATTTCATTTGCTTTCTTTGTGAGGAACTCTATTTTTTCGTCCGTCAGATTGTTTAGCATGTTATTTGAATTAGAACTAAAAAAGTTATAAGGTGAGAAGCGAAGCTTCGCAAGACCTTGAACATTTTGTAATCAAAATGTTCAAGGTGTACAGCTCCTGTAAGGAGAAAGAAATTTCTAGTTTACTGACTCCAAAAACTTATACACTTCTTTCGGATTATCAGAATTCAGTATCGCACCACCGGAAATTAGTTTATTTACTCCGGCATCTACAAGAGTTTCTGCATTTTCTTCTGTCACACCAATATCAATAGCAATTATACTATCTGTATACTTTGCTCGCAATGACTTTATCATTTCTAAACTCTTTTCTTCGAGCTCTACACCATGTTTGCCGAGCAAATCTGATCCCATGACCTGAATAAAATCCACTTGTGATACAAAGCTTTCAATTCTAGAAATATCTGTACTTGGTCTTATTGCTACACCAACCGAAACATTTTTCTCACGACAAATATCTATAACCTTTTGAAAATCATTTGTTGCTTCAATGTGTGCAACTATGCTAGAAACTCCTGTAGCAATCCACTCTTCTAAAACTTCCTCAGGTTTTGAAATCATCAAATGCAGTTCAACATCTGTTTCTTCCCATTTTGGCCAACCTTCTTCCTCAGTTTTAAGTTTTTCAAAATAATCTCTGTCTTGTCCGTTGTATGGCCATGTTCTTGTGTTTGTAAAAACACCATCAGAAATATCTACTTGTACAAGTTCTGCAAAATACGAGACCTTTTCTATCTCTTCTGTAAGCTGAGCTTTATTTATTGGGATTATTGCGGGTAGTACTTTAGTCATATTGTTCTATTTTTTTAATTCGTCTTACGTGTCGCTCTTCGTTTGTAAATTCTGTATGAAGCCACATTTCTACTGCTTGCTTTGCTTCCTGAGTAGTCACGAAGTGTGCTCCAATTGAAAGAATATTAGCATCATTATGCTCTCGAGATAGAGTTAGAATATGTTTTGTACCACCATAAAAAACAGCACAGCGTACATTTGGAAACCTATTTGCAACTATCGCTTCACCTTGTCCTGAAAATCCTAAAACTATTCCTTTCGCTTCTGGATTGTTTGATACTTGTTTTGCCACTTCTGAAACATAGTCTGGATAGTCGTCTTCATGGTTGTATTCAAACGGACCACAGTCATATGCTTCTACAGATAAAGTCTTGAGATACTCTATGAGCTCACCTTTTGTTGCATACCCCGCATGATCTGATCCAATAAAGATTTTCATTTTATTTAATTGTATCAAAATCTTTTACATATAGGAAAACCGCCGACTGCTTTTAGCATTCGACGGCCTCCATTCGGGCCGCCAGTCGGCGGTTACTTGTTGTTGCACGAGGGGCATTCGCAGGGAATCTCGAAAGTGCTGATCTTTCCCCCGCCAGTCCCATCGCTCCTACCCCAGATTACCTTGAGGTTCTTCTGACACTTGTGAGGTGTCATCTCTCGACACTCTTCACATAAAATCGGTGGCAAATACGTGGGCATTTTGTGCCCTCCCGAAATAAATATAGAACAATCAAACAAATTTGCAAGAAAACTATTTTTACGAAAATTTCAAAATTTAGATGAGATGCGATGGGAGAAATTAAAAAAGTGAGGAGCCTTATTAGATATAAGGTGACGAATATTTTTAATTTGGGACCGAGCAGATCGCTAAATTTTAAATTTTACTACCTGTCTTTACTACATGGTCAATTAGTGTGTGAGTATAACCCGCCTCATTATCATACCAAGCCATTACTTTCACCAAGTTCCCGCCAACCACTCTAGTCATTTTCAAATCCGCTATTGAGCCGAAGTGACTTCCTAAAATATCTGATGAAACTAACTCTTCATCTGTAGCTGAAAATATTCCATCCCATCTATCATTTTTTGCTGCTTCTCGCAAAACATTATTCACTTCTTCTGCCGTAGTAGGTTTTTTAGAAACAAAAGTTACATCTACAATAGAACCTGCTGGGACAGGAACACGAATAGAAATACCATCAAAAAGACCTTCCAAACTTGTAAATGCTTTTGTCACTGCGATTGCTGCTCCTGTGGATGACGGCACAATGTTTTGTGCAGCTGCACGTCCTTCACGTAAATCTTTTTTTGATGGACCGTCAACAAGTGACTGAGAAGCTGTATATCCATGCACAGTGTTTAGAATTGCTTTTTCAATACCAAAATTTTCATCCAAAATTGCGATAAGAGGCGATGCTGCATTTGTAGTACATGATGCATTTGAAGTTACATCACATGTTCCAAACTTTTCTTCATTTACTCCCATAAGTATTGTTTCTCCCTGTCCCTCACCGCCTTTTGCTGGAGCTGAGATAACAACTTTTTTTGCTCCAGCTTGTAAATGCACACTAGCTTTTTCAAAATCTGTGAAAAGTCCAGTAGACTCTACGACAACATCAACTCCAAGCTCACCCCATGGAAGTTTTGTAGGTTCTTTTTCTGAAACAAATCTAACTGTTCTACCATCTATTACCAAATTCCCATCCCTTACTTGGACATCGGATGTCCAAGTTTTATATACTGTGTCGTATTTAAGAAGATACGCCATGTTGTCGACATTTCCCAAATCATTTACAGCAACAACCTCTATATCGTCTCTGTCCCATGAACCTTTCAGGAATGCTCGCCCTATTCTTCCGAAACCGTTTATACCAACTTTTATTTTAGCCATTTATTTTGATTATATATTTGTAATTTATTCTAGAATTATATCATCTACGTATAAATAGGAAAACCGCCGACTCTGTCGGCGGTCCCATTTCAACCGACAATCGGCGGCTACTTCTTATTACGTTTCTTTCGGTCCGAACAGACGCCTATAGCGACGACCATAAAGGACACAGGCGATGAAAAAGAAAGCGTAATAGTAAGGCAGGAGATGTTTTGGAATCAACCCCATGCCTCTATCCAGAAATGGCGTCGCGCACGCGAACGTATGCGAGAACTCGGAACATCAGGAATCCGAGTCGAATTCCCTGCCATAGAGTTGGGCCCTTTGCTTTCGTTTGCATTGTGTCTACCTCCTTCCTATTTAAAAATACAACAATATATATGTTTTAGCAATACTACTCAGAAACTTGTACTGTTTCTTTTTTTGCACTTGTACCTGCGTGACCATCTACTTCATATGATGTGTTTTGTGACTCAAAGAAGTTAACTAGTTCAAACACGTCAGTAGCTGTACTCATCCATTTTGCTGGGTTTGTTGCGTTGTAGTATTTTGGCATTCCAAGTTCTTGAAGTCTTCTGTCTGCCACATATTGCACGTACTGATTTACATAGTCTGCATTTAGTCCCAAGATTCCATTCGGGAACAAATCTTTGTTATACGCAGTTTCAAGATCTACTCCCTCAATAATAATATTTCGTATTTCAGCTGCGAACTCTTCTGTAAGGAGTTCAGCATTTTCTTCCAAAATGTTGTGAATTAGGTTTATACCAAACTTCAAGTGTAGTGACTCGTCTCGCAAAACCCAGTTGATCATTGAACCAAAGTTTCTTAGCTGGTTTCTTTGACGGAAAGAAAGCATCACCATAAAACCAGAATAAAACCATACACCCTCCATCACTACATTGTACGCAACAAGATTTCGTATAAAATCTTTTTTGCCTTCTAGAGTTTCAATATCTAGCCTGTCTTCCGTCATTCTTTTTAAATATCGCATTATATATGCTTCTTTTGCTTTCATTGAAGGCAATTCAAGGTGTGTGTTGTAAACTTTGTTTCTATCAAAAGGAAAAGTTTCTAATACATATTCAAAAGCTACACAGTGGTTGGCTTCTTCCCACATTTGTTTAGCAATATATAGATGTGCTTCTGGAGATTTAATATATGGATACACACCTAGAGCCAGAGTTCTGTTTACAATAAGTTCTGCAGGGTTAAAGAAAGACATAATAAATTCAACAGCGTGTCTCTCATCCTCGGTCATTTTTGCAAAATCTTCCAAATCTTCTTTTAATGCGATTTCGTGTGGAAACCAAGTATTTCTCACGGCCTGGTTGTACAGATCATAAGCCCACTGATATCTAATTGGATGCAAATTTACATCTTCTGGTGAAGTTTTACCTATTAGTGACATATATTTTTTTAAATAATTAAGTAATAAATTTATTACTGGCACGCAATACACACATTATCTCCATCGGCGGGATCTTCTGGATAAACTATATTAAGTTTTTTTGCTCCAACACTTTCTAGAGGTTTGTATTCATTTCGTGGAGTTTCATTTGTAGGTGTGACTGGCTTATACTCCTCTACAACTTTTATTTCATCTACTATCGTTGTAGTCGCAGGTGCACTGTCTTTATAAGTAGTAGTAGAAACAATAACTTCTTCAACTATTTTTTCTTGCATCACAGACTGCACAGGAGTAAAAGCTGGGGCAACTGTGGGTGAAACTTTTGGAGTACTTTGGGCGACATCCATAGTCAATGACTTTTGTAAGGGCGCTGAAAATGCAGGAGTATTTGCAAAGTTTAGTGCACCGAAACCTACACGACCCATTTTTGCTGCTTTATTTACGTTTGTAGTACTTTGTTCAGCAGTATGTCGAGGTTTCATATGTAGATAGTAAGTAGACTTTAGACCCTTCTCCCATGCAGTACTGTATATCTTCATAGTTTCATCTACATCACGAGTTTCTAGATACATATTTCTAGACAATGCTTGGTCTACCCATTTTTGTGCACGTGCTGCTACTTCTATATATGCATATGGGGAAGTTGTAAATGAAGTTTTATAAACATCCTTGATGTGTTGTGGAATGCCAGCTATTTCACTTATATCCCCTTGGTTTTCGATAATTGCTTCTTTGACTTCATCCCAAATTCCCATATTTTTCAAATCCTTCACTAGGTTGTGATTTATATCTAGATACTTTCCTGAAATTTTGTTTCTAGAAAATACTTGAGCAAAACGTGCATCGATACCCGGAGTTGTCGCCGCGACCAAACCAATATTTGCATTTGGTGCCACTGCCATAAGTGTTGCATTACGAATTCCCTTTTTAACTTTCTCTCGCAAAATATCCCAGTTCAGTCCTTTGTGTTTACTAATTTTTGAAACTGTTAGATCCCTGCCTCGATCTGCTTCTAGAGTTTTAATAGAGTCTATAGGTACTTTGCCTTTTGACCACTCACTTCCTTGAAAGTTTTTGTATGCACCTCTTTCTTGTGCAAGGTTTGCCGACTCATCGATTGCCATATAAGAAATAAATTCAAAAATTCTATCAGCAAAATCCCAAGCGTGTACTGAGTCGTATGACATACCTAGCTGTTCAATAGTGTCAGAAAATCCCATCACTCCCAAACCTACCGCACGGTTTTCCTTATCAGACTTTGCTGCTTCAGGTATAGGTAAAACATTAATATCTATAAGATTATCCAGTTGTCGCACTGCCAAACGCACTGACTCTTCTAGTCGAGACCAATTTACTTCTTTGTTTTTTATATGTGCTGCAAGGTTTAGAGATGCGAGATTACATACTGCGACATTTTCTCTGTCTTGTGGCAGACAGATTTCTGTACACAGGTTACTCATATGTATAGTACCGGTGTTGTTGTTTAGTGCACGCAAGTTTATTGTATCCTTCCATACAAGCCAAGGATGGCTTGTTGTCTGTAGTGCTACCAAAATCTGTCGGTACTGCTCGGAAGCCGGAACTTTTTTGAAAATTCGGAGCTTTCCTTGGTTTGCCATTTCTATATACTCTTCATATCTTGTTTTGAAAGCTTGTCCATACAACTCATTTAGGTCTGCTGTTTCTGCTGGATCAAACATATACCAGTCCTCACCCATAGAAACTCTTCGCATAAACTCATCAGATAGAAATACTGCGGTGTTTGCTGTTCGCATTCTCATATAGTCATCACCTGCGTTATGTTTCCACTCAATGAATTCAGGAAAATCATGATGCCAGTTTTCCATATAGAAACACAATGCACCTTTTTTCTTACCACCACGCTGTATCGCACGTATTGCTGTATCGATAATTTTTGCAAAAGGCGTTGGACCAGTTGAAGTTCCACCTCCTGTAGATTTTAGTGGAGAACCAGAAGCTCGAAGTTTTGTAACGGAAGCACCAATACCACCAGAACCTTTTGAAAGAAGCATCACATCTGAAACAGACTTTGCAATGTGGTTCATATCATCCTGAATCTCTAACAAGTAGCAGTTTGAAAGTGCGGGATTGTTTTTTCCTGCAGCTAGGTTTGTGGAACCACCAGCCACATACTCTAGTCGAGACATTTTATTGTAGAACCTTTTTGCCATTTCTGTTGGGTTTGCCTCGTTGTATGACAGTCCCATCGCAATTCTCATGAAAAAATACTGTGGAGTTTCTAGTGGGTTCTGTTTTTCATTCTTAATTAGGTATCGATTTATAAGTCCATCTAGCCCAGCATACTGAAAAAGCTCGTCTCTTTGTATAGCTAAAGTATTTGCAAGTTCGACTAGGTCAAACTTCTCTTTCATATTTACATTTAGTTTTCCAGCAGCAACATTTTCTTCAATATATGTAACGAAACTATCCCGATGTTTCTTTACAAATACTTCTGGCTCATCGTTACTTTTAAAATCTTTAACAACTTGTCTATAAACAGTTTTCAAAAGTAGTCTTTTTGCAACAACGTCATACTCAATATCTTCTTTTATATTTTGTACCGCTGCATTTATTGTCGCCTGATCCATTTCATACTCTGTAATACCATCATAAAGCGTTAGCTGTGTTTCTGTAGCGATCTGAGTAACCTTAGAAACTGGATCAAAAAGTCCACGACAAGCTCTTTCGATAGAACGGTTGATTCTGTCCGCATTAAACGGCTCTTTTGTCCCGTCCTGTCTTGTTACAGTTATATTCATGATTTGGGATAAATTAAATTAATAAATAATGACTACTTTTTTACTTTTTTTCGAAAAAAATATGCGATTTTCAAGTTTTTTAACTCAAAATCGCAATTTTTTTGTAATTTAGTTCATTTATTGTACTCCAAATCGTCTACAAAAAAACTGTGGATAACCCCCTTAAAATTACTCCAAAATATAAAACTTTTTATGTAAAGTTTTACCCTCTAAAAAATTTTAAAAAACCTCTTTTGTCTCCAAATTACCAGTAAAACTCCACCTTGTCGCCCACTTTTAACTCTAGCTTATCCGCCTCCCCTGCCAACACCTCCAAAACGTACAAAGAAGGGCTGTCGGGATAAAATATTTTAGGGTATGTGTCAGGACTAACAGACTTTTCTATGTGTGTTACTGCCATATTTTCATCAATCCAAATAATATCTATAGAAAAATTCATGTCTTTCATCCAAAAACCAGATTTTTCAGGAGTTTCTGATACAAAAATCATTCCTTCATTACTTTTTAGTGGACTTCTTCCAGAAAGACCTTTCATTTTTGTGTATGAAGTATCTGAAACAGAAACATTATATGTTTTTCCATTTACCACAACTCGACTTTCGTAATTTAAAGTTGTGAGATAACCAATAAGAGTTATTGCCACAACAACAAACAAAACAAAAAATATTCTGGAACGATTTATATGTATACTTATCATTACATAAGTATTGTAACACCATTTTTGTACAACAAAAAACCGCCTAAGCGGTTTTTTGCTTGTTTAGCTTTTCAGCTTAACGGAGAGTATTACCATGATCGGCCTCCTCTGTCTCCTCCTCCAAATCCACCAGTTCTAGGTGCTCTTGGTTCCATTGGTCGAGCTTCATTTACTGTAAGCTTTCGTCCATCTAGTTCCTGACCATTCCACTTTGCGATTGCTGCATCAGCATCTGCATCGTTTGCGAACTCAACGAATCCGAATCCTTTTGATCGGCCTGTCATCTTGTCCATGATAATTGTTGCAGAAGTTACTTCTCCAACTTGTGCGAATGCATCTTTTAGACCATCGTTACTTGTTGAATATGAAATTCCTCCTACGTATAGCTTCTTTGCCATTATATTTTACCTAGTCTTTATTTTAAACTGTAAGGCGACTAGCTTCTCTCCTTTTCAACTTTCTCTTCGAAAATACGAAAACATTGAGATACTTACATTAACTACTATTATACTCCTATCATTCTAAAAAGTCAATGGCCAAATTTGAATTTATTTAACTGTAACTTTACTCATTACTACAGGCTGTACCGGCTTATCATTCGCTCCTGTCTGTACATTTGCTATCTTATCTACAACATCCTGTCCCTCAACAACTTTACCAAAAATAGTATAGGCGTTTGGTAGCGGGTAGTCAGCATGCATTATGAAAAACTGACTGCCGTTTGTATCTGGACCTGCGTTTGCCATAGCCACCACACCTTTTTTATAGCCCACCTTGTATGAAGGAGTATTTGGATCTAATTCATCTGCAAACTTGTATCCTGGACCGCCAGTTCCATTTCCATTTGGATCACCGCCCTGAATCATGAAACCTTTTATGACCCTATGAAAAGTAAGTCCATCATAAAATCCTTTCTAAGCTAAAGTTACAAAGTTTTTAACTGTATTTGGCGCATCATTATCATAAGTTTCAAAAACTATTTTCCCATAATTTGTATCTATTGTTATCATACGTGTTTTTTTATTTGTATTAGTTGTATTTGTTCCCTGTTCACTATTTGTAATATTACCTTCGGGAGGTAAAGTACCATCTTCAAAAACTGGTGTCGTTGTGCCGTACAGATTTACATCTGTTATACCAATATTTGTATCTGAGGACTTTGGGTCCTCTTTAAATAAATAATATCCCCCTACAATTATTAAACCAGTAACAATAAAACCCAATAATAAATTTTTCATAAAAAGAAGTTTAACACAAAAATACATGGAAGCCATATTTTTATTTACAGTATTTGCAGTTGACTAAAGTAAAAAAATAATTAGACTATATTTTGGACAAATTTCAAGGAGTCGCAAGACACATGACGAGACACGAAGTAATCAGGGCATTCACTGAACTCGACCGCGAAGCGTTCGATGACAAGATGCTCAAGTCGCTCGGACTCACAGAGCGAGAACTGGAACTTCTGCTGGGGGCGCTCAACGCTATCCCCGACGGTAGCTTCGAAATCCCGAACTTCAACGACCTCGCGAAGAAGCTCAAGATCAGCAACCCGCTCATCCAGAACCTCAAGAAGAAGGGCTACGTCAAGAACGGCTCTGGTCGCGGCAAGTGGGAAGTCACCGAACCCGGCCTCAAGAAGATGGCCAAGGCGATGCAGGTGAAGATCGACGGCGGCGGGCACGTGTCACAACCGGAAGTCGACGAACCGGAAGATGAGACCCTGCTCTGGCAGAAGTACCCCATCGACGGCATGACACTCGCGCAGATCGCCGACCGTCTCAACGACATCGACAAGTCGGTCGCCGATCTCCTCGCCGAAAAGCGAGCGGTGCAGGGACAGCTTCGCAAGATGGCGACTCCGATGATGTAGGGAGACAACCCAAGAAAAATCGAAAAGGGACTGACAACGCTCACGCGTTGCCAGTCCCTCGTTCGTCTCGAAAGACTCACTACAGATCACTCTCTTTGTACTTGTAACCCAACACCTCCAGTCTTCTCCAGACTCTAGCGACGATTCTCCTTACGTTATCCTCGCCAAAGCCAAAGTACTTCGCAGTTTGTGAAAGCCCCCTGCATACTACATCTGAACGGCCGTAGTATGTCAGGAAAACTTCCTGTTCGACGAATGAAAAATATTGCAACTTCTCCGCCAGAGAGCGGTTGACCTCCTCGTCCTTTTTTACAGGACTACTAATAGGTTTCGGTTCTTGAGCCACTTCCGGAACCAGTTCCACGACTGAAACGGTGTTACTTGGCTCGGGTACGTACGAGGCGAGTTCCTTGAGTTCGCCGAGACCTCTCACGAAGTCTCGCAGCTCTCTTTTTCCAATCCTCAAGTAGCCAAGAATCTTGTACTCGATCTGCCTGATACGCTCCCGCGTAACGCCAAACCTCTGCCCTACTTGTTCAAGTGTTTTAGGGTCAAAGGTTCCATCGTCCAGACCATAAAGCATGAGGAATTTCTCAGCGTGTTTTGGCGCAACACGCCGAACCTTTGCTGTTATGTTTTCCAACCTGAGCATTGCAACCTCGAGCTCCATCTGAGCCTCGACAGCTACAGCATCACTGTTGTGTCCGACATCAGCGACAAAGTCTTTTATCACGACCTCCTCGCCATCTTTAGAAGTCCATACCGGAGTTTCCAAAGACGAATCCCCACTTACAAGATTCGCCCTTCTCACCTTCGCCAGTTTCGACTGACTCCAACCTAGTGATGAAATTATTTCCTCATCATCAGGTTTTCTACCGTTACGGCCCTCGAAGTTTCTTTCAAACCTCGACAGCTTTAATACATCGGCAAACATATGCGCTGGCAAACGAATATTTCTCGAGGTGTTCGCCATGGCTCTGGACATTGCCTGTCGTATCCACCAAGTGGCATATGTCGAAAATTTGAAGCCTCTTTCCGCTTCAAATTTATCAACTGCCAACATGAGGCCAATGTTTCCCTCCTGAATCAAGTCCAGGAATTCCAAACCCCAATTGCGGTATTTCCTAGCAATGCTTACCACAAGGCGCAGGTTATGTCTGATCAACCTTTCCTTGAGTTTGGGGTCTCTTGTAGTTTGATACTCGGTGAACAACCTTACTTCTGCCTCTCTTTTGAGCAAAGGAAGTTCACCCGCCTCAGCGAGGTAGCGATGGACAATATCGTGTGGTTCTTTCGAAACCACAACATCATCGTCAGCATCTTCATCCACATCGAGCAGTTCCCAGACTTTCTCAGCCGGGATCTTGTCCAAATCCTCTTCCAAATCATCGGGAGAGGAGTAGTCTTCTTCGGCATCTGCCTGTGACATATCCCCTCCATTTCAAGTTACATTTGAGTCCGCGACTGATTATACATAAAATACTAATTTACTCTAGCCCGCAAAGTTTTTTGAGCTCCACGATATCAGATGCTGTGGCTTTCTCATTGTAACCGTTGTTTAGCCGGTACATTATGGCTTTAGGGTCTTCTATATGGTCTAAGCCTATTGCGTGCCCGAGTTCGTGCGCCAAAACTCTTACCAATTTTGTTCTATTTTCAAACTGATAAATATCAATTCTTTGACCTTCTTTGTCACTTGTATATGTTCCTTCTTCAAACTCACCCCCCAAACTCCTGCCAATAGTGTTGTATTGTTTTACATTCAGATTCAGGTCATTTGCCATATTGTTTAAAGTCTTTGTAAGTAAATTTAGACCCTCTATCTGTGAATTTATATTGTCCTGCATCTGGTTTATAGCAACTATCTCACTATTTAGATAATTTTTCTCAGCATTCAGTCTCTCGTAGGTTTGCTTATTAGCACCTCCCTTACTATTTACACTAGAAACTTCTGACTCGTATTTTGCTTTTCTTGTTTCAAAATTTGCCAGTTTAGTTTCAAAAGTTTTTTTTGTTTGGTTGTAAAGAGTAAAGAGTGAATCGTATTTTACTTTCAAACTATCATATGAGGCTCGACTGTTTTCTACTTCTATACCCATTTGTTTCAATTGCAATGTAGATTCTTGCCTTTCATCATAGATAAGATTTATTTTCAAACTTCCGGTATCTGTATATTTGAACAAATCCTTGCCTATACTTTTTTCCCATATAGACTCGGCATCTCGCAAACTATTTAGAAAATCCTCTCGACTCATTCCAAACTGTGTATCAAAAATTCCTATAGAATACGCTATTGGTGTTCTGCAAGGAAAATACCTTTGATACGCCTGTACCCATGTATTTTTCAAAACATCCGAGTACAGATACCCAGCTACTAAAACAGATATAAGAAAAACTATGTTAAAAATTCTATTCAACATAAATTAACTATTATAAGCCTCCTCTAGTTTCGCGATATCAAACTTTTTCATTTGAAGAAATGCTTCGGTGACTTTTTTGTTTTGCTCTGGAGTTCCTTTTTCCATCATCTCATTCATTCTTTTTGGAACTATCTGCCACGACACACCAAACTGGTCTTTGCACCAACCACACTGCTCTGATTCTGGCACGTGTGAAAGTTTTTCCCAGTAATAGTCTAGCTCTTCTTGATTCTCACAATTTACGATAAAAGAAACTGCTTCATTGAATGCAAACTTGTGTTCGCCCCCACCATCCATCGCAGTAAACCAAGTATCCCAAAGCATAAAATCTGAAAACATTATTGTACCCTCCTTATTTGGCTCAGCACCTGCGCCATATTTAACTCTCTGACCTATTTTTGCCTGTCCATTTTTTTGGTTAAAAACAGATAGATAGTAGTCTACAGCTTCTTCTGCTTTTCCATATGAAGCTCCAACAAAAAGAAGTGAAGGTATGATAAAAGGCCTATCTTCTCCACCAGGGTTAGTCAAAATGAGTTGCCATGACACACCATACTTGTCTTCACAAAAACCATACCATTTACTAAACGGGTATTCCGCTAGTTCCATCATCACCTTTCCACCCTCCACAAGTTTTTCCCATGTTTTAGTTAAATTTTCTTTCGCATTTGTATCCCTGTTTGGGTCAAAGTTAACCATAAAAGAAACTGAAGGATTTATTTTAAAGTATGGCCCCGCTGATATAGACATAAAAGGCTCGCCACCTAGGTCATATGACATAATATCGCAATCGCCACTAGGAGTGCCTTTTATCACGCTATGGTTTTTAATTTTGGAATTTGGAAAAACAGAAACATAAAATTCTGCAGATTCTTTTGCTTCTTTATCAAACCAAAGGTGTGGGATTATTTTTTTCATATAACAATGTTATTCTCTTTCCGCGATTTCTTTTAATTTCTCCATTGCTTTTGGCCACATTTCTGCAAACATTTCTTCATACTGATCCTCTATATCTTGCATTAAAATAAATTTTGAACCCTCACCGTCTTTTTCTATAGTGTAGTTCTCATATGCTGGCGCCCAAGCTTTAACTGCGTCACTTGTAGTATCTTCCACACCGTTTTGCATGTAGCCCAAATGTCGGATAGAAATGTATTCTGGCTTTCTACTTTCTGCTATTTCAGAAACCATTCCACCTTTTTCACCTTTCTCATCGATGCCAATAAAATATATTTTGTCCCCAGTATTCCACCCACCTTCAAAGTACGATGTTGGTTGAAACACAGATGTCCACTCTCTATATTTTTTATCATCTGTTATTGCATCCCAAACTTTCTCCTGACTAGCATTTATATGTATCTCTAAATTTAATTTTTTCATATAAGGTAATAATAACAGAAAATTGACTTGGATAATAAACACAATAACCCTTATAATATATACTTATGAGTACTTTTTTTAATAAGTTTGGTTTTGTTTCTTGGCAACTTCCTGCAATAATACTTCTTTCAATAGCTTTTTGGCTCAATGGAATTCGTATCGTAAAGATAATCAACTATTATTCATATTGGGGCGGTGTTGGCAATATTATTATTTTCATTCTAAGTTTCCCTGTTGCTTTCTTTGCAATAAAAGCGGTAACTAAAATTTTGAAACTAACAGAGAAACAGGTTTACCCAGCCATCATTTTAATAGTATCGTTGGTCGGGCTATTACATGGCATAACTCTTACATACAAACCTAGTATGTACCGAGCAACCGGAGACTCACTTATGTTTGCGACTGCATGGATTATTTGGTTCTGTGGCGCAACAATACTCTCTCTGTTTTATATACAACAAAAAGCCTCTTCTTCAGAAAAAATTAATTAATATTAAAAACGGCGCCGGGGTGTAAACCCTGACGCCGTCTCGGCTCGATGCGAACTGGATTAGATCTTCCAGATCGCGTTCTCGATGCCGCTGGTAGATGTGGGCGCGACCTTGATCGCATCCACACCCTGGTTCGTGCCATGCTGGCCGAGGTGCTTTTCCATCAGAGACAAGGCCCCGACGACAACCACAACTACCACCACCGACACGATCGCAACAAGAAACCTGTGTGTCACCAAACTCTCCTAGAATGAACGTTTGTAGTATTATAGCATATAATACTACTTTGTCAATTATTGACTGGAACACATAGTTGTCCCATGATTATATATAGAAAATCGCACATCCCGTGCGACAGGTAGGAGGAAGTTATGTGGGACCAGTCCCCTCAGGAACGCGCAGCTCAGTTTGCTCTCGATCGCGGTCGGGAAGCGACTCGACCCATGGAGCCGCTTCACACGCCTCCATCGAACCAGCCCGTCATCGGCTACACGCCCCCCGGCCTTCTGGAGTACAAACCCATGGAAGTTGCTCCGGTCGTGCTGCAAACCCCTCACGAAAGCGTCTTCAAGGGAAGCGGCAACAGCCACTTCAGCTTCGAAGCCGGCA
>JACCDR010026367.1_pt1 | contig 16292 bp, 13 predicted proteins | sample 7446431 | NCBI WGS metagenome assembly JACCDR01 (sample SAMN15323443, study PRJNA562643) | freshwater metagenome | isolation source: river surface water | place: USA:Blue River Watershed | collected 2017-08-17 | reverse complement strand
TCTGAAGAATAAGTATCTTGCAGATTGCCACCTTCCTGAGCCCCACGATGAATTCAGACGAGCTTGAATTGATGGCCGGCGACACTCCTCCCGGCGCGGATGAATTGATGGAAGACTTCGTCCATGCGTCAGCGCGTAGCGGCAACAGCCCGCGCGAGCTGTACCTGATTCGAGAGACCATGCACAGCCTCATGCGTCTGGCGCAATCGGAACAGATGCTGGAGATTCGCCGCAGCGTCGACAAACTGGTGCCAGCCTCGATGCGCCCGCCGGCCAGGCGCCGCCGCTCGCCGCGCGATGCATCGCCAGGGCAAACGCAATTCGTGTTCGGTCGTGATACCTGAGCGACTCACCGCAAGCGCAGGGTCGCGCGGCTTCGCTATCCTTGCTCTGCGCCTTCGCTGCCTTGCATTGCCCCCCACCGCCTCTGCACTACCCCACCCTGACACCCACTGCGACTACCACTGGCCTGGCCCGCCCTGGCCCGTCGTTTCTGCTCTCGCTTTCGCTACCGCGCCTGTCCTGAGCATCCTTCATGACCCATTACTTACCCTGAGCATTGCCCCGACGTTTCTTGAGCGCTCCCCCTCGCTCGCCCGACATCCGCTGGCCTTGCCCTTGAGGACAGCGTCATCGGTCGTGACTGAATTTATAATTGACGGATGGCAAGACCTCCCACCCGACGAGTCATCACGATCCATGACGAACGCGAGTCCGTGCGCCACGCGCGCGGGCTGGTGAGCATCATTGACGATGACCAGGCCATCCGCGACGCCGTGAGCTCGCTGCTCGGGCTCGAAGGCTATGCAATCGAGACCTTCGATTCTGCCGCCCGCTTCCTCGACGTGCTCGACCGCGGCGAGCCGGTTTTCCCCGGGCCGCAATGCATCCTGCTGGACGTGAAGATGCCGGGACTGACCGGCCTCGAACTGCAGCGGCGATTGATCGAGCGATCCGATATCGTGCCCACCGTGTTCATGAGCGGCGGTAGCGGCGCGCGCGAAGCGGTGCAGGCGCTGAAGAATGGTGCGATGGATTTCCTGATCAAGCCTTTCGATGAAGAGACCTTGCTGGCGGCGATCAGCGCCGCCCTCGACAAGCATCGCGCTGATGCCCGCCATGATGAGCAAGACCACGACGTCGCTGCCCGCCTCGCCAGCCTGACCGAGCGCGAGGTACAGATTGCAAGAATGGTGTCGGCCGGCATGCTCAACCGCGACATCGCCGACAAGCTCGGCATTGCCGTGCGCACGGTCAAGCTGCACCGCATGCACATGATGCGCAAGCTGGACGCATCCAATGTCATCGAGCTGGCCCGCATCGCCGAACGCCTGGGCTGAACGCGTCGGCTGAATGCCTGGTCTGGCCATCGCCACCGGGGCCGCACTCATATCCTACACATTTCCTACACCAGTTTGCCCCTTGGGGCAATAGGAATAGTTTCTCCGAAGATATATTTTTGTTCTGATCAGGAAGGCCGCATCCCGGGCAGCACCCCTGCTGACCGTGCCGCCACCCAACGGCAAGTGGCTATAGCAGCCTTACCGAACCAAGACATACAGGAGATACGACGCATGGATACCCATATCCTCGAAGTGAAATCCACGGCCCCGATGAATGTCGGACTGGTGCGCGACGGTTCCGGCTCGCTGGCCGAGATTTCGCGCAAATGGCTGGCAGACATTCGTCCCGAAGCCTTCGCCGAATGCCATGAATACCTGTCGGCGGTGCGACTGGCCCGCCACATGAGCAAGATCGATGTCTGCCGCGCCAGCCAGCTCAACGGCGATCCGGCCAGCGGCGTATCCCTGCCCACGGTCTCCAAGATCGAAAGCGGCGCCTATGGCGAGCCGGGCTTCCGCACCATGGTGCGTCTGGCCCGCGGCTACGGCATTCCGCTGTCCAGCCTCGAGCGTTTCTTCATCTGAGCCGGAGCGCGGCCCGTCAGCGCCGTTTCATCCGCCCGGATCCTGAACCGACGCGCCGACCCTGAAGCCACTTCCTGCGACTACCCATGTCCGCGCCCAAGCCTGCGCCCATGAACACGACGACTGCCGTCGAAGCCCTCGTCATCGACGGCGCGAAATTGCGGCAGGCGCGCGAAATGCGCGGCCTCACCGTGGCCGAGCTCGCGGCCTTGTGCACGCTGTCACGCGAACAGGTGCAGCACATTGAAGACGGCGGCGACCGCCCCTTCTACACGCCGGCCCACAAGCTGCTCGCGATCCGCAAGTACGCGGCCGCGATGGGCGTCCCCTATGACGACGTCGTCACCGGCCCCGGCGCCGACCACACCATGCCGGTGCCCGATGATGCGCCAGCCTCGCTGATGGTGCATGGCGAAGGCGAAGAAGCAACCGACCTGCGGCTGGCAGCCGTCGAACGCAATGCCGAGATCCGCCGCAAGATCCTGATTGGCGCCGTCACGGCTACCATCGTGCTGGCCTTCTACGCAAAGATGCACAGCATGCCTGCCACGCCAGCTGCGATGCCGCCGGTATCAGACGCTGTGGCAACAGAAGCTATAGCCACAGAAACTGCGGCAACCGAAGCCCGCACAGCAGGCCAGGTTGAAGCACCGGCTGCAACGCCCCAGGCGTCAAGCAAGACCGCCACGCCTGCGGCCGCCGTGCCGCCGACCGTATCCAAGCCCGCTGATGCTGGCATCAAGGTGGCCACCGCCACCTCGGCAACCACGACACCAGCGCCGGCTGCCAGCCCCACCCCTGCGCCGGCCGCTGACGGAAAGCTCGCGAGCGGCGGCGAGCCCTGCGCCCGCCCGGCGCCCGCCGACGTGAAAACCTGGACCCCGACCTACCAGCGCAAGGCCGACACCCGTCTCTTCCTGGTCAGCCCGAAAGAGACCACGGTCTGCGTCCACGATGCCAGCGGCAAGGCTGCGCTGCTCACGCTCAAGGCACGCACCGGCCAGGCCTACAGCGGCAAACCGCCGTACGTCGTGCAATCGCCGCAGTTGTCCGACATCGAGATCTACCTGCAAGGGATGCGCGCCCGGGTGCCCGCGCAAGCACCGGCCCTGCGCCTGCAATTGAACCTGGCCAGCACGCCGGACGCCGGCTGAGTCCCGCCTGCCCGCCTGCCCGCCTGTCCGCCTTCCCCCCTCGCCTGCCCGCTCACACACCTTCATCGGCTATTGCGATGCAATAGCCGCCCCCGCTTTTTGTTGTGCCGGCGTGCACGCGTCGCCTCTGTACAGCCTGCGCTACGGCATCGCAACAACGATAGTGATTGACTGAACAAGTTGACCAATCGGATCATTGCTCAACGATCAATCGTGCTTTTATAGAAAAAAACTCGCCCCAGATTTCTCGTAACACAATGAGTCAAGAGATGCCGCCATCAAGAGCAGGCACTCGCCCCGGTTCAAGTGAAATACCTAACCAGGAGGAGAACATGAAGCAAACCCCGAGGCTGCACGCGCGTCGCGCTGCGCCGTCTGGCCGGCATCTGCTGGCTGGCTTGCCATCGCTGTCCACGTCGCTGTCCGCGCCCGTTTCTGCTGCCCTTTCGGCTGCCGTGCTGGCTCTGGGCCTGTCGGCCCCGGCCCAGGCGCAGGAAATCAAGGTCGGCATCGTCAGCTTCCTGTCCGGGCAAGCGGCCGACAGCTTCGGTGTACCGGCCGTCAACGGCGCCAAGTCGCTGATCGAGGCCTTCAACAATGGCACTGCGCCCGCCCCGTACAACAAGAAGGGCTTCGGCGGCCTGAAGATCGTGCCCGTCTTTGTGGACGAGAACGGCGGCGCGACCAAGCAGGTGCAGGAGCTGCGCAACCTGTATGACCGCGAGAACGTCGACGTCGTGGTCGGCTATGTCAGCTCGGGCGATTGCCTGGCCGTCTCCCCGGTGGCCGAGGAAATGAAGAAGCTGCTGGTGCTGTATGACTGCGGCACCCCGCGCATTTTCGAAGAAGCCAAGTACAACTACGTATTCCGCACAGCGTCGCATGGCGCGATGGACAACGTCGCCGCTGCCCGCTACCTGAAGGGGCGCAACGTCAAGGTTGACACCTTCAATCTGATTAACCAGGACTATGCGTGGGGCCATGACTCGATCAAGGACTTCACGCTGTCGATGGCCAACATCTTCCCGAATGCGAAGCCACAGGCCGACCAGCGTCCGAAATTCGGCGCCGGCCAGTACGGCACCGAGATTTCACAACTGATGAGCAAGCCGGCCGATGTCACGCACTCCAGCCTGTGGGGTGGCGACTTGCAGGCGATGATCCTGCAGGCGGCACCGCGTGGCCTGTTCAAGAAATCGCAAGTCGTGCTGACCGCCGCCGACCATGTGCTGGTGCCGCTGGGCGAGAAGATGCCCGAGGGCGTGATTCTCGGCGCGCGCGGCGCCTACGGCATGCTGGCGCCGAAATCGGCGCTCAATGACTGGTGGTGGAACCTGTACCAGACCCAGTGGGGTGTCTATCCGGTGCAGGCGCCGTACCGCATGGCGCAGTCGCTGATGGCGCTCAAGCTCGCAGTTGAAAAGGCGATGGCCGCCAACGGCGGCAAGAAGCCCAGCACCGAGCAGATCGCCGCGGCCCTCACCGGCCTCGAATGGGATTCGCCCGGCGGCCGCGTGAAGATGGCGCTCGGCGACGGCCACCAGGCGATACAGCCGACCGCGATCGGCCGCACCAAATGGGATGCGGGCAAGAAGCTGGTGGTGATGGAAGACATACAGCGCTTCGCCGCTGAATGCGTGAACCCGCCGCCGAACATGAAAGCAGAAGACTGGATGAAAGCCGGCTTCCCGGGAGCGAAATGCAACTGAGCACCATCCTGATCGATGGACTGACCTATGCTTCATGGTTGTTCATCGTTGCCCTCGGGCTGACGCTGGTGTTCGGCGTACTGAAGATCCTCAATGTCGCGCATGGCAGTTTTTATGCGCTAGGCGCGTATGCGGCGGCCAGCCTGGTCGGCTGGACCGCCAGCATGAAGCTGGCGCCGGAACTGTCGATCGTGGCGATGCTGTTCGCCGCGGTCGGCGTCGCGGCACTGGTCGCGCCGCTGTGCGAACGCGGCTTGTTGAGAGCGTTCTACGGGCGCGATGAAGTGCTGCTGGTGCTGGTCACCTTCGCGCTGTTCCTGATCCTCGAAGATGCGACCAAGCTGATCTGGGGCGTGAATCCGCTCTACGTTTCCGAACCCTACATGCTGTTCGGTAATGTGGACATCGGCGAGCTATCCTATGTAGGCTACGACTTCGTGCTGGTCGGCGTCGCCGCCGTGGTGGGCCTGCTGACCTGGTGGTGCCTCAACCGCACGCGCACCGGCAAGATCGTGTTGGCCGTCATCCACAGCGAAGAAGTCGCCGCCAGCATGGGCGTCAATGTGTCGCGCGTGTACTCGATGGCCTTCGGTGCCGGCATCTTCCTCGCCGCGCTCGGTGGCGCGCTGACGGCGCCCATGATCTCGGTGCAGCCGGGTGTGTCGGTGGGCGTGATCATCGTGTCGTTCGCAGTCGTCATCATCGGCGGCCTCGGCAGCATACCGGGCGCCGCGATCGGCGCGCTGATCGTCGGCGTCACCCGCTCGGCCGCAGTGCACCTGATGCCGTCGGCCGAACTGTTCTCGGTCTATCTGGTCATGGCCGTGGTGCTGATGTTCCGGCCCGAAGGCCTGTTCCAGCGCGCACAGTCAAGGAAGATCTGAGATGCGCCAACTGCCTGCTACTTCACGCACCCTGCTGTTCGGCCTCGTTGCGCTGGCCGTACTGCTGGCCGCCAGCATGGTCATGCCGAAATGGCTGCTGTTCCTCGTCACGATGGCTGCGGCCAACGGGCTGGTCTCGCTCGGTATCGTGCTGCTGATGCGCAGTGGCGTGGTGTCCTTCGGCCAGGGCCTGGTGTTCGCCATCGGCGGCTATACCGCAGCGCTTGCCTTCGGCAAGCTCGGCATCACCGATGCCTTGCTGCTGGCGCTGGGCGGAGGCGTGCTGTCGGCCCTGATCGCCACGCCTTTCGCCTGGCCGATCGCGCGCTACCGCGGCATCTTCTTCGCCATGCTGTCGCTGGCGTTGTCGATGGTGCTGTACGGCCTGCTGGTGAAGTCCGAAGCCATGGGGGGCTCGGACGGCTTCAACATGGGCCGCCCCACCCTGCTCGGCATGCAAGCCGCCGGCGGCTTGTCCGGCCACCTGATCTATGCGGTCACCGTGGCGCTGGCTACCGTGGCAGCTACGCTGGCGCGCATCTACTGCGACTCCACTCGCGGGCTGGTGGCGCTGGCCGCGCGCGACAACGAGATCCGCGTCGAATATCTGGGCAGCTCGGTGCAAGACCTGATCGCGACCAACTTCGTGATTGCAGCCTTCCTCGGTGGTGTCGGCGGCGCGCTGTCAGTGATGGCGCTCGGCCATGTCGAACCCGAGTTCGCGTACTGGACCCGCTCGGGCGACTTCGTGTTCGTCGCCATCCTGTCCGGCCATCACAGCATGCTGGCCGTATTTGTCGCTTCCACGCTGCTGGAAATCGTGCGTTCGTTCTCCAGCGCCTACTTCCCGAACACCTGGCAGCTCGCGCTGGGCGTATTCTTGCTGGCGGTGATCCGCTTCCTGCCGAATGGCATAGGCTCGTTGTGGCTGCGCACGCGCCGCGCCGGCCCGGATAACAACCACGCCAACGCCCGCGCAGCCGGCAAAGGAGCCAGCGCATGACGCATTTCGAACTAGCGATTTCCGCGCAAGGCATCAACAAGCGCTTCGGCGCCGTGGTGGCCGCCGCCGATATCTCGCTCGACGTGCCGGTCGGACAGAAAGTCTCGCTGATTGGCAGCAATGGCGCTGGCAAGACCACCTTCGTCAACATGATCACCGGCTACATCCGGCCCGACCAGGGACAGATCCTGCTGCACGGCGAGAACATTGCCGGGCTGCCGCCGCGCGAGATCGCGCAGCGCGGTATTGCGCGCTCGTTCCAGATTCCGCAGCTGTACAAGGAACTGACTGTCACCGAAAACATGCTGGTAGCAATCGCCTCGCAGGCCGGCAAGCTGTCCTTCTGGAAGCCGGCGCGCAACGAGGCCGCGCTGGCGCGCGCCGCCGAACTGCTGCAGCGTTTCGAGCTGGCCGCGCATGCGCAGCGCAAGGTGGCCGAACTGCCTGGCGGCGTGCGCAAGCTGCTCGACATCGCGATGGCGCTCACCCGACAGCCACGCGTTCTGCTGCTCGACGAGCCGACCTCGGGCGTGTCGGCCGATGAAAAATTCCCGATGATGGAGACCGTGATGCGCGCACTGTCGCATGAAGCGATGACGGTGCTGTTCGTCGAACACGACATGGATATCGTCCAGCGTTTTTCCGACCGCGTGGCGGCCTTCTACAGCGGCCGTATCATTGCCGATGGCCATCCGGACGAGGTGCTCGCCCACCCCGACGTGCAGCGCCATGTGACCGGCGAAACCAGGGAAGCTGCCGCCCATGCTTGAAATCGCCGCCATCGATGTCTCCATCCAGTCGGTGCAGGTACTGCGCGGGCTGTCCCTGTCGGTCCGCGAAGGCAAGATGATCGGCCTGATCGGCCGCAACGGCGCCGGCAAGACGACCACGCTGCGCGCCATCATGGGCCACCTGCCAGTGACCACCGGCAGCCTGCGCTTCGAAGGCAATGACCTCGCGCGCATGCCGCGCCACCTGCGCGCCGCGCTCGGCATCGGCTACATGCCCGAAGACCGCGGTCTGGTACCGGAACTGACGGTAGAAGAAAACATCCTCGTGCCGCTGTGGGCCGCGAAGGTGCGCAATACCGCGCCGCGGCTGGCGTTCATCTATGACGTGCTGCCCGAACTGAAGGAAATGCGTGAGCGCCGCGCGCTGCTGCTGTCCGGTGGCCAGCAGAAACTGGTAGCGCTGGCGCGCGCGCTGTCCATCGGCCGCAAACTGTTGCTGCTCGATGAACCCTTCGAAGGCGTCGCCCCTGCGCTGTCGGCGCGGCTGTCCGAAGTCATCTCCAGCCTGCGCGGTAGCGAATTGTCGGTCGTGATCGCGCAATCCGACCTCAACCACTCACGCAACCTGCTCGACGAGGAGATCCTGATCGAGCGCGGTGCCAATGCCCACCATCCCCATTGAGATGTCCGTACCCGGCGTGGCCATGATTCACTGGGAAGACCATGTAGACCTGCCCGCGATGCGGGAAGAGGAACATTTCGGTCGCCGCATGCGCTGCTTCGTCGAACGGCCGCCCTCCTTCTACGCGATGCTGTCGCGCAGTGCGTCGCTGGCGCCGGACAGCGAAGCCATCAGCTGCGAAGGCAAGCGCTGGACCTATGGACAGCTGGCCGACGAAGTCGATCGGCTGGCCGCCGGCTTTGCCGCCGAAGGCCTGCACAAAGGCGAACGCGTGGTGCTGTTCCTGTCCAATCGCCCCGAATTCGTCAGCGTGCTGTTCGCGCTGCAGAAGCTGGGCGTGATCGCCGTGCCGGTCGGCGTGCGCGAACAGGCACCGGGCCTCGCTTACATCGTCAACCAGTGCGGCGCGGCCGGCATCGTTTACGACGACGCGCTGGAAGACCGCATTCCTGACGCCATCGCCGCTCCCGGCCTGCGCGTGCGCCAGCCGGCCGGCTGCCTGTATGAACTGGCCCGTGGCAGCGGGCACGGCGTGACGATGGCACGCGTCGCCGAAGACGACTGCGCCTGCATCCTCTATACCTCGGGCACCACCGGTCATCCGAAGGGAGCGATGCTGACCCACTTCAACATCGCGCATTCGGTGGTCCACTATGAAGTCGCGCTCAAGCTCAGCCATGCGGATCGCGCGGCGCTGGCCGTGCCGGCCAGCCATGTGACGGGACTGATCGCATTGATCGCCGCGATGGTGCATGTCGGCGGCACGCTGGTGATCGTGCCCGAGTTCAAGGCGCCATCCTTCGTGCAGTTGCTGGCAGACGAACGCATCACCTACTCGCTGATGGTGCCGGCGATGTACCAGCTCTGCCTGCTTCAGCCGACCTTCACGCAACGCGACCTGTCGGCCTGGCGCGTCGGCGGCTTTGGCGGCGCGCCGATGCCAGTGCCTACCGTGCAGGCGCTCGCGCAGGCCGTGCCGGGGCTGACGCTGGTCAACTGCTATGGCTCGACCGAGACCACGTCGCCGGCCACCATCATGCCACTGGGGCTGTCGGCCATCCATCACGACGCCGTCGGCATCGCGGTGCCCTGCGCCGACATCCGCGTGATGGATGACGACGGCCACGAAGTGCCGGCAGGCGAATCCGGCGAGCTGTGGATAGGCGGCCCGATGGTCGTACCCGGCTACTGGGACAATCCGGAAGCGACCGCGAAAGGCTTTGCCGAGGGCTGCTGGCGCTCCGGCGACCTCGGCTCGGTCGATGCGCAGGGACTGGTGCGCATCTTCGACCGCATCAAGGACATGATCAATCGCGGTGGCTACAAGATCTATTCGGTCGAAGTCGAGAACGTGCTGATGGGCGTGCCCGGCGTGATCGAGGCAGCGGTCGTCGGTCATCCATGCCCGGTGCTCGGCGAGCGCGTGCATGCCTACCTGTATGCGCCGCAGGGCAGTGCCGATGCCGATGCGGTGCGCGCGCATTGCGCGCAAAGGCTGGCCGACTACAAGGTGCCCGAGCAAGTGGTGTTCGTCGATGCGCCGCTGCCGCGCAATGCGAATGGCAAGCTGCTCAAGCGCGCACTGCGACAGCCCGGCTGAGCCTTTACTGCGCCCCGGCTTGCCGACGCTGCGAAGCCAGGGCGCCAGCAAGCCATGATGGTCGAACATGAAGACGCGAGGCCCTGATGACCTTCCTGCTGGCGCGCATCAACCACGAAACCAATACCTTTTCGCCGCTACCGACGGCGCTGGCCGATTTCGAGCCGCTGTACGGGGCTGACGCCCTCGCCGACCAGCATGGCGCACGCACGGCGCTCGGGGCCTTCATCCGCGCTGTCGAAGCGCTGCCGGGCGCACAACTGCTGACGCCGGTATCGGCCACCGCCAACCCCGGCGGCACGGTCACGGCCGACGCCTGCGAACAGCTGTGCCGGCGCGTACTCGATGCTGCCAAGCCCGGCGTGAAAGCCATCCTGCTTGACCTGCATGGCGCGATGGTCAGTGAGCATGAAGCCGACGTCGAAGGCTGGCTGCTGGCCGAATTGCGCCGGCGCCTGCCCGGCGTGCCGATCGCGGTTGCGCTCGACCTGCACGGCAATGTCACGCAGCGCATGGTCGACCATGCCGACATCCTGGTCAGCTTCAAGACTTATCCGCATGTCGACATGGCCGAGACCGGCGAGCATGCGGCACGCCTGCTGCTCGACAGTCTGGCAGGCCGCACCCGTCCGGTCACGCGCTGGCGACAGCTGCCGCTGCTGTCGCACACGCTGCGCAGCGCGACGGCCGAGGGCGCAATGCAGCGCGCAGTCGATGCGGCGCGCGCGGCCGAACGCGAGCCCGGCGTGCTGGCTGCGACCGTGATGGCCGGCTTCTCGCTGGCCGACATGCCGAATGCCGGCATGTCGGTGCTGGTCACGGCCGATGGCGACCCGGCACTCGCGCAAAGCGTGGCCGACCGTATCGCCGCACAGGTGTGGGCCGAGCGCGAAGGCTTCGTCTATCGCAGCGCGCCGACGTCTGAATCGATCGCAGCAGCGGCCGCGCTGGCCGCGTCGCCCGGCAGCGGCCCGGTACTGCTGCTCGACCACAGCGACAATGTGATGTCGGGCGGCACTTGCGACACGATGGATGTCCTGCAGGCCGCGCTGGATGCCGGCTTGTCCGGAATGCTGGCGGGACCGCTGTGCGACCCGCAAGCGGTGGACGAATTATGGGAGGCGCCGCTGGATGAGGACATCGCGGTCCATGTCGGCAACCGGGTGCCGCTGGAAGCGCTCGGCATCCGGAAGCAGCCGCTGCGCTTGTCGGGTCGTGTGCGCGCCCGAAGCGATGGCGTGTTCACCGTCACCGGCCCGATCTACACCGGCCAGCGCGTGGCCATGGGCAGGACCGTGCTGTTCGATATCGGCCCTGCGCAACTGGTGATCACGGAACGCCGCACAGAGCCGTATGACCTCGGCGTGTTCCGCTGTGTCGGCGTCGAGCCCGCAACGAAGGATTTCCTGCTGCTCAAATCGCGCATGTACTGCCGCCCGGTGTTCGGGCCGCTCTCGCGCGGACTGGTCGAATGCGATGCAGACCAGGGTGGACCGACCAGTTCGAATTACGCGCTGTTCCCGTTTCAGCATCTGCGGCGCCCGCTGTGGCCGCTGGACAAGGCCGCCAGCCACCCACCGGATCGAGGCTGATCAGGGTTGCCACGGGTCTTTGCCACGGGGTGCTCGCCCCGTTCGCGGCGGATGCGCTGGGATTCAGCCCTCTATCGGCCCGAAGGGAAAAGCTGTCCTACCCGCAAAGACATCATCAATGCCCAGCGTCTCGCCGATACGCAGCAACTCGTTCCATTTCGCCATCCGTTCGGAGCGCGCAAAGGACCCGACCTTCAGCTGGCCGGCATTCCAGCCGACCGACAGATGCGAAATCATCACGTCTTCGGTTTCACCGGAGCGCGCAGATACGATGGTGCCCATGCCATGACTTTTGGCAGCCTCAAGCGCGGCCAAGGTCTCGCTGATGGTGCCAGCCTGGTTGGGCTTGATCAGCACGGCATTGCAGGCCAGGTCACTGGCCGCTGCATCGACGCGTGCAGCATTCGTGACGAGGTAATCGTCGCCGATCACCTGCACGCGCTCGCCAACGGCCGCCGTGAAGGCAACCATGCCTGCCGTGTCGTCTTCGGCCACCGGGTCTTCGACCGACAGGATGGGATAGCGCGCTACCCATTGCAGCAGCACCGCCAGCCACTCGTCAGTCGTGTAGGCGGTGGCGCCGGAGGCGTCGGCGAGGCCGGGACGATAGATGCCATTGCGCCCGAATTCGGAGGCAGCGATGTCGAGCGAGATCATCACCTCGCCATGGCGATAGCCTGCCTTTTCAATCGAGCGCGTCAGCATCTCCAGCGCCTGCTCGTTGCTGTCGAAATCAGGCCACCAGCCACCTTCGTCAGCGACACCGGCGCGACGGCCCGCTTCATCCATCAGCTTGCCTGCCGCACGGTAGACATCTGCCACCATCGCCAGCGCCTCGTCGATGCTGTGGGCGCCCACCGGCATCACCAGCAAGTCCTGAATGTCGATGCGGCCCTGCGCATGGGCGCCGCCGCCGAAAATCTGAATCTCGGGCAAGGGCATGCGCACCGGCGCACCGCCGGCCAGATAGCGCCACAACGGCAGGCCACTGGCCTTGGCGGCCGCATCGAGTACTGCCATCGACGTGGCGATCAGCGCATTGCCGCCCAGCCGGGATTTATTCGGCGTGCCATCGAGCTGCACCAGCAGGCTGTCGATTGCCTGCTGCTGCATCACATCCATCCCGACCAGCGCCGGCGCGATCTCGCGCGCGATGCCGTCCAGCGCGCGCTGCACGCCATAGCCGTCGAAGGCCGCACCACCGTCGCGCAACTCGACCGCTTCATGGCTGCCGGTCGACGCGCCTGCCGGTGCAATACCGCGCCCAAAGATGCCGCCATCGAGATGCACGTCAACTTCGACCGTAGGCCGGCCACGCGAGTCCCAGATGCGTCGTGCAGTGAGTTGGCGGATCAGTGTTTGCATGGTGCGGTTCTCTTCACAAGCTGAAGTTGATTGACAAGGTTGGCGGGGTTAGTGGGTTTGGCAGATGCCTTGAATCAGGCCAGCATCGCTTGCCAGTCGGCGCGCATCGCGGCCAATGTGCGGTCGGATGCGAGCAGCCAGCGTCGCGCGTATTGCCGCTGCAGTGCTCGCTCGGGCTCGCCGAGATATTCGAGCGGCGACTTGCCATCGACACGCGCCAGCAGGATACCGGCCAACAGCAGCGCGATGCGCGCTGCGATCGCATCGCGCGCTTCCCAGTTGACGCCGTCGAGGTAGGTCTCGCAAAACGCGTCCCACGCAGCGAGGTAATGCGCGCGGTGTGCGGGCTGCGAAGGCTGCCACAGGCACTTGGCGAACAAATGACACAGGCAGAAGGCGGCGTCGAAGGCCGGGTCGCCATACCAGGCGCACTCGGCATCGAGAATCACCGGACCGGCGCGGCCGACCAGGATGTTCTTCGGGCTGATGTCGCCGTGGACGAGGGCCAGTTTGCGCGCGGCGGTGTCGGCCGACAGTTGCTGCAGCACCGGCGCGCAATCGGGATGGGCACGCGCGGCCGCGCCGAAATACGGATCGAGCCTGAGCTCGAAAAAATTGGCGTCATAGGCGAAGCGCGCGGCCAGCGCCGCATTGCCCGCCGTGCCGGCGTGGATGGCGGCCACCAGTGTCGCCAACTGGCGGGCGGTCGCCAGGTCGGCGCAGCCGTCGCGCAGCTGGGTCTTCCATACCGGGTAATCCTGCGGCGGCAGCCAGCGCATCGCAAAACAGTAAGACGCGGGATCCTCGGCCAGCAGCGCGGGCACGGCCTGCGGCCATTGCGCCGACACTTCACGCAACCAGGCGACTTCAGCGTGGCTGCGATCCTGCGGTGCCAGCCATTCGGTGGCGACCTTCAAGGCCGGCAGCGCCTGCTTCACACAAAGCGGACCGCGACGGGTATCGACGCGCACGATCAGGGACGACACGCCGCCCGCCAGCGGCGTCACCTGCGGCGTTTCGCCGGCATCGAGCAAGCCCATGCGCCGCAGCGCAGGCAGGACGACCGCTGATTCAGGAGATGTACTCACGTCGATAGGGTTGCGGCGCGCAGGCGCCCTGGCTTGATGAACGCCACACTATACCGGAGACGGCAGGCCCCTCGCCTTCCACGATGCCCGGGTGAGCGGGGCATGCAGCCGGACGACATCAGCACCAGGTCCGGGGCGTTACCGGGTCGCTCGCGGATCACTTGCGGATCGCTTGCGGAACGCTTCGGTGTCGCTTCAGGGCCGCTTCAGCCGCATCAGCGTGCGGGGCACCGGGTCGAACAGGGGCTGGCCCTGCAACATCGGCGACAGCGCGCTGGCCGGCATGGGACGTGAGATCAGGTAGCCCTGCACCTCATCGGAGCCGAACTGGCGCAGCCGCTCCAGTTGCTCCGCTGTTTCCACCCCTTCGGCGACGATCACGATGCCCAGCGCCTGGCCGATCGAGTGAATGGCGCTGCACAGCGCATCGCCTTTCAGGTCCTGGCCCAGCGTATGCACGAATGACTGATCAATTTTGAGCACGTCCACCGCCAGCCGGCGCAGCCGCGACAAGGATGAATGGCCGGTGCCGAAATCGTCGATCTCGATGCGCAGGCCCATGTCGTGCAATTTCTCCAGCTCGTTGACAAGCACCTCGTCGTCACTGCTGATCGCCGATTCGGTGAGCTCGAGCGCGATGTGATCGGTGGTCAAGCCGTGGCGCGCGAGGCAATCGGTCAGGTAGTCGCGGAAGCGTTCGCTGCGCACCTGCATTTCCGACACGTTGAACGACACGCGGCGGCAATCCAGCCCCTGGTCCTGCCAGGCGCGTATCTGGCGGCACAGCAGCTCGAACGCCCATTCGCCGACCTCGATGATCAGGCCGCGCTCTTCTGCCAGCGGTATGAATTCATTCGGCAACACCAGGCCGTTTTCCGGGTGATGCCAGCGAAGCAGCGATTCGAGCCCGGTCAGCTTGCCGGTAAACGCATCGACGCGCGGCTGGTAGTGCAGCTGCAATTGATAGGTGCCGACTGCCTTTTGCAAGTCCTGTTGCAGCTGCACGCGTCGCTGCAGTTCCATCGCGTGTTCGGCAGAGAACATGCGGTATTGCGCCTTGCCGGCGGCCTTGGCGGAATACATGGCAATGTCCGCGTATTGCAGCAGCACTTGCGCATCTGACGTATGGTCGGGGAAGACGGCGATGCCGACTGACGCCGTCACCGCGAACGCACCCCAGGAAGCGGTCTGGTTCAAACGGTTGACGGCAGCGACCACGCGCGCGGCCCGTTCTTCCACATCGCGCGTGCTGTCGACGTCTTCGACCACGACGGTGAATTCATCGCCGCCCAGCCGCACGACCGTGTCATACAAACGCACTGTCGACTTCAGGCAGGCGGTGACATCGGTCAGCACGCGGTCGCCAACCTCGTGGCCCAGGGTATCGTTGACGACCTTGAAGTTGTCGAGGTCGATGAACAGCAGCGCCACCTTGCGCCGGCCCTCGCCGCTGGCACGCAGGATGGCGGGCAAGTGATCGACCAGCCAGCGCCGGTTCGGCAAGCCCGTCAGCGCGTCCGTGACGGCCATCCTGGCCAGCGCCTCCTGCTGGCTGCGCGATTCGGTGACATCGCGCACGGTGACGGCGATGCCGGCTTCGGTCTTGACGCCGCGCCGCTGTATCCAGCCTGCGGGCGCAACGCCCGACTGGTGGCGGTCATGCCAGCCGATTTCGATCTCGTCCTCGACCAGCCCCTCGGCGAGGATGCGCAGCAGGAAGGCATGCATGCGCAGATTGTCTTCATGCGCCATCAGCTCGCGCAGGGTATGGCCCAGCATGTCTTCGCGCTTGAGGTGCATGCGGCGCGCCGCCTGCTCGTTGCAGTCTTCGATCAGGAAGTCGCGCACAGCACCGTGTTCGCCGTACAGCGGACGCACCATGTACAACGCTTCCATCGTTCCCTCGACGGCCTGTCGAAAGGATTTCTGAATGGCGCGCACCTTCTTGCGCCGGGTATGGCGCCGCCACTGCAACGTGGCGCCCAGTGCGGCGCCTACGGTGAGCAGCGCGCTGAGCGCCATGGCACCCAGCGTCTCCACATGGCCTTGCGAGCGATGCTGATCCAGCGCCACTTGCTCGGGAACGCTGGCCAGTACCACCAGCGGATAACGATCGATACGCTGCCAGGCGATGAAGCGCGCGCGCCCATCGGTGAATGCGCTGCCCTCGAACAGTTCGCTGGCGCTGCGCAAGCGGTCGGCATGCAGCCGCTCGGGCGAACGCATGTTCAGGGCACCGGGGAGCTTGCTCATCGCGTGCAGGTCGACGCCGTCGGGGGTGCGCAGCAGCACCAGCGTCGCATACCGCAAGCTGACGTCGGATTCGTTGGCTGCCAGGTCTTCGGCGCTCAACTCGATCACGACGGCACCGGCGAACTTGCCGTCTATGCCATTGAGGCGACGTGAAAACGCGAGCATCCGGACATTGTCCTGTGCGGTGCTGACGATGCCATGGTCAATCCGCATCCCCAGTCCGGGTTCCTGGGCGAGTCCCTGCAAGTACAGGGATGGCGGCAGGCGCCCTGCTTCGCCCGGCATCGAGCGTGCCATTGGCTT
>JACCDR011675030.1_pt1 | contig 16295 bp, 45 predicted proteins | sample 7446431 | NCBI WGS metagenome assembly JACCDR01 (sample SAMN15323443, study PRJNA562643) | freshwater metagenome | isolation source: river surface water | place: USA:Blue River Watershed | collected 2017-08-17 | reverse complement strand
ATTCTTCTTAATAACTCTATATTCATACATTTTTTAATGATTATCATTATCTGTTTCAAACCAACTATCTTTTCTAAAAACAGCATCAATTAAATTTTCGTATGCCTCTTGTCACACATCCATAGATTGATGGTCTATATATCAAAATTCGCACCAACCACTTCAAATATCATATGTTATTATTTTTGCTCAAGTGTGGTTTTTAATCTTTTCCTCAAATGAAAGTACCTCGCTATTATCTCAAATGTATTCAAGTCAATATCATTTATCCTCAAATTCTTCTGTTTTAATATCTTGTGAATTAAATAAATATGTAGCAACATAAGATAATTTACTAAAAACGCTACTATAAGTTTCAATTTCCCATCAATATTTTCCAAACTCAATGTTAAGAACTCAATCTTCTCCTATATTTATTGTATCATACTCTCCACTATCTGCTATTGAAAAAGAATGTGTTGAACTAGAATTTGTTTCAAAACAACCGTGTCTAATTATATGTTTCATATATTTTATATTAAGAATTATAAATTTTATTAAATATTTTTTCCATTGTTCACTCAACTTTATATCTGTCTTTTGCTATTGAATTTAATCAATACTCTCATTCAACTAAATCCATATACATAGTAAAACTTCAATCATCTCACATATATCTACCATCCCAAACTTCTTGTGTAAAAAATCTTTTTGGATTTAATTGTGTTACTGCTAAGTTATCAAAGCTAAGTAATCATAATCAAAATAGTTGATTTAATTTTCTATATATCTCATCTATATTTTTCTGTATGTTTTCATTATAGAAATTATTTCATCTCCCCCACTTTTTATATCAAAGTATTAATACTTTCTTTCAACTCTCGAGTATTTCCTTTATTTGCTGAAATGTATTTATTCAAGCAATCATATGTACAACCATATTATCATAATTTATTTGTTTTATTTGTTCCTTATATAAAGGATTATAAGAAACTCATAATCAGTAAATAAGGTTTTGCTTTATTATATTATGTAATACTACGCTTTGTAAATGAAATGAATTTACTGTTAGGTTTGGTATTATTGAAATAAATTTTAAATCTTTTAAAAATTGTTCTATTTCAGGATGTGACAAAGGGTTTCATCAACCTATTGCTAATTCAGTTCATTGTGGTAATTCCGAAAACAAGCTTATATATTTTAATATATCTCAATGTTTTCATTGTATCGTTGATTTTTCGTGACACCAAGAACATCAAGCATCACAATAATTAGTTATCTTTATATCCATAGATATTGGATATTTTGGAACTCATTCTCATATAACTTCTTTTGTTCAATCTTCATATATTTTTATTATATATGGTCAATTATTATATTCGTAAAGTTTTTTCATATTTTCTATTAATAAGTAAGTAATATAAGTATATCATATTATGCTTGTTTTTGTCAAATATCTGATAGGTTTTAAAAATTCAATGAATTACACTAATTATATTATCCCTATACACTTATCTTGAAATCATTGCAGGTTATAGATAGTATCATTACTTCTATATAAACCTAAACTATTATTTAAGAACAATGCTTTAACTCCAAGTGACTTATGGGGGTTATTACTAACCATAAATTTCTTAGTATTGTAGTTTAAAAACACTATTCACTTCTTATAGTATAGGTTTGTAAGGTTTACTCTAAAACCATTATATGTATCATATCTCTTTATAACTGTTATTCCTGTATTTCTTTTAACTCTATTGGAAATGGTCTTTTTAGTACATCAAACTTGTGATGCTAACTTCTCTTGTCATCTTCATAGCTTCACTTCATCAAGTCTTTTTAAAAGCTCTTCTCTTACTTTTCACTTCTTACTCATTGCTCTTTTGTACTCTTTCATTATATCTTTAGTCTGAGTAACAGGTCTTATTTGATATATCTCTGATACAAAAGCATAAAACTTATAAAATCAAATCACAAGCTCTTCTACTTTAGTACAAAATCATTTATCTCATACAATAGCATCTTTTCAAACAAGTACAATAAAATCATTGTTAGCTTCTTGAAAAAACTGCCCTATTTTAGCTCATTTATTCCAAATAGTAGTTATAGTACTCTTACTTATTCAAACACTCTTACAAGCACTATAAATAGATTTCTTTGATATCTTAGTTGAGTATGAAGTATCTCATTTAATTACAAGTCCACGAACTAAATAAGATAGGTAAAAAGAGTGTTGGTCTTTCTTCTCTATCTTAGATGGAAATGGCATTGTAAAGTTTATCATCAAAAAAGCCTGTTAGTTTTAATCTAGCAAGCTTTTCTTCATAGTATCCAAGTTCCCAGCTCTTATATCTATTTTCATAAATATTTGTAGGTGTTCCCTGCGTGGTACCTAAGAGCTTGCAGGGAACTTAGATACAGTTTTGTTTATGATTTAAGGTGCATAAACACACTTAATCCCACTAATTATATAGATTTATTTTAATATTGCAAATAATTGAATAAAAAAACCATAATAAGAATTTAGCAATCTACGAGAGCCACTTATTATGGAATTACTTTTATTTAGTTACACATAATACTCTACTAAGTTTTATATATGTGTAGAGAGTTCTTTTATCATTTCAGATAAACTTATATATAAGATGAATACTCACAACTCTTATATAGATAGTTTCATATACAGGTAGTAGCCCATATATCCTACAAGTAACCTTATTATACTGATTTATTATATTTTACAAGTAAATATTATTGCTATTTAATGCCATTACAAAGAAAAGAGAGTAAAAAGGTGCGATTATTTGCAAATAATGAAACTTTGTGATAAAATATAGGTGTTATAAGTTAGTTGTAATATATAACCGAGATATTTACTCAATATCGTAATAAAAGTCGTCTTTGGTTACCTATAGGAGTATAGGAAAATATTGATGAAACTATAGAAACAGTTATATATTACAATTAGTTTATAATAATAAATAGATATGGAATATTCGAGAACAGATTATGAGCGTGTAGCTTGATTAAGAGAGAGAGCTATGAGAGAAAAGAAAGCAGATGTGAGACAAATAGGTAATATTTTATTTTAGTAAGTTAGGAATATGAATTTAGAAAAAGCATTATTTGATAGTATAGCAAGAGTATCAATAGAAGACAGAGTAGACCAATACTGAAACACACACCAAAGTTTATTGTATTCAGCAATGAGTAAATATTTTTATGATAATAAAGAAAAAATAGCAGAGGAAGTAATTAAAAAACTATGACAAGAATATATCGTTAATGAACTTTCAAATAAAATAATAGAACAGTTAATGTCAAGAAGATACGATATTAGTTATTCGGCTGATGATTTAAAAAAGAAAACTATGGAAAAATTAGCAGAAAAATTAGCAGAAGTTGAATTTCTTAAATATAAAAAAGATGAATAAAAATGAATTTAAGGAAAATTGGTGGGCAATAATAATTGTCATTATAGTATTATATTTCTTATATTTGAGAACATCTTATTGTTATCCATATTACTTTAAACCAATAGGAGAAACACCAACTTATTGTATAATTAAATAATATGATTTGAATATGTGAAGATTGTTTAGTTACAGAAGTAAAAAGAGAATGACACTACTGAAAGTGTGAGAAGTGTGGTAAAGTGTGTTGAGAATTTATTAGTAAGTATAAATTATGAATGAAGACATAAAAAGACTTGAAGCACAAGTTAAATGAATGCAGGAAATATTGATAGCTTTAATAATATTACAAGACCCTATGACTAAAATAAAGCTAAGATGAGCTTATCCAGCTTTAGATGATATGCTTAAAAAAATGTGAGTTTGAAATATTTAACAAATAAATTATGAATAACAACTTAGAGATTAGGTTTAAGAATTGAAAGATTTACAAAATTGATAATGCAAACCTAAAAGCAATAGAGTTACTTATGGAGAGTGAGAATAGTGATGTAGATATAATAATATGATTTATAAAATAACACAAACAGTAATTATATTAATTTTCTCTTTAATTTTATTATTAGAAACATATAAGGAAAATAATATATATTTATTTATTACAATTTGAATTTTTCAGGCTTATTTATTCTATTACTATGTACTATGAGCAAATGTAAAAAATGTTGAGTGCAAATTGAAAAATGACAAGAGATAGTAGGTGGGATTTACAAATATGATACTAAGTCTTGCAGACAAGAACATCAGAGAGAGTTAGCAAGAAAACAAAAAGAGAAAGACTTAAAAAAGAGAGAAGCAGAAAAGAAGAGAGAGAAGAAAGAGAAAGTATTGGAAAGGAAAGCAAAGAAGAGAGAAGAGAAGAAAACGAGTATACCAAGACTAGAAAAAGAGCTAGATAGTGTGTTTAGTAAGTATATTCGTTTAAGAGATGCTTTAAAAACTACTTGAACTACTACACACTTGAAATGTTTTACTTGTGATGATTTAATAGAAGTACCAAAGGCTCATAATATGCATTTTATATCAAGATGAGTAAAGCAGTTTCGCTTTAGTGAAGCCAACTGTCGCTGATGATGCTACAAATGTAACATTCATCTTAAATGAAACTATATTGAGTATTTCACTCGCTTAGAGAAAGATATTTGAAGAGATAAAATAGATGAAATGATAAGTAAGAAACACGAGATATATAAGTATGATAATTTGATAATGCTTGCAATGATAGCAGAATATAAAGGAAAAATACAGAAAATAGATAAAAGTACATAATATATGTGTTTTTATTTGCAATTATAATAAATATAGATATAATATATATGTATTCAATACAACTTACAGAGTAAAAGTATTGAAATATAAACAACAAATAGTATCTTGCTAAACTGTACCCTCAGAAGCGAAGAGAAAAAATCATTTACTTTATAACTTACTTATTATGAAAAAATTACAAAGACACACACTTTATAAAATAGAAAATTTTAAAGAAATAAATTCTATATATGAAGATTGTTACAAAGAATTATATTATTACATTGACAATCAAGATGCTTGGCTTTATAGGGTTATGGAATGAAAGTATGATGATGAAAAAGAATGAGAATATACACTAGAAAGAAATAATTTAGATTTAATAAATAATACAGTATATTTAAAAGAAGCTATTGAAAATGACGACCTTTCAAATTGGGATTATGAAGTATATGAAACAATAGATGCCCTTATGTCAGATTTAATACAATCTAGTCCAGTAAATGAAATAACATTATAATTATAACTTACTTATTATGACAGAAGAAATGTACAATGACTTAAATGACAAGTATTTAGAACTTATTAAATTTGTTACAGACCATTCAAATGAATTTACAAAGGAAACACAACTTGAATATAGTAATTTACTTCTTAAACATATAAGTTAGTATGCAAAAATATTACCACCATCTTTGATTTAATAATAATTGGGCAGAGCAGACAGAAGATAGAGATTTATTGGAGGAGATTTGGGTAGAAAATAATCAAGATTACATTTTAGAATTAAATAGATAATATGATAACAAAAGAAAATTACTTTACAGAACTTAGCAAGCTAGGAGTAGAACTTTCAAAGAAAGGCTGATTAAGCTATTCAAGCTGGGCAGATGTATGGAGTGAACTTAAAAAACAAGTACCTGATGCACAATATCATTGGTTTGAAAATACACAAGGTACACTATGATTTGTAGATGATTATGGAGCTTGGGCAAAAGTAAGAGTTGTATCAGCAAGTCTTGATGTAGATGTTACACAACACCTACAAGTACAAGATTTTAGAAACCAATCAATGAAAAAAGATAAGCTTACAAGTAATGATATAAATAAAACCTATCAAAGATGTTTAGTTAAAGCAATAGCTACTTGATTTTGATTAGGGTTATACTTATATCAATGAGAAGATTTCCCTGAAGATGAAGATGTAAATACACCAAAGAAAACAGAAGTGCCTAAACAAGACTTTAAAGAGCCTAGTAACATAAATATAGCTAAAAAACAATGAGATTATAGTCAATTAGAAATGGCTGAATTTATAGCTCTTATAAAAGATGAAACAGATGTAAATCATCTAGATGTATTGTATAAAGAGTTTATGAAACTAAGATTTAGCGAGAAACAACAGGCTTGGTTTATTAGAACTTGTAAAGAAAGAAAAGAAGAACTAACTAAATAGTATGAACATAAATGATATTAAATTCCAAGACCTAGCGCAAGCTAAAATAACCTATGGAAGTGATTATGCACAAAAGCAAGCATACTTTGAGATGTTAGACGAAAGTAAAAAATCTGTACTTGCTAGCATATCATCAACTTTTGAATGAGCAGAAGTAACAAGAGAAAGACAAGCTAGATGTAGTGATGAATTTAAACAGTATCTCGCTAAGGTACAAAAAGCAAGAATAGAAGCAATAAACTCTAAGATGATAATAGATGCAATAGATATGAGGTTCGAATGGTGCAGGTCTGTCAATAGCAGAGCTAAAAAAGAAATGGATTTACTTTAATAATAACTAATTTATTATGCTACAACAAGAAAGAGTAATGCAATATTTATTTGAAAATGTTAACAAAGAAGTATGAGCTTGGGATTTAGTAATGAATACAAGAGTTTTACACTATACTGAAGTAATAAGGCTATTAAGAAAGAAATGAAACAAGATAGAAAATAGAACTTGTTTTCATACGAATAGGTTTTGAGAAAGAGTGAAACACTCATACTACAAATTAGTAATAGAATGACCAAAAGAAAAGAAAACACTGAAAGATAAAATATTTAATTTTTTTAAGAACTTATAATGGAAACGAATTTAACTAACCTAACGATATTAAAAGCCTTGAAGCAAGTAGGTATACCAAGAGCAAAAATAATAGAAGTACATTGAAAGAGCTTTTATGAAAACCTAATAAAGGTAAGTAAATGACAACCAGCTGGTAATGTAACAACAGAAAGAATAATAGATTTATTTTGAATTTGAGGTGTTTCAATTACTAAAAGAGATATTTTACTTATGCAAATTAATTGAATAAAAGAATAAATATGAGAGAAACTATATGGAAAATTATATCGTATGGATTATTGAAAAAATGAAAGTATTTTCATAAAGACTTTAATTGTTGGATAAAAACTGAAAGAATAAGAGTATTACATCCACTTGGATTTATATTTTTAATATTTGCTTTTATTGTTTCAATCTTTGAAGGTTGAATTATAAATTGAATAAAAGAAATTAAAGAAACATTTTGTATAATTTAATAAAAATAGTATGTGTTGAATATATTGACAGATTTTCGCTGGTGTTTTAGTTATATGATTTTTAGCTTATAGTGTATATGTAGCAATAGATAATCATAAAAACAAAGATGTTGATTATGGCGAGTGGAGATAATTTAATTATTAATTAAGTAATATGGCATATATGAAAATTAAAGTAAAATGTTTTATGAGAGAAAATGATGTAAATATTTTTTTAAATCACAATGAAGAAAAAAACTGATTTGTTTTAGTAAGAAAATATATTGATTTAAAAGTACAGATAATACAAATACCTAAAGTTTTATTTACTCTTGTTTATGAAACAAACGAAGATGAATTATGAATAATTGTTAATAGTATGTTATAATTTAATATAAATAATATGGATAAAATAAAATATCAATTAGTTTGGCAATGATGTATTTATGAACCATTATCTTTACAAGATATTATTATGTGATGATGGGAGGTAGAATGAATTAGTTTTATTGAAGATAAAGAGGATTGAACTAAAAAATGAGACAGGGTTTCTATTCCATCTAAAGATTATAAGTTTTTTTCTGAAGAAGAAAATGATTACTGAGTATGGAGACAATACACTTGACTAACAGATAAAAACTGAAAGGAAATATATGAGTGAGACTATGTTATTTGAATAAATCAATGAACAAGCTCTCCAACTTGAATAATAATAATTAGAGACATAAGAACAGTATTTATAAATTTAGATTGAGGGTATGATTATGAAGTAATAGGTAATATTTATGAAACTAAATAATAAAATATGGAACAAAAACAAATGATAGATAAAATCTATGAGGTTATAAAATCAAGTATATGGGATATATCTTGTGGAGAAATGCTTTTAATATGAGATGTTTTGGATTTTATAGATAAGAACAATTTAGAAGAGGTAGATTTTTGTTGAGTGAGGAAAATAAAACTAAATTATATAAATGATTTATGGAATGAGAAAAGAAAATCTATTGAAAGTCAATCAGATGAAACAATTTCTTTCATATTCAACTTGATAAATAAAGACTAATTTAAGCCAAAAAAAGAAATTAGCATATAAAAGTGTCAATTTTTTGCAAATATAACAATAAATGATATAATATATATGTATTTACTTATTAACTACATTATATGAAAGAAACACTTATAATACTTTTCTTTTGGATAATAACAATACTAGTAGGCTGGTTACTATACTTAGAGATACAGCAAGAAACAACAAGATTAAAGGCTTGTAAGAATTACAGCTTATCGGTAGAAGAATATAATTTATTATGCAAAAACAAAAAATAAAATTTAACTATAAAAATATGAAAAATCCAATAGACCAATTAAGTATCAGAGATTTATATGAACTTTCAAATGATAAAAGTATCAATAATGCTTGAAGAAGTTTTTTAACAGAGAAGTTTAGAGAAAGACTATTTAGAAACCTTAAAATTTGAGTTATAGTGAGTGTTTTACTTATTTCCTTGATTTGTATTGTTATAGGATATAAAGCAAATGCAGATGAGCCTAGAATAACTTATGACAATCTTAATATAGAGGGTATGGAAAAACCACCATTTAAACTTTATTCAAGATTAAAAGATGAGTGTTATGCACAAGATGTAGAAGATAAAGAGCACTGTATTAGGGTAGGATTAAGTATTGCGTTTGCTGAAAGTAGTTGGAAAGATAACCATACACCATTTTGATTACAAAGTAAAGATAAGAGCTTTAAGAAATGGGTTTCATCTTATAAAAAGTATTGGTACAAATGAAATGAATGAGGACATTTTTACTGATATAGTTCAGATAAACCAGCACCAACTAGATATTGTATGAGTGAAGAAAGTAGTAACAGTAATGGGTTTTGTCCTAATGGACGCAAGAATTTTAATAAAGTATTTTATAATTTAACATTTTAATATATGAAAACAACACTACAAACAAAGATTAAAAACAACATAGGAACTATTATTATACTAGTTTTTCTTACAATATCATCTATATATTCTAATGTTCAAGTATCAATACTTACAACAGAGTTAGAGGATATGAAAGATGGTGGAAGTGTTTATGCACTAAAATCTGATTTAGAAGACCTTAATGAAAGACAAGAAAAACTAGCTACAGCATTTTATTCTCTACTAGATACACACGATAGCAATGTAAAAATATATAATGAAGCTATTGAAGAACTAAGAGATTGAGTTTCTTCTATCGCAGATATTGTAAAGAAATTACTTAATTCTAACTACTACTAATATGATAAAAGAAAGAGAAATAACAATACATAGAACTAGATTAAGGGAATTTGTTAAAGATAAACTTTTAAATCATTCATCTACATCTGTTGAACTTTGAATAGCAGATAATTCAGTAGGAAGAACAACAGATAGATATTCTGTAATAAAAGAAGAATGAGAAATGATTACACTTTCTTTGAAATTATGGTTTCCTGACTAGTCGAATATTTGTGTTATTTTAATATTTATGCTATAATTATATGGATAAACAGCAACAAGTAATTCACGAAATAAATAAACAAAGAGTTACAGTATTAGAAGATAGATGATATAGAAAGATATTGAGTAAGACATAAAGAACTTTCAGAAGAAGAAAGAGAATATCAAAATAATTTTATAAATGAATAAAATATGAGAAGTGATGAAGAAATATTATCTATGTGATGAACACAAGAAGACATAAATGCTTATGCTCACGATGTATGATGAGCTTGTTGAGCAATATATTGAGGAACTTGTAGTTATTGTTGAAAAACAGATAATGAAATAATTAAATAACCTTATAACTATAACTAATGTATATGGAAACAAAAGAAAAAAGATTAAGATGAGATATAACTAAAATGTCATCTGCTGAAAAATCTATTCAAAGAGCTATGGAAGAAGTAGAACTTATATGAGCTGATGTAAAATTAACAAAGGTAGTTACTAAATTATTAGAAGCCCAAACATTAATATATGATTATTATGAAAACACTTAAAGAAATATCAAAAGGTCTTGATTTTGAAAAACATAATGAAATAGCCAATTTTTGTTACTAATGAGGAACTTGAAGAGATAAAAACTGGAACACTTGAAAAAGTAAATGCTATTTTAGATAATAATAAATTTTAATGGATAGAAAAATATATGCTTTTGATTTAGATTGAACTCTCTGTACTTGAAAACCTCGGGAATGAGAATGTAAACCAATTAAGGAAAGAATAGAAAGAGTAAATGATTTATATAAAAAAGGACAAGTAATACTTATTTATACAGCAAGACATACAGAATACTATACAAATACATTTGCTTGGCTTATTAAATATGGAGTATATTTTCATTGAATATGTATGGGGAAGAAACCTTGAGCTGATTATTATATAGATGACCAAGCAATAAATGCTGATATATTTTTTAATATATAATTATGGAAAAAGTATTTAATACATATCATTTTTTAGCAGTAGAATACGAAACATCTATTGATGAAATAGATAGACTTGTATGAGGTAATATACAAATGGTTGATAAGATACTTAAAAATAAGATAATTAAAAGAAAAGCTAATAGATTTTAACTTAAATATTATGGAAAAAGGTTTTGTAAAAGCAGATACTCCAACAGTTAGAAGAACTGTAATATATATAAGCAAATATACACTTCTTATTGAATGATTATATTCAGATAATTTTAAAGAAGAGCTGAAAAAAAATTGAATAGATAGTGTGCTTCCTGTATTTACAGAAGAAGAAAAAGCAAAAGAGTTTTGCTGAGAGTGAAACTACACACTTGCTAGTAGATAATAGATTTTAACTAAAAAATATGAGAAATATCAAGTGTTTAATTTGAATGCACGAATTAGATGTAAAATGTATGGATAGAAGTTGACCTATTGACCAAGTAGTAAAATGCAATAAATGTAGTCATACTATCTCAATAAAACAATGAAAAGCTAAGATAATTAAAATATAGATTTTAACTTAAATATTATGATGATTTATTTAAACTATTTTGAAAACAACAGAAGCTCTATAACTTATGAGCCTAGCACAGATAAAGACTTAGCTAAAGTAAAACCAATTTTCGTTAGTGTTGAAGAGTTGGAAGAAATTAAGAATGGCTCAATAGAAAAAGTAAATGCTATTTTAGAAAATAATAAATTTTAATATGAAAGATTACGACAAAATAATAGAACGATATTATGAAGAAAGAGATTTTATAGATATTCAAATATATGATTTAAGACAAAAAAGAAAGGTTTTATCTTGAAGAATTAGACAATATGAATTTAAACAAAGAAAAATATGAAACCAATAGAACTCATAGAACATATAGCAAAAGTAGAACAAACAGATAAAATGATTATAATAAATAGAGAAGTTTTTGATAGATGAGAAATGATTACTATAACAATTAAGAATAGATAATATGTATAACCAACTATTACAAAAACAGACCTGATATGCTTGCTCAGTTTATGCTCTCCTTAATCAAATAAAATACGATTATGGAGTTGTTGTTCCTTTAGATACAATTCTTACTACTCTTACTTACTTAGAGAAAATAGGAGCTTTCTTTCCTACACAGTGAGCTTCAGCTTCAGTTATATATCCAGCTATACAAAAATACATAAGTTGGAAACTAGGATTAGTTTTTAAGATAGAAACTAGCACTATTTCTCAGATGGATATAGATAAAGGGTATATCTTAGGATTTAAGAAGGCAATTAAACTATATACAGAACTTACAAAAGATTGAGAACTTACAATCGCTGATTTAGATAAGATTGCATTATTAAGTAAATCACAAGGTCATTTCCATTTTTTAAAGAGATGAGTGCTTATTGAAACACTTTGAGGATATGAATATAAGGTAAGTAAAGATACACTTCTCTATGGGCTTAAAAAAGACCTTTATTACCCTACTGTAAGAAGATTTGTACCAGCTACACCTAAAACAGTAGAGGTTTGTTTGAAAAGTATGACAATAGTTAAAAATAGGAGAGATGCTTGATGGGAAAATCCATTTATAAGTTTACAAGAACTCAAGGATTTGTTTTTAAGTAAATAATTCTTATAATGTTTGAACTTATCCTTAAAAAACATATATGTATGTCTCCATTATTATAGTCTTAATAGCATTAGTAATAGTACAAAGAGCTGAAATTATTTATTTTAAAGAAGATATAAAAAGACACTCAGACCTATTATCAATTACAAGAGAATTACTTAGTAGTTTATGAGAAAAATATAAAAATGTGTGCAAAAAGAAAAATGGATTTAGAAAACACTGTTTTAGCTTCAGTGAAAGAAGTAAATAAGCTATGAAAACTTATATTAGGTGCTTCTACGATAGATGAAATACTAAAACTCTGATACAGTAGAGTTCAAATTGACTTTGCTTTTAGAGAAAGTATGCACTTAACTTATTACGAGTTTAATTGAGTTAAATACAAGAGATGTTGATTTTGTAGAGATACTAAAGAAAGCACTCATTTCGGAGCAAATAAGTCAAATAAACACTGATTAAAGAGTTATTGTAAAGAATGTGAAGCAGTTAAAACAAAGAATAAAAAACTTATAGATAAAGAGTGGGCTGAAAAAGAAAGAATTAGAAAACTAGAATACAAGAAACTTCATAAAGAAAAAGTCTTAGAAAAAGAAAGAGAAAGATATGCTAATAAGATGAAAAACTTAACAATAGAAGAAAAATATAAACTTAGGCTTAGATGGACTAAGGCAAATAAAAAAAGAGCAAAATAGCTCTTTATTTTGTTTTATAGCGATGATTATTGTGTTTTGTATACAAAGTACCTATATCATAGTTTTCTCACTGCTAAATAGAATATAGTAGCAAGTAATAAGTACCAAAATAATGTTATTGTATTTACTTTTAGTCAATAAATATCATTACATATAGCTTGATGAAATTTTAAATCACAAACCTTTCTTCTTGCTTCATCTCATCATTCTTTGTATCCTTGGTCGTGTTTTTCACAGCTAGCCTGTAAGAAGTGTGGAGATATTCTATCAAGACAGTAATTTAATATTTTAACAGTTAGTCTTTCTATAAAACTCATTCAAGGTTTTATTTTAGGTCAGCAAGCTCACATAATTATTTAGTTATTTATTACTTCTCCCCTTGTATATGAGGTAGTGCTACGAATATAGCAAATAAGTTAAAGAAAAGATGTTCTAAGAAAGTATCTGCCATATTTCAATGAAAGGTGTTTGTAAACATTAAAATACTCATAAGAATAATACCACCTGATATTGCAAAGTGTGCTTGTGAGTGTAATGGGTCATTAGCTATGTATTTATGCTCGTGCATCTCTTTATGGAGTTGCCATAAATACCTACCTGCTAAATAAGTAGTCCAAAATGTTAAAACTCACATTATTATAATTGTTATTACTTCACATCATTTCATATTCACATTTTATTTGATATATATTTTGGAAATCTTTGTTCGATGAGCTTAAGTATAGGGAAACTCGAGAAACCACTCATACCTATTATTCAATCTCTATATGCAGCTCAAGTAGGTATAAAGTCTCATACTACTGTTGCTACCCAAAAAGCTAAGAAAGCATTAATAAAGAACATACCCCACTTAAATCTCTCTCATTTACTCACTTGATACAGGTGGTTAGCCATTCATCAGAAAGCTCCTATCGCTCCTGTTGCTGCTATATCTATCATTCATTTTACGATATCTTTCTCGTGTGTCATAGGCTATTTATTTATATTTATAACTGCTCAAGTTTTACTCACGAAGTACATTAAAGTTTCACGACACTCTTGCTTTAATTCATTACACTCACAGAAGCAATCCCCTAAGCGATGCCTATAATCTATAATAGCTTGCTTTGTTTGTGTTCAGTAATTTTCTAAATCCTGACACATTACTTGTAAGTTATCACAGTTCTCTTTTGAGTTCTTCATAAGTATAATTATTTAGAATTTAAAGTAAAATAAAAAGCCCTTAAAAGAGCTATTCTATTGTTAAGGTCTGTTTTGGTATCACTTCTCCCATCATTCAAGTAGTTTCAGGAGATATTTCAAATGTTCCTGGTGTAGTTTCTACTAGGTCTGTGTTATCACGGAGCCATTGTTTTGTTTCTTCTATTGTAGCAAAAGTATTTATATCAAAACTAGCTCAAATCTTTATTACATTATCTCTAAATTCGTTTATATCAATTCAGCTAGCTTCAAGTACTGCAAATCTTCTAAGATTTTTAACTCAAGGTACTACTTCTTTTGTATATCTTTCATCTCAGATAATACAGTCTTTTATTGAAGTAATACCAGCCTGTACATAGTCTGCATATTGTTGGTCACAGAAATATGAGAGAGTGTATCTTCCTTGTCATTGATTTAGATATGTTGGTCTGTATGTTATATAAGTTTTCATAGTAAGGTTATTATAAAATAAATTGACTATAGTAAAGTTGCTGGATTTCTATTGGAGATAAGGCTCTGTTCCATATCATATCATTTGTATAATCTCAAGTTAAATATCTAGTTGCATTAGTTGAGTCAAATCATATTTTTATATCAGAAGAATTATATGCTATTGCTATTGTTTGAGTAACTGATTTATGTAGTTTTCAGTCTATATATACTTTTAAATTACTTCAATCCCAAACTCAAGTAGCTAAATGCCATTTTCAATCACAATAATTCACTGTACCTATATTTTGTAATCAGGCTGACGCATTTCATATATCAAGATTTACAGTTCAAGTAGTAGCTGAAATCCATAAAGTATATCAATTCCTATCGGTATTAATTACATTATTTACTCATAATAAAACTTGAGCTCTTGCTGTATTTGATGTTTTAAACCAACAAGATATAGTTCAAGAAGAAGGTTCTAATCAACTATTTCTAGTAACTGTTATTCAATTATTTCATCAACTTGTAGTAAATTTATGTTGATTATTTCTTGTTTGTGTTAATGTTCAAGATTTAGTTCAATTATTTACATTTCAAGAAGCATCATACCAAGTTGTTCAGTTATTATCTCAAGTTAACCATAATTGTAATCAATCCATTAAATTTAATGGAAGTGTCTTTTTAAAAGGATATAGGTATCTTTTAAATGAGAGATTATAAAGTTCTTTTACTTCGTCTGCTGATAAGGCTCTGTTACTTAATATAGTTTCATTTATTTTTCAATCAAAATAATGGGCACTTACTCAAGTATTATTTCACCAATCCCACCACCCTCAACTTATTGTATCCATATTTCAAGTAACACTTGAGCTAATACTTAAAGCTCAATTTATATATAAAGATACAGTGCTTCAATTATAAACTGCTGTATACATTTTATACTCAGAAGTTGAAACTGGATTAGTTGTTGTAATTACCTTAGTTTGTACTGTACTTGTATATTTAGAAAATGAAAATTGTGAGCCTTCAAAAGATACAAATACAGAAACAGCAGTTGCACTTCTATATGTCCATAACATTTTAAATGCTGCTGTGATATCTGGCTTTGCCCAAATATTTATAGATATAATATTAGTTCATCAAAATTGATAATTAGGTGTTGTTACTCTTATGTAATCATCAACTCCATCAAAGCTATAAGCCCTATTAGCTATTCAAAATCTATCCTCAACAAGTGTTGGTCAGCTTACTGTTGCTGTTGTTCAGTTTATAATATCGTATGCTGCCATATTAAGAAAGATTAAATGCTAATTCAATGGAATACTTATATGTATTTATTCTTGCACTTAATGTGCTTCTTTTTATTCAAAGCTCTTTTGCCCATTGAGATAAATTCATTGTTTTTCAATTATATGTTATTTTTCTATTGCTTCTTTTATTATTTGCTTGTTCTTCTAATGTACTCCACTTACAATTATTTTTACAATAATTTCAATCATTATCTCTTCTATCTATCTGTAATCATTTTTTATATCATTCATACATATCATTTTTAAACTCTTCAAATGTTTCCCACTCACACTTTATTCCTCTTCAACCATAATTGGAATAAGATTTATGGTTTTTATTATTACATCTCGCATTTATTCACTT
>JACCDR011367968.1_pt1 | contig 16298 bp, 30 predicted proteins | sample 7446431 | NCBI WGS metagenome assembly JACCDR01 (sample SAMN15323443, study PRJNA562643) | freshwater metagenome | isolation source: river surface water | place: USA:Blue River Watershed | collected 2017-08-17 | reverse complement strand
GTTGAGTCAACAAGGAAGTCCTTGTCAATTTGCTCGTTACTGTTGTTTATTAAATTCATTTGACCGGAAACAATCTCTATTGACCCGGAAGAAGCTTGTGTATTTATATCTGTAAGTCGAAATCTCAGTGTGTAAGAAGCTCTTTCTTCATTTAAGTTTTTTTCCACAGCAGATATGTCAAGAATCTCTGAAGAGTAATCAAATAGAACAAGATCTTGAGATTTTAAAATGTCTGTAGAAGATGGTATTGAAAATGATGATTGAAGATTTAGCAATGTCTCCATAGACCCTGGACCAAAACAATTGATTTCTAATGAAAATTCAAGAACTGATGCAGTGTCTTGCTCACCTGCACTTGTTTGAGCTGGAGACATCACTAGTTGTGTTTCACCGACTTTTTTAAATTGAGAAATATGTAATCTTATGAAAGTATTGTCAGGAACTCCAACATTTTGATATGACCATAGACAATCTACAGATGTTAAGCTGCTGATTAGATCATACACTAAAGACTTTATCGAAGATATTGAAATCATGATGTCAGTCCCACTACTGCTCTGGTGTGTGGAATTACTGAATTTTTCCACGAATCAACTATGAGTACTGTGTATTCTTTGTTCTCTATCACCACTATATCACCAGGTGTCTTCAAAGACTTGTCTTCTGAACGTAATGCATAATCGGTAAATACAGTGAATCGAGATATTTCCCGTATCCCTTCGGGTAAGACTAATCTTTCTTGACTATTTAAAGGTTGAACACTGGCTAGAATCTGTGTAGAAACTTGGGTTCCTGGTATTGCAATCCCCTTGGAAAACGACTGCGGTGAAGATCTTTTCACTGTTATAGATTTCCTAAAGAAACTCATTTTATGACCTCAATATGAGATATTGAATTTCTATATTGTCCAGTGTCTATAAGAGGATTTGAAGAACCTTTTGCTGCAATTGTTCGTGGTGAGTTCGGTGGTGTTTTTAAATCTGTGATACTTTTTTTCATTGCATCAGTGACAAATTCACCGAGTATAGAAAGTGCCTGTTCAAGTGTTATCGACTTGTCAAGGGTTTTTGAGTATACTGTTGCACTTAATTTAGCGATTTTTTTTGAATTATTTTCTACAGCAAGTCTTAGAGCCGGTCTTGAAGGTATTTTACCATCTTTTGTACCGAACTCATTTACTGCTGCAATCATCACAAGATCTGACAGCTGTTCAGATTTACTTCCCGGGTCTGTGTTTTTATGGGTAGTACCTTGTTGTACTCCAACTTTGGTATAACTTCTGTCAGCTCTTTTTGCAAGACTCTTTATGTCTTTCCATCCTTTGTCAATTTCTTTTATTTTTCTTTTACGCATTTACGAACCTATTGCGTGGAAGAAAAAGACAACTGTTCATCAAATGCTGGAATTCTTGTCCAAAAGATGTCGACATCAAATACTGTTTTCTCCATGGTGTGTTTGAAGATATACCGCCGAATGTTCTTGATAGTTGTCCCTCTGTCTCTGAAGAAATACCACCCACGGAACCAGATCCTGAAACTGTTGAAGAACCACCTGATTGTGATTCCAGAGTTAATTGATGTAAAACAAGCAGAGCAACAGCATATTCATATCGAATCCCAAAGGCTTTTTGTGCTAGACTCATTTTTACTAGAGACACATAGTCGTCTAATCTTGGATCTGCACCGTATGATGGGCTTTTGATTGCTATGATTTGCTGTGCTGTGCTTATTGACATATTATTCTACATCGAAGACATCTTCGTCTTCTGATTCTCCACCAATTGAAGAACCGTCAGAATCTTTTAGTTGTTTAATTTGGTCTTTGATCGCTTGAAGAACTGAATCACGGCAAGATTTTGATTGTTCTTCAGACATCATCTGTTCAAGCTCTGGTATTGAATACAAACCCTGGATCAATTTGATTGCTTTAGATGCAGACATTGATGTGAAGGGTTTTATTGAAGTCTGATCTTCTGATGAATCTTCTTTGTTTGAGTTGATGATCTTTATTGCACCACTCTCTAACAAACTCAACCAACCATGATTTACTTTTGGTGTAGCCAATGCTTGAAGAATTTCTTGATTAGATATTCTTGTATTGCCTGGGAATATTCTAAGATTCAGATCTTCAGCAAGAGCTAGAGTGACTAAATTGGGTTTTGATCTGTGAACCCATATTTCTTTGAGTTCTTCTTTTTTATTTTGGGCTGCTGGTTTTGCCATTTTTTCTCCATGTTGATGTGAAAGTGTGTTCCGGATTTTTATTATTCTCTCTTCCGGTCCCCCAAGAGAGTCCTCTTCCACACCAGCAGAAGCTAGATGCCTTCAGCGATATCGATCGCTAGAGGATAGTATACAATTACACCACCGATTCTCATGTGAGCATTTACAACAAATTCAAGATTTCTTTCTTGAACAGGTAGTTGCTCGAATGGTTGAGGAATTTCTAGTGAAAGAACTTCAGGACTTCGATCATAGGTGATCATTACGTCTGTAGGAGCTGACCCACCAGAAGGTGCAGGATTTACATCATTTAACTCATTTACAGCTTCAATCATTTTAATTTCAGGATTGTTTGCTAAAAAGAATTGTTTGATTGTAGTGTCAGTTCCTGAAGAAAGACGAGTTGTAGAGATCTTGCGATGTTGAGCAATGGGCAACAGCATAGTGTTGGGTTGTTCTACACCAAGAGTGATCTCAGTGATTCGAGTCACCGCATTGTTCATATCTGCAAGAATTTCTTCAGGATTTTTTGGACTTGCACCAATCCATCGAACGTTTGATGTGGTTGCACCAGCTGCAACAACAGCTGCAGGAACATTGGGTTGATTCAACATGCCACGAAGACCTGAGGTTGCATCACCAAACCAACCGATTCGATTTACAGCTTGTTCACTTGCTTTTCGAACAGAAGCTGCTTTTCGTGTTTGAAGAGGTTTCCCAGCCATTGCAGCTGATCGAACTTCTTGTAAGTTATACCCGTATGCGCCGCCTAAAGATTTCACTTTAGCGGTGAATTCTTTTCCGTACACATCGGATCGAGGAAGATCATCAGCATAATTTGAAATCACTTTCATGATTCCAACCTGATTATACTGTTGATATGTGATTGTTTCTGCACCAGGTCCAGCATCCGTAGACACTGGAATAAGCATAGTTGCTTTTAATGCAGGGTATTTGATGTCAAAAGTTTTGGCTTTGACATGGTTTAGTTCTCGAGCAAAAAAAGCACTTTCGTTTGCATCGAGGTTTTGTGAGATGATTTTTTCGAGTTTCATAGTTTCTTTTCTCCTAATTTCTCAATGTTTACGGAAGGTTAATTTCTACAAGTGCAAGTGTTTCGCCATCTGGACCGGTTGTGAGTTCTCTACAAACAGCACCGGTAGCAATATTTCCGGAAGACACGGTTGTAACCTTACCAGATTGTGCAGCAATTGCAACATTCACGTATACAACTGAATCAACAGCCATAGTTCCTACATTTGAAGGTTCTACAACCATCCATGCCGAACCTTGACGAAGAACATTTACAGCTTCATCAGCAAGATATTGAGCAACTCCGGTTGAATAATCTTTTTCAACATGTTGATGTACTGAAAGACCGCGGAAAGCATCATTTGAACTCAATACTTCTGTCCATGTTGGTTGAGAAGCACCAAGAGTAGTAACAGCAGAAGCTGAAATAGCGATGTTGTTTCCTATGATAGTGATGTCTCTACCAGAACCAGGATAAGTTGCTGATTTAACACCGGTAATTGCAGCAATTTTAGCACGAATTGCTTCCATTGTTGCAGCATGACTTGTCGCATACACGGTTGCGGTTGTAGGCACACCATTCACAGTCACGATTGTGCTGTTTGAAGCGATAAGATCTGCACTCACAGAAAGAACAGACTTGTTCTTCATCGGTACACGTGCTTGAACTGTCACATTATCACCTGCAACAAGCCCATACCCGAAAGGAATAGCATTCTGGGCGAGTTTAGTTTCTACATAGTCGAAACGAGAGTTACCTTTCATTCCGGCAAATGCTGTTTTTTGATTTATTGAATAAGAATTTTGCATAATTTTCTCCTAATCTCTACTTGATTTTCCAAGCAGAAGTTAAACCCTTCACATACTCTTCTCGAGACTTATCTGCATCAATAGAGTCGTTGTTTGATTCTTGTTTTTGAAATCCAGCCATTCGTTGTTTTGCAAGTGATTCTTCACTGTTAGAAACCTGTTCTAGAGCAAGATCAAAACGTGCATTAATGTAGGAATCATCTTTGTCATCAAGTTTTGCTTCAGGTGAATGCTTCTTGATCACAGCAACCTTGATTTCTTTTTCTGATTTTAGTTCGATGTCTTTAGCTTCATCAGCATTCAAATGCTTTAAAGCCGAAGAGATCAATGACAACCTAGAAGAAATCCCTTTTTGAATTTCAGCAGCATTGTCAATTTTTTTCAAAGCTGTATTTTCTTCAGTCAAAGAATCGATTTTTGCTTGAAGAACGCTTTGTGCATTTTTTAAAGTCACAGAATCATTTTCTGAATCAGTTCTGTGCTTTTCTTGTTTTTCGATGTGTCTAGCAACTTCAGGTGGCACTTCGTATTGAAGACCATCCAAAGTGATCTTTACCATTGGCATGGTTTTCTCCTTTGTGGTTGAGTTGTTTTCTTCAGTGTCTTCATGATCATACATTTCTGCATCTTGTGCATCAAGAATTATTTTTGCTTCTCCTGCACGACCTTGTGACACGATTGCTAAGTGATTGTAAATAACTTCAGTTTGTTTGTAGTCATATCGCTCCCCATTGAATTCACCAGACTCTGGAACAAGAACTGTTTGGTACCCAAGTGAAAGTTCTTGCATACCGTTTTCAATGGCTTGAATTGCTTCCTGGTCAGTAACTAAAATATTTGCTTTTATAAGTCTGTTGTCATGTTTCACATCTTGACCTACATAACCTCTTGCAAGACTTCTAAAATTTTTTGCTGTAACGATCTTTTCAGTTGGATGATTTAGAGTAATTGGTATCATCTCAATAGATTTAAGAGAGTCTTGTTTCAATATCTCATCAGGATGCCTTAATTCGTTTCTAATAGAACCGTCTGCATTCCTGTATTTAAAGACACCTGTTCTAGTCAAAATTGCATCTACACGTAAAAACCCTTCTGGTGTGAAGTGTTTTTCTTTGATTAATCCTCTATCGTATCGTGTTGAATTCATTTAGTGATTTCAAGTCCTTTTACATGGAAAAGATGTTTTGCAAGATGTGAAAAGTTATCAGATAAGATGGCACCAAACAATTGAACCAAATCACCGTCTATTACAATAGGTGCACCATTTGCTAAAAAATCCCATGTTGCTGTATAGTCGTTGTCACCTGTGGACCAGGTGTTGTATTGTGCTTGACCAGTGTATGCAGTAAATTCTGTGTGAGCTTTTATAGGTTTTGAAGTTAGGAAAGATGTTACAGCACCAGTTGCAATTCCGATATTTATCCCATTTGTAAGTGGGGATGACTGAGCTCCATAGCCACCGCCATGAAAAGCTCCTGTGTCTCCTATATGAACAGTCAATTTATTGATGATATATATTTTTCCAACAGGAGGTTTAATAAAAAATGTCCCAGCAACAGAAGAATAATTCCCCACTGCATTAATTTCTCCATCAACTTGAGATCCAGCTGCTTCTTTAGAAAGAAATTTTGAAATGATTCTTGAGAATGGTGTGAATGAATTGTCGTATGTCTTTATCATTATTTCTCCTTTCTTATTAATGAAACAGAGCCCTAGACTTTGCTCTAAGGCCTCTGAATCACAAAAGGAGATTCATACGGATCCTGAATCGAACTGATTAGATTTCTAATATACCACAAGAATAACGAAATGTAAAACTTTTAATTTAAGTCTTCGTTTTTTTAAAATTTTGAAGGTTTTGAACAGTTTGAAGAGACACTTGACCTATTCCACCTTGATTCATGTTTATAGAAATTGTCACTTGACCGGTAAATCTAGACATAGAAGCCTTTGTGAATTCTGCTGTCAAGATATTAAGCATTTCTTGAATGTCCATTATTGTTCAACTCCTAGTGTTTTAAATACAGAATCCCAAACTGGTTCGGCGTAACATCTACATTGTATCGGTTGTCCTGGATGCCCGTCTGAAGGTGGTTCAGACCATGAAAACACAGAACCGTCTCTTGAACTATGTTCAGGTCTAACACGTGAATCATCTGAATCTCTCCATATATATCTATCAATTCCTGCGTTTTTTTGTCTCATTTCAGTCAATTGACCATTAAATTTACCCACCTGATCTCTGGCAATCAATTTGGCTCTTTTTTTAGATAAGTCTATTTTGTTCATAAGATCTTTTGCAATTGCACTTGAATGTTTTCCTTGTCTTAATCCATTTTGGACTATAGTTTCTGTACTTGTAAGAAGTTCATCTGTCATTTTCTTAATTAAAGACACATTTGATTGTACAAACTCAGATAATGTGTAGTCTACAAAGGGTTCTCGTGTGAATATATCTACACCAAGAGCTGTTCGTGCTTGTTTTTTCCATTGTTTTGAATTCCATGAATTTACTTTTTGAGCAGTTTGTGTAGATATGTCTTCAGAATTAAATTTAGATTGTGCAAAAGAGATAACAAGTGCTTCATACAATCTTTTGAATTCTTTTCCTAGTGCATCAGATCTACTACTGTCTAAACCTATAGATAGATTTCTTTCATCAATCAAAGATTGTATATTTGGTATCAGATCAGATTTAATAATTCTACCAAGATCTACTACGTGAGAAATCAATACACTCGCATACCATCTCTCTACTGCAGACGGGTATAACCAGGCAGGTAGACGCAGAGAAAGTTTTTTCTTAGTTTTTCCAAATTGTGCACGTCTTGTTTTTACTTGAAGTGCAAATTCTTCTTTAGAGTCTAACCTTGTCATACTATTCTCTACTCTTCAGTGCTTTCTTTCTCTGTGGTCTCTTCTTCTTTACTAGAGTCTTTATCTTCAGATTCTGTCTCTATTGAGTCTCTATCCATCTCAATAAGTTTTGTATCAAATGAATATTCAGATCCGCCAAATCTAGACAGTGCGACTTCTTCTGAAGACAAGACATTTCTATCTATATATCCGGAATCAATTTCCATTTGAAGTTTTCTTGAAGACAACATCTCATTTTCACTTGGTGACCAAAGAGCATTGAATTTGATTGACCACTCTTCTAGTTCAACACCTTTCGTAGGACCTTCTTTACAAAGCATTGCAATCTGCACCAGTCTTGTAAGTTGATCAAGCATTTCATCTTCTTGATAAGATGCAACTTTATCATACCATGTTCTAATCTCATTATCACCTGTTGCATTTAAACTTCCTGCACTTTTTCCTACAAGAACAGTTAGTGGCATATCTACAATCCCAGCAACAGCTTCTTGAAACTTCTGTAGAAGATCTGGAAGTCCTGCAACAGATGATGCAAGTTTTGAATAATCTTCTTCACCGTCTAAAAGAATTGTATTGCTTGCATGTCTTCCTAGATCGATTATTTCTAATCGTTTTTTAATAAGATCATCTTGATCATTTGCCACCATGTCTTGAAGACCTTGCACCTTCAGTATTGTTTGTATGAAATCATCTACTATGTCTTTTGCAGCGTGATAAGACCCACTAAGATCTGCCAGTGGTTGAAGAAGTGCAGCATAGATAGACTCATGCCAAGAATCATTGTCATGATATGTTCTTTCATCGGTAAGAACACCGTCAAATTTTAAGACACGTGTTTCATGAACCATGTTTTGTGATCCATTCAAAGGATTGATCTGATAAATTTTTGTTTGTCCAAATTTCTTATCAAAAGGATCATCATATACATATTGTGTATGTGAAACTCTGTATCGATCATAAACACGTAATGAATCTATTTTTTTTATTTTCGTTTCATCCAATGGAAGAGACATGTCTCCAGAACCATCATCTACAATCATCACTATGACTGAACCACCAAAGACTTTAGCCCACGTAAGTGCTTCACGAAAAACTTTTTTTGCTTTAATTTCATTAAGGTATTTTACAATTGCACCATCAGTGTCTTGTGCCACCATGAACCAAGCTCTGGTCATATCAGAACAAATACGTGCAACTATTTTCTTACCCCAGCCATCAGATCTGTAGATATTTCTACAAACGTCCTCAGTAAGTAGAATATCTCCACGTATTTGATTCCCAGTCTGTTTATCAACCCCTGCAATGCCTCGTCTAGTAAATATATTTACCCAGCCATCAAGTCGTGTTTTTATAGATTTCATATTATTCCTATGCTATTGTTGTATTTGTAAATGATTCTACAGAAAGTCTGAAGAAGTCATAGGGTTTTATGAGTGCTTTGAATTCAGAAACAGCTTTTGCTGAGTCTACTACACTTGTTTTTGATTTTAAATTCCCAAATGATTTTCCAAGTATTATACATCCAAGTGAATGATCTTCAATATTTCCTCCGTGGAACAGTATTGCTGATCTACCAGGTACGATTATTTCTACTGTATCGGGATATTTTGTACTAGAGTATTTTTTACACGAATATAAACCAGTAGGAATGCAAGAATTCGGACCATTGTTACGCCAATTCGGTTCTACAGTGCAGAATCTTGGTATGTTATTCACCAAGAGAACACCAAATGTACCATCTTCTACTTCAATCACTCTTTTGAGTTTAAGGTTTAAAAGTTTAGATTCCATAGTTTTCCTTTCTACATTTTTGTCAATTTTGAATAATCGAGACGTTTTGATCCAAATAAAGTATGAAGTAAATATCTTTCTTCATCTTTAGTATGATCTCCACGCTTCAATGGTCGATCATCTCCTCTGAGAGACGCTTTTTCATCCCAAGAATAACCATAGTATTCGTTTATACATGCTTTTTGTGACGAGTCTCTAACAAGAACATATTCACCAGACTTGAGCATTTTTGATTGTGTTTGTATTCCTTCAAGAACATCATTGTTTGCATTAATCACTGGAAGTCTATGGTCATTTTTTAACTGCAACCTAAAACTTGCTGCTGCAGGATCTATCACAACCCCACGAAGTTTTATATCTCCTATAAAATTCTTAAAATCTACAGACAACTCAGCATCAGTCTTTTGTCTACCTGTCTCTACAGAGTCCCACCAATAGCCTTTAATTCTCCAAACTTTTGGATGTGTGTTAGGATTTATTCCATATAGTCCAAATGAAGTAGGATTTTTTGTACCATAATCGATTGAAGCAGCATAATATTTTGCTTCTGGTACTTTATCTACCATGTGTATTTTTTTATCGAAAAAGTCATAGATAGCTCCTTCAGCAACACACCATTGTCCCAATATATATCTTTTGTACCAAAGTCCGGTATATTCCTTTTTTAAAGATTCTATATACTCTGGATCAAGATTGATATTACAATCGATAGGCCATCGAAACACATTTAGATTTAATTCATTCCTTCTGTCAATGAAGTTCTTTTTTAAGTAATGAGAAGGATTGTCTGGATTTGTTGTTCCTAGAAATTTTGCACCTTTTACAGAAAGTCGACCAAGTAGCATAGTCCAATATGATTCAGGCCATAGTGTAATTTCGTCACCATAACCACCAGCAAAAGTACCTCCGCGAATCTTATTCTCAGCTCTCTCATCATTTGCACCAAAGCAATAAATTTTTCGATCCCATAGATCAATCACACGAGCATCAAATTCCTGATGATAATACATTTCATCGCCGAGAAGTTCTTCCATGGGCCTGACTACGTTTCTATATAAAGAACCATTAGTCTTTCCAGTCATAACCAGATCGCCAGGTGGGGCTGTAGCTACATATTTAATCCAAGAAGAAATTGATGCTACAGTTTTTCCTGAACGTACAGGACCATCCCAAATATTTATACGTCTAGTGCAATTATTGTAACTGAATCGTTGCTGTCTAAAGAATTTTAAGTCTACAAATGACAACTTATAGCCTAATCTTTTTTAATACCGTCAAATTTTGCAAGAGCTTTATCGTAAGCTTCTACTGTATGATCAAAAATTCTACACATCGTCAACCTTCTGTAAAATGGTTGAGGAAGTTCTATTGTAGTTCCAACTCTGCGAAACCCTGTAGAGTATAGCGGTAAACCAGCTACTATGTCCCACCCATTCACTACATTAGTGTGATAAATTGGAAGTTTATTATACTCATCACGCATAGAACTCCTAAAAAGTCTTGGGCAACCAAATGTGATCACAGAAGCAACAGGTATTCTAAGTGTACCAGCTATAAATCGTGCACAGTGTGTAGCAAGTGCACCACCTCTGGAATGTCCACGAATTAAGATCTGTTTTTTTAAATGAAGTTTAACATGGTGAGATACAATCTCTTCAAATCCCATAAAAGCTCTATAGAAACCCATGTGTTGTTCTCTAAAAAATCCTAGGTCGATATTAGAAATCCAGTCATCAAGATCCAAATCAGACCCTCTAAATGTAAAGATCAAAGAAGTATCTGTGGAACCAATTCTTACTAAATCATCTTTAAAAGATTCAGTCACTAGGGGCATGTGAGATGATTCGTCTACTAGACCATCATAAGCTGCTTTTGCAAAAACCCAGGCAAGTTTAATTGCACTCATTCTTTATCATCCTCTAATTTCTTCGCTTTGTCAAAACCCTGGGGATCTTGTAATTGTAAGTAGTTTAAAATGATCTTTAGTTTTTACGATCTACTGCAGTAGCAGAATCGATCACTTCGGTCGCGACAGTGCGAGAAGTTTGGACTATAAGATCTTCAATGAACAAATAGTAGATTCCCGCTACCAACAATGGCATGAACACCACATATTCGCCTATGCGTTTCAAAGCTGTGTTTTTAGCAAGTTCTTTATCTATTTTTGGAAGTTTTATATTTTTAATCATTCAAAACCTCTTTTTAGATTCTTTCCATAAATAAAAATTCATAATTAAAGATAAACAGTGAATGAATACTATCTTTGACATAGATGCATTCAAATGTTTTATCATTTTTGTATAATCGAAAAACAACCTCTTCAGAATCCGGATCAACACGCCACATTTGACCATCAAGAGGACCCTCATGCATGACACCAAAGTAACTGTTGTTTTCTTCAACTCTTTTTGTAAATTCGAGTAGATCATCTCTAAAGTTCTTCATCTTCGTCATCTGCCATCATGAAGATTTCATCTTGAGAACCTGTATCAGTAGTAAGATTGTCTTCTGTGGAAGAACCATTCAACTTGTCTAGCATCGCAATAAGAGCACCTTTATTATTACTCTTTTCAGGACGTGGCTCACTACCCCAACCAAGATTATTTGCCAACCAGTAACGAACCATGTTAGGATTAGCAAGAACAGTTTTCTTTATTCTTTGTGTATATATATCACCAAGATAAGAAGCAACAGCAGTGTCATCAACTTCTCTATCTTGAGTCATTTTTAATAAAGTGCCCATCACCTGGGCAGTAGCTTCAGCTTTAGCATTTTCTAGAACATGCTTAATCCCTGGAAATCGATTACAATAATGATAAAGTGTTGTTCTTGTGATTCCGAATAAAGAAGCTATTTTTTCTCTAGTATATCCACAAAGAACATACGCACGAAGAAGTTCTAAATCGATGTCTTTCTCATCAAGTTTAGTTTCTCCATCACGATAAAACTTACCTTTCTCTACAGGTAAGTCATCGATGTGTTTCAAAGCAACTAACTTCTCTCTATGAGAAGCATGTGTTTCTAAGATTTTGCTCTGTTTATAGTAACCGTTAAAAGTTGATCTATTGAGTTCATACTGCTTCACAGTAATGTGTAATTTAGCACAAATTTGCTCTACAGTATAACCATGCTTCTTCCATCTCCACGCAATCTCGAGATGTTTTTTTGTTGGTACATATTTCGGTTTTGACACTTTACCAATATACAATATTGGATGACAAAAGGGAAATTTTTATCAAAACCCTTATTTCTGTTAAAATTTAAAGATTTTTCACCTTAATCTAGCTGCATCTCTAGCCTTATCATAAGACCCATCAATTAGAGCTTTTCGAATATGATAGAGATGTTGTTTATCCAAAACACCCTCTTTCATTTCAAAGATTTTATTTTTCGAATCCACCCTTTGTAGTTCACATGCAAGTAAATGTGCACGTACACTCATGTTCTGAAGTGATTCAATTAGATTCTTGTTAAAACGTATAAGTTCATTTTTGCTTATAGTTTTTTGTGAATCTCTGATCTGATCTGGAGTAATTATCAAACTCATTTTATTCCTCTTTCTTTGGTGTTAATTCAACAATAAAAATTTCTTCAACGATATATCTGCCAGCATCTTTTGAAAGTGTATCAATAGCCTCATCCCTAGATTCAAAGCAATGTGCATGACCAGCATAGTCAGTATATGAAACTCCTAACTGCATGAGATCTTTAGAGATATACATGTTACATATAATGTCTTTTACAATGTATTTGATAGTTTTCTTCATAATTTTTCCATTAGTATAGGCCCATGAAATGGATCAACTTGTCTGGTTCTAATACCGTGATAAAACATAGAGTTGAATTCAAAACAGAATTTTGCAATTCCTTTCTGATCAGCTTCATTGCACTTCTCTTTCCAGACTTCCTGTAGAGTTGGTTTGGAAAACTTTCCTTCTTTTGCCATTGTTATTAGCTCTTCAAGTGTTTCCCAATCAGAACTACTTTCAGGCAACATCATTTGGCACTGCTCTAATGCCCCTACTACTGTTTTTTTATCGTATATCATTCCATTACCTCGTTTTGTTTGATTAGTTCTTCTGCTATAAAACCCTTAAAGTCTCTATCAACTTATACACTTCAATCTTTAGTGTTTCAATTGCGTAATCCATTATTTATTACCTTCTCTTTTCAGTTCTTTAGGGTTAAAGGGTTTCCAGTATTTCCATCCCATATAAAACTTTTCAATCGGTTCTTCGCTAGTACATGGATAAGTCTCAATTTGTTCACCATTAAATCTTCCAGTTGCTACCATTAATTGCCACTTTCGGCTTTTAATACCTTTTACCCAAACTGGATCGCCATCCCTAGGTATATTCAGCACTGGCTTGGCTCCGATGGATTTGAGAAATTCAATAGGTGTGTCGAACCAACCGTATATTGGGCATAGAATGCTAAACCACGGATAATTACACTTACAATCGAAAACCTTGCCATTAATTTCCAGTTGTGTACATTTTTTAAAATTCATTCCTCACCTACTTTGTACCAAGTATTTATTTTTCCTTCATGATTTCTATAACCCATTGCCATAGCTATCAAGTCCCACTTAGTCCAACCTTGGTAAAATTCACCCGCCTCCAAAGCTCTCATAAGTACTGATTCTTTATCACAATTTTCATATATCTTTTTTAAGTCGTTTACTGTGTAAGACTTCCTAACCTTAACCGCACCTAGAGCTAGGAGTGAATCTTCAGAAAAAACTGTATTATTAATCATATACAGCCCTTTTTTAAATTCTGTTATTACAAGTTCTTTTTCTATTTTTATTGTATCTCCATCTTTAAACATGTTGTGCCTCTAGTTCTTTTTGTGCATTTATTAAGTTTGTATAATCTACTGTGTTACTTGGGAACTGAACTTGAATTGCATAAAGAATTTTTTTTAATGAGAAATTTTCTTTACATAATTTTGAAATGTATCTTTTAATTTCTCTTTCTGTTTGTTTTTCTATTGAATTTTTCATATTTAATCCTTTTGAATTGTTTATATAGATAATATACTCAAATTTTTAACAAACGTAAAGGACTATTTTAATTTATTTTGTTGTCCATGTAGTTATACCGCTTAAATTATTTGTATGATACTTAAAAGGAACATTTTCTATGTATTTTTCTACAACGACTTGATAGATCTTCTTTAACAACTCTGGAGGAATAGATGCAAACTCATCTACACAAACTTCATATTTATCTTTTGTCATTTTACTATTGACCATGTTTTTAATGAAGTGTACAGTTTAGGAGAAGGATCTGTTGAGTACTTTTGTGAAACTTCCAATTCGTTAGTCAATGTCAATCTACCAAGAGAAACCCATTCTGTTCCGAATTCATCAAGAACAGTAACTCCGGAAGTAGGTATTTCAATTTCTTCCATATCATGAGTAGAAGGTTCTTTGAGATTCCAATGATCATCACAAACTGCAAACACATCATTTCCAACAGGTTGTTTGCATACTTTACAAAGATTCACAGTATGATTTTTGATCATCACTGATGTATCTGAAAGAGAATTTAGTCGATCTACAACAAGTGTTGCATATCCTGCAATATCATGCCAAGAGTCCACGTAGTTTGGGTCACCATTTAGAATTCTTGCAACTTTGTGCATAATCATCTCAAGTGCTTCTTTTTGATAATCAGTCAGTTTTGGAAAGTATGTATGTATTATATTTTTTAATTGCTGTGAGATAAATGCATGGTCTTTAAACTCACCGTATTTACGACCTCTTTGTTGTAAAGTTTCTTGAATCTCTGTCATAAATTCTCCGTTTATTTGCTTTCTATTGTTGAATCTTCACAAGTAAATGGTACTATAGAACCGTTGTATCTTGCGAGGCATATATTTCCATCTTTGTAGTTTGGATAGTCAATTGACCGACTATGTACATCTTTTCCAACAAGATATCCAATGATTAACAATGAGCTTATTATCCCTATCAAGAGAAGTGTATCAATCAAGAATGAAGTAATTAATTTCATTTTTTCTCCTTTAATTGCTTTGAATACATGCATAAACCATTGCACAACCAATGACGAACATTACAACAGCGTGCATCCAATATGGCTCTCGTTCTTCTTCCATCATAACCTCCTGTCTAAGTTTTGTATTTTTTGAAGACCTTCACTAAAATCTTCATATACAAGATTTTTAAAATTGCGATATTTTTCTTTTGAAATGTTTATCACATAACGAACACGAGCTCTCTGGCTATGCATATTAGGTGGTAGTGGTTTTTTTAGATAGTCTTGAACTATTCTATCGATAAAATCAATGCAATCCATGTGACCACCTATCACTAGAACTTCTTTTTGGTAGTCATATCTCATGTATGCTGTTTCATGACTGAACTGACCGGTAAGTTGATGTTTTTCCATAAGTAGATATTTTCCTTGGTTAAGGTTCAATTGGTGAATTTATGATTGTGTATATATCTGCTTCGTTGTCAATTTCATTGACTCTAAGATATGCATTATCTACATATCCATAAGGCAATCTAGCTGAAGCGTACAAACCAAAATGTGCTTGTTGTAAAATTGGTGAAACATTTATTAGTGATGCTTTGCTTACGACTTTACCTTCTTGAAACAAGATAGCTTGTTTTACTACAGAAGAAACATCAAGAAAAAGATCAAGTCTAACCCAACGATTTTTTGGAAATTTAAGAAGTGGCTGAGAATTTTGATATACATAAATTTGTTGACCTTGATCAGGAACATGAACCAGTCTTAAATATCCATCTGCTGATAAGTTCACAAGTATTGTTCTTGTCCAATTGTCACTACTATCTGTCGACATTGTAAATAAGCTGATCCAATCATCTATTCCAGGTAAAGTCTTTAAAGAAGCTCCAACTCTGACGAATAATGAAGTAACTGTTGGTTTTACAAACCCACCATCTGGCAACTTATGAAATTGATATGCTTGATATCCTCGATGAGGTAGATACTCTGGAGTAGATTCATTGTCTATGTCTCTGGCTTTCACAATTTCAGCATGATGATATGGTTGTGGTGATGATTTTAAACTGTGGATTGTGTCATAATCACCAGGTGGAACAATGTAGAAATCCGGGAATTCATCTACACTTGTAAAATTTGTTTTAAATGTTCTCTTTGCCATTGTGTTAAGCCTTTCTTTGTTTTGAACGTTTGGGTGTTAAGTACTTGTCTATTAGATCGATAAATTCTGATTTATCTACAACGAGATCATGTTTTGTATTTAGATCATAAGGAGAATAACCGCAAGAAGATAAGAACTCTGAAGTAAGAACAACACTGACACTTGTATGTTGTTGAGAAACTCTTATCTGTTGTGATGGCCATCTTTTTTTTCTTAAAGAAACTATATTCATATTTAAAAGAAAATCTTTAATCATTTTGTAATCCAATATGTTGAATCTATGTGTGTAGATATATTCCCAAGTGAATCTGATGAGAATACAATCGCTGGCATGTATATGTGTTTTATTGGGTAATTTTGTTTTTGCTTATGTAGTAAGCAACTTTGTATTGTAAACAAAGATAC
>JACCDR011437377.1_pt1 | contig 16300 bp, 28 predicted proteins | sample 7446431 | NCBI WGS metagenome assembly JACCDR01 (sample SAMN15323443, study PRJNA562643) | freshwater metagenome | isolation source: river surface water | place: USA:Blue River Watershed | collected 2017-08-17 | reverse complement strand
CCCAGCAGTTCACGGTAAACCTGCCTCCTGAACTCCATAAAAAGTTCCTGGCAAAGTGCCAGGAACAGCGCATTGCAATGACCCATGTTGTCCGTGAACTGATTGAAAATTACGTTGAGGAGGAGAGCTGAACCTTGAAAAGTGTTGTCGTTACCGTCAACCTTGGCGGCAGAAAAAATTTTATCTTGCGACGGATGGAAGATGGGAGATACGAAAAGCTGGCGATCCTTTGGGCGGCCATCACCACCAAAGAGTTCTATCAGATCGCCAGGGCTTGTGCTGGAACGAATGAACCTTTTGTTGATCTGGGGATGCTGGAGGACGGTGAGTTTGTTTCTGAGATTGTTGGACAGCCCTTTGTTTCTGAAGTCCAAAAAATAATATCAATTTGCTGCTGAAGCCCATGCACCTATCACTTAAAATTCTCGAATCCCTGATGCTTCTCCCTCACCCCAATGGAGTTCCTCAATAACCATGTCGGAAATTCACGAGTTTCGAGCCTTCAACCTGCTTGCTGAAATCAAGGCGCGATTGCTCACAGCGCTGGATAGATATGTTGACCCAGCTATCGCTACCGTCAACATGCACAGCATATTCAACCTGATTGACAACGCTCTAAATGAAACGATAGATAGAGCCACCATTGCGGCTGAAGCCCGTGAAGATGTCCGCCGCACCTATAGTTCTTGGTACATTGCGACCCTGGCTGATTTTGTTGAACTTGCCAAGCTATTAAGCTTCCAGACTGAAGATGCAGACCGGCAAGCCATTCACCTGATCTGCCAAATGCAGAGAGAAAGAACTTCTGATATCGATAGCCTGGAAGAGTGCAATATCTGGAACCTGGCAGATCAGGCTTTAGGGCAACTTCAAGAATCCTACGACTTTACTAGATTCGTTCAGTACGACAGAACCTTTGGCGACTTTGCCAACGCCAATGTTCGCCTGTTGTCTTTCGTGGCCGGAATAGCCAAACTATTGCTCGATGGCACTGAATCATCTCGCGACAAGGCGATCGCTTTATACAGCGACCTCCAGAGTCGTCGAAATGGCAATCTGTGGTCGCAAGTGGAAGCAGCACTTGAGTTACTGGATTCTGCTGCCCCATTAGATCCGTATCTGTCCCAGCATGGTGAGTTTTCTCTAAATGGAAATATCAAATTCCTGGAAAAGTTCAAAACCCTGCTAGATGGTGCTTTTGACGGTTGCGAGCAGGACAAAGCGGAGGCAAAAGAGCTGATCAACGAACGGATAGATGCTCTCTACTACAAAAAACTGCCAGACTATAAACAACTCTTGAGCTTCTACAAACAGCTAAAAACAGCTAGTGCCAAAAAGAATGGCGGCCTACCCGACGATCTGCCCAACCTGGACAGGTTCGTGGAAATCCTCAAGTGTGCCAGGGCCATTCTCAGCCCACGAGAATTAGACGTGATCATGATGTGTTTCGGTTTTGATGGGGATGGTGGCAAAACGCTGATAGAGTGTGGCGAAGTTCTCAGGCTCTCCCGTGAACGAGTCAGGCAAATCAAGCAGAAAGCTTTGCGCAAACTAGCAAAATCTACTGCAATTCTTGCCCTGTTTGCCGAGGCAACTAATTTAGAGGAGGCAGAATCAAATTCTTCCTTCGTTCAAATGCCTGCTCCGTGATTTGCAGCACTTCAATAGCCATCTCTTTCGAGATTGCATCCTGGTCGAACAGGTACATCACCATCCGTTCGACCAATGGGGCGGGCAGGGTGATCAGATGGCCTGCCTCGTCAAGCTCTCGCCCATCAAAAGAGCGATGGACCCACACCTGGGTATTGTCGATCAGCACTGGACGGCAAGGGCATCCTGGATTAGTCTCGTGATCCTCATTCAGTGGCACGATATGCTGGTCCATCGCGTTGGCTGCAAATCCTTCTTCAGATAAAGTGGATGACCAGGCTGCTTCGCCTGCGTTAATTGCAAATAATGTAACTTAAAACCAGCTGCGCCCAGCATTTCTGTTACCTGCTGGGCGCGGTTTTGATGTATGCCGTGATTCCCCCACGCAGCTACAATCACACTCGCCTGGGCCGCAACATCTAGCAAGTGCTGGTCGTTATCTGCTCCAACCGGATCAACTTCGGCAAACATTACCCGTGGATCAGTTGCCCGAAACCCAAACAGATTGGTCATGCAGAATGCACCATATCCCCAGCTTTGTGAATATCGAATGCATCTCCGCACAGTAGGATCATTCTGCACCTCATCTGCTGTCGATGGGTTCAGACAAATAAACATCGCATACCGAGACTGATCTCCCCAGGTCCGCCACAGCGTATATCGATACCTGCGACACGGGCTGAATTCTGCAACAGGCTTTAACGCTGGCAATAAGGTTAACTGCTCACCGGTTAGCTTTTTCCGTTTTGTTGCGACCATCAGCTCTGCACCTTTCGTCGTATCTCAGCCTTAAAATTTTTAATTGCACGGTGGCAGGTGCTGCCACTCGTGCTGATCAATAACGTTTGCCCGTTCTCGTGTTTCCAAATCTCATGAGAGCCGTGAGCTTTCCGGTGGAAGGCAAACCCGCGACTCTTGGCTATCTTTACTGCGTCTTTGTAGGCGTAGGACATCGAAACTCCCGGAACAACCATTCCTTAAACTGTTCTGGAGTTAAGTCTACCTTGCCCATCTCTTGTTCAGGGCAATAACAGCACCCTTTTTCAAACTCGGTTGCCGCTACAATCACTGCCGACATCCGCTCTGGGTAAGCATGACAGTACCGGTAGATCATCTCAAACCGGTTCTTCAATCCGCACCCAAACCCAAATTGCAACACTTGAACCATCAGTTCACTGTCCATACAAAAACTCCGAATTTTTCAGAACTACAACTAGGCCGACATCAGTAACTGACTTTCCCCAGGCCGACTCACCGCAATTCGCACGGTGCAACCCAGATAGTTCTCAACCAGGAAGTAATCTGAACGATCCAAATAGACTGCTCCACTGGGACGAGTTACGCAATACTCATAACCCCGGATCATCCGGCCAGTCTCCAGTTGTTCATACAGGGTGCGGTAGTAGTTCACCCCCCGGTGTCGCCCCGGCAGATTACCCAGAAACGACCCGCGCCACACCCACTGCTTCGCATCTGTCCCCACCCAGGTAGACAGCTTGCCGCCCCGGTCACGCACCTGGGCACCGTTGACAAACAGAAACAGATCACTACCCATCTCCATCACCGTCACAATCAAGCCATCCGCCTGCCGCCCAGCAATAAAGTCTTCTACCTCCTCGCTGCTGGCCCCATATCTAACTCGCTCAGCACCATAACTCGATACCTGACTCATTTCAGATATTTCCGAATTACCGAAATCACCATATCGAATAGGCTGCTCACTCCCGTGAACACCACTCTCTTTGTCTGCTAGAAACGCAGGTACGCAATACCCCTGCTCACTCACCGTCAGCCGTCCCCCAGCATCCAGCACCAGATACCGCACTTCTACTTTGGGACGCTCCCATTCCTTGGCCCAGCGAGCTAGTTCGCCCATGCGCTTCGCCACTATCGCCCACGCCTGATCACTACTCACCGGCACCACCAGCACCAACTTGTCAGCAAACGGATAAAACCGCCCGCCACGCACTATCTCGCACTCCATCCCGCCCGACACCTGCCCAGCTTCGTCAATCGAAAACTGCGCTACTCTCCGAACTGTCGCAAAACTCAATTCCATGTCACAACTCCCTCAGTAAGAAGAACGAAAAACTCGAACAATCGAACAGTTAACTCACTCCCGACTCGGCTCCATTGCCGCGCCGACCGGCACCGAGATGCCGCACCAAACAATCACGAACTGCAAACAACTCCATCTCATCACAGTCCTCTAAATACTGCCGTAGGTCATGCGCCAACCGAATAATGTCCGCATCGCTGGGCGGCTCCCCGCTTCGACATTGCCGCAGGAACTCTAACAGCTTCTGCGCCTGGTCTACCTGCGATAACGCTTCGGCAGGTTTTACCTGAGTCAAGTCTTGCCCCAGCACCCTGGAGGCTTCATCGAACGCCTCATCGATCATCTGCGCCAGCAACGCAGACAAAGACTCGGCCTGCAAAAAAACCACAAGCCATTCCATCTTGAGCCGCTTCGATTTGGGAATTCGAGCGCCCACAGATACCAGAACCTCTCTGACCTCACCCTTCTTGGGACGACCCGGCTTCGGCATTCAACTTCTAACCCTCACTAGACAACACTTTGACAACACTCTACCGAACCCCAAGCAAATTGTCACACGACCTAAAGCCTGACACAGCCTGACATTCGCCGTAACTGTTAGCAATTTTATCTAAATCGTTGGAAGAATTCTCTAAAAACCCATTTGGGTACTTGCAAAAATTGTTGGAGGGTTTTATAGTGGAGCCAATCGAAACGAAACCGAAATGAAACCGAAGCCTGTAATGGATTTGTTTAGATTTCGGTAATTCGGAAATATCTGAAATCTAAGGAGGTGTTTTATTAGCGAGCAAGTGCAGGAACGCCACACCTATGTAGAGGTGCCGGTGAGTCCATCGGAAACGCTGAGGCACTGGACTTGCTGGGAGTTGCGTCAAGAGTTGCTGATCTGGCTTGAGATCGACATCGGCGTGACTCAGCTATTTGAATGGTTCCGTTATGCGCTGATTCCCGTTGAGTTGCGCGATGGGCGATATACGGAGCGCGACCGGCGAAAGCTTCTGATATTTGCCTCAGCAAAGAAGCGGTTCAGGCTGCTGAAACATGCCCAGCAAGAACTCCTGGACCACATGAGAGCCAATCCAGGGCATTACCCGCCCGATATCTAGGGCGAATAAAGCAAATTACTGGCATTTTTACTAGCAAATCAAAGGAGTGTATGACCAAATCAACAGGACCAGACCCTAACTCAAATGAGCATCTAACGCCTCAAGAACAGGCGATTTTGAATGGTGCCGCGCCAAAGGCTAAGCGTGGCAAGCGTGCTGCCAGCAATGCCCACCTGCAACAGGTTAACCAGTCGTCAAGTCAGGAATCGGCTCAGGCGGCCACCAGTCTAAACGCGCAGGCCGCAGCTTGCTTGGAGCCAGTTCAGGCTTATATCGAAAGAATTGCAGCAGATCGTGGGCAGGTGGTCGATGCTGCGTCTGATCAAATCGCTGAATTGTTTCACACCGGCAATTTTGTGGCTGAGGTAATGCAGCTCGCCGTTGAAAAGATTCAGGCACAGACACCATCAAATGGGCATGGAGAGCTGGGAAAGAACCCATTGTCTCTGCACTCAGAGACAGCATTTTCGAGCTGGAACTTGCCCGCTCTGCAAAGGCTCCAACTGCCTGGGGATTCTTCTTCCTCGGCGCAGTTGCCGCAATTCTCTTCTTCCCGCAGCTAACTAAACACCTTCTTACTGGACACCAAGATCCAGGGTGCCAACAGGTCGTTAATGATCTGCTCTGGGAGGCTAGAAACGGCACCAGTCAGGCATTCCTGGATCAATTGCACAATTACACAATCTGCAAGGACCAAAGACAATGAACGAAACAACGACTGCTAAAAGCTTTAGCTTCTGGGATCTGGTTCAGATCTGCATTATCTGCGTCGGATTGTTGGCGCTTATCGGCAAGCAAGGTGAAATCGATCGTCTGCAAAATCAATTGCACCTGAAAGATGTCCAGCTTCAAACCCAGCAACAGACCATCAACCAGATGGGTGTCTACAACCAGTCCGTAAACTGAAAACTAATGGGATTACTGCCTAAGTCCGACCGGAAACACCCGCGCCAAGCATTTCCCAGGACAACTGGCCCACCAGTTGTTCCTCATAACCGCAAGGGGTTGTTCATTACCTTACTCGCCAACACGATTCTCAGTATTGCTGCGCTTAATGCTGCGCAAATTGGATACAACATCGCTGAACGGGATGTACCGCCAGCCCAAAGGCCGAATTTCTACACGGTCTTAAACAACCCTTCCTACACCCCGCTCATTGTCTGGGTTTTCACCTTTCTAGGGGTAGAACTGATCGGCTTCAGATTTATCCCTAGATCTAATTATCCGCACCCACGGTCTGGTTTATTTGGCGACGTGAAAAACGACATCAGCCAAATGCTGGGCGAACCTCTCAAGTCCGCTCAGCCGCCCGAAGAACCCAGCGAATCAGTTAATCCAGATCCAGAACCAGAACCAGAACCAGGCCCAGCATCTGTTGTCAGTGATGACGAAGATGACGACGAAGACGACCCTGCCACTTACCTCATGAACTATGGACCGCTATGGACGAAAACAAGTTAGTAAAGTTCATCCTCAAGGTGATGAACGTTGAGGATCAGGTGAATCAGCATGTCAAGGAATACAAAGCCTTGGCTGCTCAAACCGAACCAGAGCCTAACTCTGGTCGTACTACTGCCATCCTCATGGCTATCCTCTGCCTGGGCGCAGCATTTCTGCTTAATCCCAACATTTTCACAGGAGCACTGTCATCCCTTGATTCCCTTTACGGATCAGAAGCCCCAACCCAGCCCAGCCCATTACCGGCCCCAACTCCAACCCCAGAACTGCCGGAGGTTTACTATCAATGAATACTTTGTTCAACCTACACTTCGCCGTCCCGTTTACCCAGACTGACTCTCAGCTTTTGCTGGGCAATAAGCCGATTAACGGTAGCCCTGAGATTTTCTGCTTTTCTGCTGGCCTGAAGCATCTCGCTATCAACGGACAGTCCTATGCGGCGTGCCCTGTATTCCCGGACCTACCGCTTCGGCATCGGTACGACTTTGCGAAACTGACTGAAACTAAGTCTTTCCTCACTGGCAGGCTCTTGAAACAAGGCTATACAGCTCCAGTCAGCCTGATCACCAGCCCCGGAACCAGCCTGATCGCTGGTGTTCGACTTACTCAGGTGCGTGTAGAGGCATCCTCAATCCGCTCGTATGACACGCTCTGGCTGGGCAATCAATGTCTGCCGCTTCATTTCGATGGGCAGATGACCTTTGGCTCCAACCTCCAGCGTCGATTCACCCTCAGCTTTTACACCAGCTTTGTTGAAGAGTTTGGCCTGAAGCTTTCTTGCTTGAACAATGCCTTCTACCTGGGCACCCCAATCACTCCAGCATCTCCTGACCTGTACCGCCCAAACCAACCGATCCACGCTGCAAAGCAGTTTGCTAATGCCCTGGATTCTCTCGATCTATCGAACTCCGGTCACACCGTTCGGCTAATCGATACCTCTAGAGACTCAATCCCTTCTCCTCATTTCCTGCCCCTTCCTCCTCCCAGAACCCCCGTCCTCTCGTAGAGAGGAGCAGTAAAAGGGTAGAAAAGGAAGGCAGACAAGGAAGGGTAGAAGAGAAAGAGCGAAGGGTAGAGGAGCATAGAGCTTGGTTCAGGGATTGGTTCAGGGATTGAATTAGAGCTTGGTTCAGGGATTGAATTAGAGCTTGGGTTAGGGATTGAATTAGAGCTTGGGTTAGGGATTGAATTAGAGCTTGGGTTAGGGATTGAATTAGAGCTTGGGTTAGGGATTGGCATAGAGCTTGGATCAGGGGGGGTGACAAGAATTGGGATGAGTGATTGATGAATGATTGATGAGTGATTAGCGAAGTGGTTTGAAAGAGTGGCGCATAGAGAGGATAAGGGGGTGATGGAAATGTGACGGAAATGTGGTGACAGGTTGAGGCGGAGTGTGGTTGGTGGATTGAGGTGGATTGAGGTGGATTAATGGGGGATTGAGATGGATGAAAAGACGATAGCGGTATTAAGCCGATTGGATGATGCGAGTCCGTTGCCGGTTGGGTTGGTTGGGGCTGTGGAGCGTGAAGATTGTGCGGGGTTATTGGAGAGTATGCAGAAAGACGGTTTGGTAGATCAGTTAGGCGGGAGTTGGTTTTTGACTAGTGCTGGGGAAGCAGTTTTGCAGGAATGGCAGGTGGATTGATGGACCCAGAGAAAGAGAAGGTATTGACCAGTCTCGAAATGTATCAGTGCGGCGAAGGGATGAGTAAGCGGGATAAAGAGGATTGGGATGCTGGTATTCATACTCATCTATTGGATTCATTGGTGCAAGACGGATTCGTAGTAAAGGTTGAGGGTGCTAATTTGACAGGCTATGAGTTAACTGCGGCAGGCGAAGACTATGTACGTGAATGGTACAGAGAAGGCGAAGAGATGTTTCCTGACGAAGACGGAGATTAGTGATGGGTAAAGCGGATGGGGGACAGGAAGCCTGGAAAAGGTATCTACCAGAGCCAGAAGAAGTCCAGGGTAGAGCTGAGAACCTGGAAAAGCGTAAGGCTATCTGGAATCGGTTTTTTGAACCAGGCGAAGACGGTGAAGACTTTTTGTTGATGTTGATGGAACGGGGATTTATGGCCCCGACCTGTTTAGGGATCTGGCTAGTGCTGATAGAGCAGTTCCCAAAATGGCGACCATTTTTTGGCTTGACTGGCATATTGCTAACTGGATTATTTTTAGCAGTCTGCTATTTGCAGTACAGGAGCTGCGGATTATGGGTCAAAGTAACTCTGGGTGTAATGGCATTTGGGATCGCCAAAGAGATCGGTGGATTTCTAGCAATATTTGGGAAATGATATGCAGGTAAAACAATTGGCTGACGAGAACGCAGATGTAACAACTCAGCGGTCATCGACTGAGTACGAAGATCGAGCAATCAAGCTACTCAATGGTGACGTGCCGCCCGATATTGAAACCTACCAAGAGATTTGTAGCTTGATTGAGCTGGTAGACGATCCGGAACTGCAAGACAAGCTCGAAGATTTGCGAGCAGATCTACAAGAGCAAATAGAGCCAGAGGTGTAGGCGTGGAAGTGATTGTTGTGGACGTTAAGAACTGGAATGTTTTCGAGCAGCTCCAGCTAAGCCAGATCGGGTTTGAGCTACACAACAATGTTGGGGTGATAACAACGATGGGTAGACAGTTCATGGTGACAGGTAGATCACTAGAACGATTCAAACATGGAATGCAGCAAGGTTTTGACAGGGTAGTCATAGAACCAGAAGACTGGCTTGAAATGGTCGGAGCAGTCAATTTGCGCGCAGTTGGGAGTCGAACTGTACCAAGACGAATCTAATTCAAATTTCTGGAGGGAAGTATGGAAGGCGGATACTATATTTCGCTGAACGGACAAGCTGTGACTGATAAGTTTGAAAACCCAGAAGAAGCATGGGAAGCAGCCGCTGATCTGACTGCGAATTATTCTGAAGTATTGGAGACGGGTGAGTACGCAGCAGACGAGCAAAACCTGTTTGAGCTAGCCCTTGCTCCGAAGGACATGCCAAGTGCACATAACTATCCACCGAGTCTGGGCGGTGATCCATTGCCAGATGAAGGCTCGTATTGGGTGCATGACTTTGAGTTAACTAGAGTCCAGCCCAGGTATGGCGGCAGTAACAAAAAGCTGTTTGGGTAATAGAGCATGGGACTAACAACAGGCGCATCCAAAATATTCCAAGTAGCAGTTAACTTATTGCTGCCAATGCTGGCAAAGCAGGAAGCAGTACAGTTAAGTGCCAACCCTGGAGGCCAGGTAAAGCGCTTGAAAACTGAGGTTAGGGTGCATATTGTTGCAGCATTCCTGATTGGGTTTTCAAGTTTGGCATTTTTGACGGTAGGGGAACGGAGAGGCCCAGTCATCACGATTGGGACAAACGGAGTCGCCTGGGCATTAGTCAGAGAAGCAAGGAAAAAGAAAGGGCAAATCGAGCGATTGCTGCCAGTAGCAAAGGCACAAAGCCATGTGCAGGTCGAGAAGGCAAAGCAGCAGGTTGTTGTAGACGAAGTGCCATCAGCAGCACCAGTCAAGTTACGTCGAGGGATTGAGGAGCAATTACAAATTGCACTGATGAACCACGACATTTACTTGCAGACATTTGGATTTGTAAAAGCGCCAAGCTTTTATCGAATCAAGCTGGAGTTAGGAGCAACAACAACAATCGAGCAGTTGCATCGACTAGCCCCGACCTTAAAAACGCCATTGGGGTGCTCTCAAGATCCGATTTTTACGACCGGGAACGGGATTGTCTATTGCGACATAGAACGACCAGATCGGGAATTTATTAAAGTCGAAGATTACTTAATCGATGGATTCTTCCCGCCAGGTACACCCATCACATTGCCGATGGGTGTGGACATCAACCGGAAGTTGCTTACAGCATCACCACTGGACCCGAATACGTGCCACTTTATTGTGGCAGGAACAACTGGATCAGGTAAGTCCGAAGCATTGCGGGCATGGATACGGTGGTTGACGCAATGGCATCCGAGTGAGGTGCAAATTATTGTCGTAGATCCGAAGCGTGTCACGTTTGCGGATATGGAGCCGATGGAACGGGTCAGGGCATTAATCGACCTGACCGGCAGGAGTCGGCAAGACATCGAGCAAATGTTTCCAGATGCACTGGAGGCAGAAGAGATCGGTCGGCGGTTTGCCCCGTGGATGCCCCTTGGCGTAATCAAAGATACGACAGAGGCGATTCAGGTATATCGGGATATTGTGCAACAAATGCACAGCCGATATGAGATGTTCAATCGGCTGAAGGTCAAAAATATTGGCGAATACAATACCCTGGCTAAACGGCTAAGGTTACCGTTGATGCCGTTGATCGTTGCGGTTGTAGACGAGTATTTTGTTCTGACAGCAACCAACGATAACAAGAAGTCGATGGAAACCCAGTTGAAAGAACTGGGTGCAATGGCACGAGCCGCTGGCATTTGTTTGGTGATTGCGACCCAGCAACCCAGAGCAGAGGTTCTAACACCACTGATTCGGGGGAATATGCCTGCTCGTGTATGTCTGAACGTAGCATCGCCGCAGGACGCTGAGATCGTACTGGGGATGCCAGGAAACCCCGAAGCCTGGGTTGCATCTGCATTATTCGGGAAAGGAGACACGATAGTGTATCTGGGTAAAGGGGTGACTCGGACCCAGGCACTGTATTGGGATGGCAAATCTTTGCCACCAGAAGTAACAGATTTTGGCTTGCCCCATGCAGAAGCAGAAGTCAGTCAAGCGGCGCAACCATCTACTACATCGATGCCGGTTGCTGCACCGCCAAGACCAGAACCGGCTCCCCCTTCTGAGGTTGCACCGCCAGTGCATTCACCTGCCCCAACTCCAGCTCCAACTCCAGTCCCAATCGTTCCATCGGCAGTAGTTAGTGAAGGGAATCGGCCCCGGACACCGGCAGAGCAATATATGTTGTACCGGAGGCATCGGGAAGCGGATGGTTCGGTGAATCAATTTTTTGTTCAGGTATTAGAACAAGTGTCCTATAGCGCTGAAGACAAGAGGCGATTCTTCCAGGCGATCTACCCATACCTGGAACAATGGATAGTCGAGTTAAGCGCGACTTACCCACCGGAACAGATCGTGACAATTGTTTATGGGATTCGGAATACACAACGATTCCAGGAACTGTTCAGCCAAATGCTGGCAACTGTAAATCAGTTAATTCCAGAACCGGCAGCAGTACCAGCACCAGCACCAGAGCCGGTAGCAGTAACAGGTACTGGGATGCCGGAGGGATGGGACGTAGGTGAGGTTCCAGATCCGCCAACCCCGCCAGAATCCAGGCCGGTGGCAGGGATTGGGACGAGGGTAGCACCAAGGCGGATTGGTAGAGGCAGTTAAGAGTCAGGGTTTATTCAGTTAATTCAATAAATTAGGAATACACGAAATGTTCAACCGACAATACACGGAACAAGCATTGAGAGGGGCTGCAATCAACAGCGCTGTTTATAACGCGAACTGCGGCAGGCTGCTTGAAGCATTGGAGAATCGAGACTTGTACCAGCAATGGATGGATGAATCGCAGGGGGATGCCAGGAGCCGATGGGCTGAGATGGCATCATCATGGGATGAGATGGCGCGGATGTTCAACATTCACATCGACCAGAATCTGGACCTACAAGAGCTGGACCAGGCCAGGATTGCAGCAGCAGCAGCACGAGATGCTGGGGAGCATGAGATTGCTGACAAATTAGAGGCAGCAATTGAAGAAGCAGAAACAGCAGATCCAGAAGCAGATCCAAAGGGTTATTAAAGAGGTTCTTATGGGTGGACTAGAAGTTCCGGTATTGCTTTGGGTGATGGCAAAATCAACGTTTGAGGGCATCAAAACTCGTGAGGCGTGGGATGCACAAGCGCAGGAGAAAGATTCGCTTCCAGACATTTTTAAGCTGGCCGAACGCGGGGAGCAAGCCCTGGAGTCAGACGATGACGAATTTCGAGATGCAACAGTTGAGCAAATGGACGCAGCACTCGACTATCCGCCAGAACGATATGAGGAGGGAATGGATCAACGGGTGCGCTTCGAGTTAGACCGAATTCAAACCCTGCGCGACCTACTGCTGAAAACAAAAAGTTCGGATGATCCACCAGACGATCCACCAGATGATCCGTCTGGCGATCCACCAGATGATGGTCCAGCAGATAGCGGCAAGGGGGTCACATTTAGCAAATGACTGCAAGACGCGACTTTAGGCCAGAACGGTATCGGGGGAAATGGGAACAAACTTGCGCCAGGGCATTTAGGGCCAGTGGTGGAGTTTGCCTACTGTGCGGCAGAACTGAGGAGCAAATCCAAAGGACTGCCGATAGTCGCACCGTTTTTGAATTGCACCATCTGCACTACTGGTCGTTCTCTCTATTTCTATATGACGTTTGGCGTTGGTTTTTCCCGGAACCGGACGACCCTAAAAAACCACAACCCAGCCGCATAGAACGACTGCGCGAACTAATCCAGATGACGCTATGCATGTTGACAGGTAGGGAGCGCAAACCAACGCCGATTGGAGACTGGGGTGTGGTTGCGGGTAGGGAGCGGGTGAGCGGTTTACTGCTCGACGGCATTAGTTTATGCCGGTGCTGCCATCAGTCCGATGATGGGGTGCACGATCGGGAGGTTTGGATTCGAGCAGACTGGAATCCCTGCTACCGCAATCGAAATACCCTCCTGGCAAAATGGCACCTCCGATTCCTGTTCGTCTCGGAACGGCACCCTAATCCATGCTGGCGCATCCTGGGCTATACCGGCCTAATCGTTGTTTACCTGATTGCGAAATTCCTATGAGTTATTACACCAGATAAACCTGGAAAGCTTGGTAGCCCCGAACTTTAGTTCGAGGTGGAAAAGCGACTCATGGCACTTTAGTGCCCTTGAACTATCAAGAGCCGTGGTGAGGGTCGTCAATGTATTTCTGAATCGTAGCGGCTGAGACATTGCCAGCAGTAGAAAAGAAATAGCTGCGAGTCCACAAGCTGGGGAGTGATTTAAGGCTAGGAAACTCCTTCCTGAGAACAAATGATGCTCTACCCTTGAATGCCTTCACAACCAGGTGAATAGAATCACTAGGGTCGATTTCTACAAAAAGGTGAACGTGGTCAGGAGCAATCTCACAGGCTCGAATATTCCAGCCCTTCTCAGCCGCTAATTCTTGCCAAATCTGATAAAGCCTATTGCGGATATCGCCTATCAGCACTCGCTTACGACGCTTAGGGATAAAGACGAAATGCACAATAGCCAAGCCTACCGAATGATTATAGTGCTGATACTCAAAACTCTGCTTCCTCATGAAATCCCTGTAGTTTTCTACCAACATAGCGACAATCCTATTTTATCTGTTATACTGTTGTTTAGTGTACCTCAATCGACAAGCTTATGTATGGTTGTCAGCAGAATTTAATAAGCGGGGGTAAAGAGTTTCAGGCTATTCTTGAGTATCTTTGCACCGAATCAAACAAGGTCTACAACAGTTCGCTGTACTATGCCCGTCAGGTCTATTTCAAGACGGGCAAACTAGTCAACAGAGCGGCTATCTGTGACGAGATGGCACGGTCTAAGAATCGGCACTTTGGTGCAATCTATGTCTCTGCTGCTCAACAGACTAGCAACGCTGTTGCTGAGGCTCTAAGGTCATACCGCGAGTTGATGAAGCTATGGCGCAAGGGAGGGCTAGCAGACAAGCCAAAGCTCCCAAAGTATCGCAAGGGTGGACTCTTCACGGTTTCCTACCCTAAGCGCTGGCTAAAACTGACCGAACAGGGTATTAGAATCCCGTTAGGCAATCAGGTCAAGGCGTGGTTTGGCATCTCTGAAATCTACTTGCCCATGCCGTCAAACCTGGACTGGGCGACCATCAAAGAGATTCGCATCTTGCCGCGCAATGGCTGTTTCTACGCTGAATTTGTTTACCCCGTTGCTGCGGTTCAGGTGCAGCTAAACCCAGCTAAAGCGCTAGGGATTGACCACGGGTTGAATAATTGGCTGACCTGTATCTCTAACTGTGGGACTAGCTTCATCGTTGATGGATTGCATCTGAAGTCGCTCAACCAGTGGTACAACAAACGAGTCGCAACGCTGAAAGAGAATCAGGCTCAGGATTTTTGGTCTAAGCAGTTGGCCCGCATTACCGAGAAGCGTAATCGGCAGATGCGGGATGCAGTCAATAAAGCGGCTCGAATCGTGGTGAACCATTGCCTTGAGAACGGCATCGGTAGGATTGTGTTCGGATGGAATCAGGGGCAGAAGAAAGGTGCAAATATGGGAGCTAAGACAAATCAAAAGTTTGTCCAAATTCCGACAGCTCGGCTCAAGACTCGAATCTCTCAACTGTGCGAGCAGTATGGGGTTGAGTTCATAGAGACTGAGGAAGCCTATACCAGCAAAGCCAGCTTTGTAGATGGGGACAGCCTACCTGCTCACGGTGAAAAACCCGTAGGGTGGAAGTCTTCAGGCAGACGGGTAAAGCGGGGGTTGTTTAGAACAGCATCAAATTGGTATGTGAATGCAGACTGCAACGGGGCTGCAAATGTACTGAGAAAAGTAGCGGCAATGCTTGAACTTGATTTGAGCGGAGTCAGTAGGGGCGGCTTGACAGCGCCTTCTAGAGTCCAGCTATGGGCTATCTAGCAGAATCTCCGCTCTTTAGAGCGGGGAGTGTCAATAGGACTAAATCATGAAAATCTTCACAGAGCCGAAAAGTAGACTTAACTTGCAGGTGCTTCTGTATCTGCACTGGATGTACAACCCGTTATTCGCGTCAGTCCTTCTGACCGTTGGGTTGATACCAAAATTCCCTCGCTGGACCCTGGTTGGCTGCATCCAGACAGACGATGCGCCTCTATAGCATTGTCTCTAAGCGTTGCCTCTAATCTTCCCCCCCTGGCTGCATCCAGTCAGGGGCATTTAGTATGTCAGGATCGCCCATCGGCAAGCCCAGATCACTCAATGCTTGCTCAATCGCCTGCATGATCTGGGCCACCACTGCCGCCCGATCTGAAATCCCAAAAGATAAGGCAGCCTGACCCTCATCACCTGAACTGCCTTCAGGTTCAATGCCATTCGCAATCAAAATCGGCTGGCCCTGCTGAAAGGCTGCAACCTGAAGGATTACTGCACTCTCCACAATATCCGACAGCTGCGGATTCTCGATCCGCCCCCGGTCAACTGATAGTGCGTGCACTCCGTCTAGCGCTCCCTCAAACTCAGGGCTCCAGCCCTGGTCTAACGCCTGTCCTACCTCACTGCTGGCAGAACCCAATACCTGGATCAGCTCATTCGCCATTTGCCGTCCCACCACCTGGACCGGATCTTGCGTATTCACATCCCGACGAATCAATGCCATCTGCACCAGCCGCACCAACGCAAAGGCATGAACTGCTGTCATATTGATCGTAATCGACTGCATCCCATCAAGCACCGTGGCGATTTGCTCAAACATTTTGTCGCTGTCGCTACTATTCCCTTCAAAAACCGGAGTCACAGTACATCCTCCACATGCATACCCTGCATTATAATTCGCCCAACAAAACCGTGTTCCTTACACCCTATCCCTATTCCAAATAATTCAGAATCTACGAAATACAAAACTTTACTCGGTCCTGTATTACCTAAAAGATTTTTCTAGCAGCCTCGCGTGTCATCAATGGTATCGATTGAGCGGCTGCAAAAATTGCTCGTGCTTCGTTTTGGGAAGAGGCACCAGAGATAAGACCCGGTTGCAGTGGAGCCACGCCACCGGACATCACAAATTCGGTAGCAGCCCAATATGCAAAGACAAGCGACATTGCGGCATCGCCATGTCTCCAGAAGCCATCGGTGCCGCGATACCGTAACCCCCGTGGCACCTTGGGCACTCCATCCACAAGCCGGACTGCTCCATGATCTGCCAGTACATCCTGGTCGGACGGCAGCCCATCGATTTTCCCATCTTCCAGTGCAGCCTTATAGCGAGGAAACATATCCCGGTATTCGTCCTGGGAGCCGTGGAGGTACTGGATGCGCGAATCCCCATATCGAT
>JACCDR011340760.1_pt1 | contig 16303 bp, 17 predicted proteins | sample 7446431 | NCBI WGS metagenome assembly JACCDR01 (sample SAMN15323443, study PRJNA562643) | freshwater metagenome | isolation source: river surface water | place: USA:Blue River Watershed | collected 2017-08-17 | reverse complement strand
TACGGCCCGTAAGGGTGTACCAATGCGTAAGATTACCACTAAGATACTAGAGGGGCGTGCAACTCTTCCTGAGCTCTATAAATGGCAACCAATAGCCTTACTATATGTTCGACGAAAATGAGGAGCGTATATTTTTCTTTGTATTTGGAATGGTAGTAGGCGGACTATTTGTCGCAGCCTTAGTTGCACTTTTTAATTTAATTACATGATTGAACCAAAGTATAAGAACCACTATGTCACACCGGACGCCTATGTAAACGCATTCCTGATGACGTACCGAGAGAATTGGCTACTGGAAAAGTACAAGATACCTACCGAGAAGCCAAATAAGTACCAGGTATTCTATGTCTGGAAAGACCGAGAACAGGTACAAAAGTTTATTGATGATGAGTATATAGCTACCGGATTATATAAAATGAATCGCCATGTCAAACAGATCAAACGTGAAGCAAACACCGAAGAATAAGCAAAAGAGCAAGAAACAATTTGTGCAGGCAAAAGTCCCTGTACTAGAGGTTAGTTTTGTAGAAGAGGTACCCAAGAAGGTAAGTCAAACTAAGCGCAGGCTCGTAGATGCTATCTACGCTATATCCCTTATCCTTACCGGATTTTCATTAGCAATGCTGCTTCTACCATGAATATTGCATCATTAGCATTAATTGCCTTTCTTCTAGCAATGCTTGGATATATGTTTGCTAACCCTACCCCAGAACAGCACGGTATTGTAGCTCCTGGAAATAGCCCATCACACGTACAGTGTAGCTTTGCTGTTATCAGTGACCAATCAGGTACCTATCATCTTTGCACTAATGGGTATGATACCTGGCGGCAGGAGAAATGGTGAACAAGTACGGCGCTAAGAAGTCAGTATTTAAGGGGGTAACCTACGATTCCAAGCTAGAGAGGGATATGGCAATCACCTTAAATGATCTTGTGAAAAAGAAACTGATACAGTCTGTAGACACTCAGCATTGTATTAAGGTTAAACTTAACGAAAAGTTAATCTGCACCCACAAGGTTGATTTCTATATCACCATGAATGACGGGAGGACTAAGTTTGTAGAATCTAAAGGTGTGCCTACTGCTGTATGGAAGCTGAAGCGTAAGATGGTAGAGGCTCTACATGCTGATATTCCCTATCTCGTGAATCCAACAGTGAAGCAGATACTTGACTAATACATAGCAGCTATTAGACAATAGAAGTGCCACCAACTGCCCAGCATAGCACTTTGGTGGAGCACCAAAGCTGTGCGCACTTCAGCGAAGAGGTAATGGAATCGGAAAATAAAGAAAAGAGAGAGCAGAAAGCTCTTTCTTTTTTTGTTACTCTGGTTCACACTATATGCAATGAAGATAGAAATACCACCACAGAGAGAGCACATGAGTAACGCAGAGCTACGCTTACTTGTGCTTAAACTGGCAGACACATTAAATGAGCTACTACCAGACACCAAAGAGCCGGAACCGATACGGTTACCAGAACCAGAGGAGGGGGACGACGAGTGGAGACCTGTATTCCCTGGTTCGCTTATGTATAAACCTCCTAAAGGTGTTAATAGGGGTGTTTCTGTACACGTGCGTGATCTTGATCCTGGGATCTTGGAGCGCCTTGGTATTGGCGTGGATGGGATACCAAAAGCTGGGAGAGATATTACTTAGTTATACATGGGTAGAATGGCTATACAGTCTGATAGTAATCGTGTGCATAGTAGGGTTCGTTATCCTAAGATTGCCATCAAACTACTGACTTTTGTATTTGCAATGTATTTAGCATTCTTTGTATGAGTATCAATATATTAGTGGTATTAGTGCTTATGGTAGCTAGTTTTGCCACTGGTTTTGTTACGGCTAAGTACCCAGGAGAGGCTAGGGGAGCCGCCTATAATGTCTTACAATACCTGAAAAGCCCTAAATGCCCTGCTAATTATATTTGTGTTGAAGCTCCACCACAGGTAGAATAATGTTGCTGGGTCGCTGATAGATATACCTAACGTCTATCATACGTGGGTATCCCCGTACCTGGCACACTAAAACACCTCTTTTGGCCTCAAGGTTTAGATTTCCCTAAGGCATATAAAGGGGTTTTTTAGTACAAAGAAAAAACCGCTCACCTTTTGCGAGATAAGCGGCAGTTTCGATATGCTGGAGTCAAGGCGAAAGGGTCTAGACTCACGTTGTTTCAGACGATTAGATTGCGCAGTCTGTTCGATCCTATATACATGCCTGTTCGCGGAGAGCAGATCAGCATGTATTAAGTATGAATTACTATACTGCTAGCTGTCAATACTAACCCTGTGGTTCAACTTCTTTTTTACTTGTGTTTACCCACTGAGTAAATCCAGAGATAAGCGCACGAATTACAAAGATTGTAGCAACTACCACCGCCTGTTCGTGGCCAGAAACCTGTGACTGGTACATTTCAAGGTTAGATAGTAGTGAGGTTAAGAATGCACCAGCTAGTACAGCTAGTGTGTTTTTTAACATGGAGGACCAAAACTTCTTAAAGCCTTCTAGGAGCCCTGCTTTGCTAAAGTCTAGATTAGGAAGGCTTAGAAAGTACTGAGCAATTGAATAGAAAAGTGGTTGTTTCACTGTAGTTAGTTACTTAATTTTACGCACCCAGACCAGCAATAGTTGCCATCTTCTAGGTGTACCCAGATGTTATTTCCAATGTTATTTACAACAATATTTTCACCCTCAACTTTTCCTAGGTACCAGAAACCATCTCCTTTTTTCATGGTACGAAGAATTTGGCTTGTAGTATTGGGTGCAGTTCTTACCTTTACAGCAGTATGCACTTTGCCTTCTGCTTTAACAGGAACGTTAATAACGACCTGTTCTCTATGCATATCGTCCCACCTACGCCCTAAATCCTCTACAAAGGAGTCAATATCAATACCTTTAGGGCATTGAGTAGGTTTTACCTGCTTATGTGGCAAAATCCACGACCTATCTGGTCTACGATCAGCAAAGTGTGTGGGGATTACTACAGTTAGTAGGTACCATTTGGCATTTTCAAGTACAGCACTTGTTAATGGGCTGTTCTGTATCTCTAGGTTGTATGAACGTACATTCCATGACCATACACCGGTAGCCCATGCTGTATCGCTAGCCTTAACGTATTCATGGATTTCATTTTCACCCACACCGGCGTGTGCTGAAACAAGTGAAAAAGGATTCTGAAACCATGAGGTTGTACCAGACAGGTTCCCACCCATTCCGTGAATGACCAAAGTGTCCAGAGGAGCAGACCTTCCGGTTGTCTTATACCTGGCACCTTTCCATATAATTGGAACCATATTTAGACTTTTAATAATTTGCTTGGTAAGACCGGATTCTTCACGTTGTGCAGTTCTGGTCTTATGTCTGCCGTGTATCAAAAACAGGGTACTCAGAAGGTAAAAGAATAGTTGGATATCTCTACCGTATTCTCTTGTTATCTTTGTACCCTGTTCAGTGGCTACATAGGCAATATCGTAAAGGTATTGCCCGTCCATTATTTAGCCCTGTACTTCTTCTACAACAACTGACTGAGCTGCGTTGTAGGCTTCTAGTTCACGCTGAGAAGCGTTTACTTCTTCTGCAAGTTCTCCTTTGCGAGCGTCTGAAGCTGCAACGTAGTCGTTGTATGCTTGTACAGAACGATTAAACTGAGCTTCAAGCTCTGGCTTAATGTTTGCCTTTAGGGCTTCTACTTCTGCAAGTACCTGTGCTTCTGCTGCTGCTTTGATTACAGCTGCTCGTGCCTCTACTAACTGTTCGGCAGATTGTGCCATGGTGTCTACTTACTTATATAAGATTACTATAAGATATTGTGTTATTTCAGCATAGGCATGTTACTACACCCCACTAATTACCTGCGTAGTCTTGAACCTAAACGCTCGTGCAGTAGCATTAACGGTATATATAGCACTTGAAGGGCAAAGTGGAGTAGTGGCGGCTGGTAAGTTGGTTGTAGTAGTACCGTTTGCAGAAGTACTATCGGTAACGTTTTCAATCCTCCAGTAAATAGTAGAACCACCCGGTGCAATGCGTATGTAGAACTTGTAGAACTTACTTACGGCAAATGCCATTCCTGTATCGGTAGTGTTTTGAGTAGTTCCATCTCTGGTCATAAACTGCCAGTTTGTGTCTTGAGCTCCTCCATTAGTGTGGTTTCTTCTGAACATAGCAAATGAACCAGTTGGGGTATCTGAGTTCCCCTGTGTTGTTGGAGAGGTGTTAGATGTCATTCCAACAAATATCCTAGTTCCAGTAGACGCTCCCGCCTCGTTATAACTTGCATCTGGATAAAAAGCACCAGACTTAAACTCGTACCCAGTCCAAAGTAAGGCAGATGAACCTGCTACAAAAGAGGTAAAGTTACATCCAAGTCCCGTTACACCACCTGCTGAGCTTTGGGTCATGTTGATACTTGGCCCTTCAGTAGATACGTTTGTATTTACGAAAGTATAGGTTCCGTACGTGGCTGCTTCCAGGCCAATGGTGTTCATTTGGTTTCCTCTAGGGTATGCCAAAAAGAATTGCCTTTCCGACATCATATTCTGTAGATACCCATCTACACCAGCTGCAAAGTCTACTAACGGTGCTGAATACCCGTATGTGGTATCTGGAGAAACAGAGCCAGACCCACCCGTTATAGTGGTATTTGTTACAGAAGTTATTCTTCCTTTTGCGTCAACGGCAAATACAGGTACTTGTGTAGACGACCCGTATGTATTTGCTGATACGCCAGAGTTTGCAAGAGTTGCTGCAAACGAGCCAGTACCAGAACCAGTAACATCACCTGTTAAGGTAATAGTTTGATCTCCTGTATTTGTTCCTGAGCTTGTACCGGAAAAGGTTCCGCTTTGTGTTGCAAGACTGCCAAGTCCTAAAGCCGTTCGTGCAGCTGAAGCAGAAGTAGCCCCAGTACCTCCCTGCGTAAGTGGCAAGGCATTTGTAAGGGTGAGGTTCCCAGCTGTTAACGTGTCGGTTGTTTTGTCGTATACAAGCCCTGCATCTCCACCAAATGAACCAGCGTCATTAAATTGTACCTGTGTTGTAGATCCACCAGGTGAGCCTGAACCACCTCCACCAGTAGGGTTTGGGTAGGTACCACCCAAACTTCCACCTGCAGCATCTCCTTCTATCATGTGACGAGGCATACTACTCCATTATGTTATAGATATATGTAGTACTACCACCTCCACTATCTTGGTGTTGTGCTGCACCAATATCTTGGTATGCGTTTGTATTCCCTGTAGGGAATGTAGCTGGATATCCTGCTGCCCTAAGAGAAGCACCTCTACCAGAAGTATTGTTTAGGCTAAAGTCGTTACCAGCCGCATTAGTAAATACAGAACCTGCTGTTATAGATATAAATCCATTGATCCAAAAAGCTGCACCAATTGGGCCATAATTTCCAGAAGTGTTGTTATATGCAGAGCAATTTAGAATAGTGTGTGCATTTCCACTTTGAGTGTTGAAACCATAACCACCATTATTTTCAGCATGACAGTTAATGGCAACAGATGGTCTTGAGGCTGGGTTAAATTGAAAACCGTGTCTTCCGTTACCATAACTAGTGCAGTTTTCTGCTACACAACCTTGAGATGAAACATCAAATCCGTCTGTGGAAGCACCAGTGTTTCCTCGTGATATGCAGTTAATAAATACGCTCGTTGTGCTTGCGTTCCCAGCAACTGTTGCAGTATTTGAATGGATTTCACAACCCATAAACCTACCTACAAAAGCTGCTGAACAAGTAGTGATTTCGCAACCAATATAAGTTGCATTTCCAGCTAGCGTATTCAAACCCATGATTTTGCATCGGTTGAATAGTTCAGGCGTACCAGTACAAAGCTTAGATGCAGTTTGTGAGTTACCGTTAAAGGTTAGGTTATAAAAATGTGATCTAGTACTAGCAAATGTAATTGTTGAAGCTGCAAATTGGATTACAGGCTTAGTGTCAGTATTATATAAATTTCTATTCGTATCGTAACCAATGTAGATTGCCAGATTAGTATCATTTATGGTTCCGTTGGCTACATTATTTGTTGCAGTAGTAACAGAGTACGTGCCTGATTTAACGTAAACAACGTTTCCTGGGTTTGCTTGTCCAGTTGCTTTATAGGAACCAATACTATCAAGTGCTCCACCTATCTTTAATGTTGCACCTGTTCCTGAAGTTAATCCAGTTGCCCTGTCTACACTAATAGTGGTTGAATTTGTCCTTGAAATAATTTCGTACCATCCAGCGGCAATACTTCCTGTACCACCTTGTATATATAAGACATTACCAACAACATCTGTACCAAAGTTAGCGGTAGCACTAGTAATTACAGCACTACCAATTGTTACCGCATCGGTGACAGAGTATTGTGCGGCGTCTTGCTGTGTCCAGTCAGTTCCACTTGCTCCAGTTCTCCAACCTCCACCATTAGTAGAGTTTCCCGTGGTTCTTACTTCCCATACTGAAGTTGCATTTACTGCCATGATTAAATGCTAGATAGATAGTTAATGTATCCCTGATATTCAGAAATCATTTGTTCAGCTTCTGGAGTTGTATCAATAAGGTTTCCAGCAGTAATGTTTTCAACCATATTAGTTAAAGAGGCTATTTCTGAAGCAACTTCAGCCATTGTAAGTGTGTTGGTTAAAGTAACCGTCTTAATTACAACGTTTGCCTCAGAAATGTATTCGTATGAAATTGATTCGTTCATGTTGAGTATTTACTAATCGATCACTGTTTCATGTTGAACCATCCACTCTACGTTTGCTCCAGTGGTAGCTGTATTAACTACTAATGCTGTAGCAGTAGCTAATTCCCAGGTTCCCTCTAGGTTCATGGTCATGGCCTGATTTTGAGCTAAATACATAGGTACTACCTTTGTCCCACCACTACCCTCAGTCCAATATACCCAGGTTCCTGTCGCTGAGCTATTTTGTGCAAATACACGATATACGCGTAGGTGACTTCCAGCAGAAGGAGCAGCTACTGCGGTAGTGTTTGTATTAGTAGTAATTGCAGTTCCATTGCTAGAAGTGGTGGTAACTCTAGGTTTAATTGCAAACATCCTTGAATAAACATCTCCTCCAAGGCGTACTACGTCACCATCAGCTACTGCTGTCGGTCGTACCGTGTGTGCTTCAATTCCTTGTAGTACTGGGTTACCTGATACAGCTGCGTCGTGAGCTGCCACACCAGCACTTGCCGCCTGTACAGCAAAGGTACCGTTGTTATCTACGGTAAGAGAGCCGGAACCATCAGAAACGGGGAGAGCAGTACCGGAACCATCAACTTTTAATCCACCACCAGCACCTAAAGCTGTAGGGAAAAGTGCAATAAGTGAAGTAAGGCGCTGCGCAATACGCTGCAATCTACCGTTTAAGCCACTTGAAGCAGTATCGGTACCGGGCGCTGTTTCAGTAAGGATACCAAGGTTGGTATTTACATCAGAGATACCAGATGCAGTATCAGATGTATTCGTTACAACGCTTGTAAGTGATGTTTCAATACCATCTACGTGTCCAATAATAGTAGTTTGGTTTGCTGAAGTTGAAGCTCCACTAGGTAGGGCAGATGTACCTACATTTACATGCTGTCTACCACTTGCATCAAAGATTGGCATGGTGTAGTCACCGTCAGTACCTGCAAGCGAGGTTGCTGTATCTTGTCGTACTCCAAGCATAGGAATACCAGGATCTCCAGAGGTATGGGCTGCATCTTCAAGTCGTACAAGCTCTGTAACTGTTTTTGCACCTTCTGTACCTGATACGTGTACTAGTCTACCAATACCAACGACGGCGGTATCTCCAGAATACGTTACTTCGTCTGAAGCAAATTTGCCACCAGTACCAGGAGTAAAGTTTGTATTATCGGCCATACTATAAAGTTATGAGTAAGTAATTCCTTGAAACCAAAGTGGACTGAAAGGATTTCCAGTTGTAGGACCAGAACCTGGTGAAGATACCAATGTAGATACCCAGGCACCAGTGTCATCACAGGTAAAGTCATACACGTATCCTCCAGAAGTTTCCATGCGAATAGTAGAAATACCACTGGTCCCTTCTGTAATAAAGCTTGACGAACCACCAGAACTATCCCCTGTGGCGTCTAGTAAACTTGTAAATGGGTTTACTATAAAGTTGCTCATAATCCCTTAATTTTCCTAATCCCAGCACTACCTCTCACAGGTATTTTCTTGGGTTTCTTTGCCTTCTTAGGTTTCTTAAAAGCATTACCGTAGCTACGATATTTCACTACTGACTTAACTATATCATCTAGGTCGCCCTTAAGTTTCAAATACTTTACAGGATCACTTTCTTGGTCAACCTTTTGCAATTGCTTGTAGACGATAGCCGCTCTCTGAACTGAATACTTTTCGTAGTCAGCGTAGTTGTCTGCTTCTTTTGCAGCGTTTTCCTGCTCTTTTAACAAGTCAATCTTGTAGGTAACAGTATTTCTTGACTGTACTTCACCATCTTCATCAAGGGTATATTCAAAGTCACCAACAGTTGCTTTATCTAGCTTGCCACTACGTACATCATCTTTAGCCTTACCAATCTCAGCTTTGCGCATCGTGTCATACGAGTCACGCTCACCCTTTGAGTTGATAAAGTAGTATTTACCATCGGCAGCGCTTTTGGCTATCTCACCTGACTGTTGAACTGGTTGTGAACCACCGCCAAGTCTAGCTATGGCCTGGTTTGCTTGCTGTTGAGTTATCAGCCCTTCGGCTGCGCGCTTCTCAATAGACTTGATAGTTTTTATCCTATCCTCATTCTCATACTGCCTATTTTCCTCTGCACCACCTTTAGCACTAGTAAACCTTTGTGAAAGGGATTCTGTAATACTTTTACCACCAGGTGTTTCGCTACCCAGTAGGCGATCACTTAAATTAAGCGCCTGTTGTCCTACACCTGCAAAGTTAGTTCCAATAGCGTTATCTATCTTCTTTGGTGAAATGTTAAGGGCACCACCAATAGTTTTCGAGGTGAGAGATGTCTTGTCGTCAAACTGCATACCAGCTGGCAAGTTTTCTAAACTTCTTGGTACAACAGGAGCACCTGTAAACAAGTTAGTATTAGTAGCATTCTCAATAGGTGTCTTTAACGCTTGAGGGGTATAGGTGCTAACTGGGTTACTAAGGTCTACAGAAGTACTGAACTGCACTAAGTCTTTGGTAACTTCCTTGAATGTTTCAGGGTCAAACTTATTTAGACCTTCTAACTGCCTTCTAGCAATATTGGCAATGTTTTTAGTGCTTGGAGAGATTGGTATCTTAATAGCAGGATACCTTCCATCTTCTCCCCTAGTACCGGAAAGAACGAATATAAGATTGCCTTCTTTTTCGTAATCAAGAATTTCATCATACGCTCTTTTTCTATCCTCATCTGAGAAATTCCAGGCCAGTACCGCTGAAATTGGCAAAAGGGTACCAACAGAAAGCCTAGCAAAGTACTGAGCTGGGTTTCTTTTTATAGCCTCTCTAGTCGATCTTGCACCTTGTACACCAGCATTAAAGAAGGGTATTACGGCATTCAAAGCTCTGCTCCACTCACCGTAACGCTGGAAGTTGCCAGTTAAAGTCCTAGAAGCTTCAGCTGCTAATACTTCCGCATTTTTAGGGCTATATCCACTGCGTATAGCGTCATCGTATGCTGTCTTGAAATTTTGAATACGGGTAGTCTCTTCTGACTTGCCAATAAAATCTTCAATTGCTGAAAGTATTTCTTCAGGGTTCTTTGCAATATATGCAATCCTGCTTTTAGTATCTTTTAATGATCTTGCCTGAGCTACTATTTTTTCAGTGCTATTATCTCTGGATAAATCATAGCTAGTACCACCAGCACCAGACTGCTGCCATCTTTGGTATAGATCATCTTTACCGGCGGCAGACCATAATCCCTGTACGAAATTCTTAACGTTTTCTGCTTCTGCTTTTAGTGAAGCGCTCCTGTTGGTAAAGGAACCAGCCTGGTCTTTAGCTACGTTTGTGACTGTAAAAGGAACGTTAAAAGTAGTGGCACCAGCCCTTAGTGCTCTTGTAAAAATAGAAACAGCTCTTTCTACAACACCCATTTGCTTAACGTCTAAGGCCTTAAGCGCATCTACTATCTCTGGGTCAGCCTCATATATTTCACGAATACCGTCCTTAAAGGTACTAAAGGTCTTTTTACCTCTAGTTTCTGCGTCTCTGAGTAGTCTAGCCTCATCAATTAACAAGCCCCTTTGCTGCTTAACGCTTTGAAGAAGCTCGCTCATCTTATCTATTTCATCAAGAATAGGGCCAAGCTTATTTTCACGAGTGGCAATTTTGGATTTAATCGCCTTTATATCAGAACTTGGTAAATTTACTAAGTTATTAACGATTTGCTTTAACTCACCCCTACTTGGAATGGCATACTTTGTTTCCCTAGTAATTTTTTGCGGTATGACGGTTGGTTCTTTGAATACCTGCTCAACGATTGACATCGCTGTTTTTTTGGTTATTTCAGGATTTAGTTCAATAAGTTGGTTCCAGCCACCGTTAAAAACATCTGCAGCAAGTTTCTGCATACCAGATTTACCGCGACCATACTCTTTAACAAGTAAGTTTTTAACAGAGTAAGAATTAGAAAGATTATCAATGCTAACTGGGGCATTTTCTTTAATCATTCCCGCAACAGTTTTGGTAACTGTTTTTGATATAATTTTAGGATTTTCAGTTTTTCCAGCACTTCTTAATGAAGTATACAATCCCTGTTGGTTTAATTTGTTTATTTCAGACTCAAGGCTTTTTTGCCATTTTGATCTGGTTTTTAACATTTCTTGGAGTATGTTTTGAACCGGTTTTAAGTCTTTTGCCTGACTATAAAGATCAATGCGTTCTTTTACATTTTCTGCTGTCCTTAATGGGACTACACCAAAAGGATTGTCAGGTAAATCTTTGTACCGAGCTAAGATATTCCCAGTGTTGTTCTTTTCGATTTGCTTAAAAATCCTCACAGAGTTTTCTATCAATGACTCTATAGGACTATCAATTTCGCGCTCACTTCCTTTTAGAGACTGTACAACTGTTTGCTTGGACACAGAACCAACACCAGCTCCACCGCCTACATTAGGCGCTTCTACTTCGTCCATAATACGCTGTAGCGGTACATAGTCTGGGTACTTTTTCTTTAAGTTTTCAGCCAAATCTTGTGAAATCAAACCAGATTTAACAGACCTATCAAGTAAATCTCTTGAATAAGCATGAATTTTTTGTGCTGCTTGTTCATACACAGGACCAAACTCATCTACAAGCTTTTGGTCCATCTCTAAGTTACGGCCTGTTTTCTTTCCTAGTTCCTCAACTTTTAACGCCTGCTTAGCAATTAAATACTGGTCAAAAGTATCTAGGTCCTTTACTTCGTTTATAACCGGAATAAGATTCTGTTCAATATGACTCTTGGCAATTGAACCAGACCTCAAAACTCTATCTATTTGATACCTGATATTTTTAGATGGCAATAATTGGTATTTACCTTTTTTCTGTGCCTCATCAAGACGTGCGTTTATTGGTTCTGTGAAATCTTCAAACTTCTTTTTGATCTCACTGCCTATATTTTTTATGAAACCAGAGTTGTCTTTCTTTGGCTTAGCGGCATTTCTTTTTGCAATCTGCTGTTGTACGTACTCGGTAGTATCAATAGGTTTTTCTGTGGCAGTTCTATACGCTACTTTTCCACCTTTAATAGCACGCTCAATATCAAGTAGCTCTTCTGTAGTTGCCTGCTTAGCAACCCTGTCAGCTATAAACTCGTTGTTGAAATCTTCATCAGTACCAAGCTTGGTTTCATCAATCTTTGCCAAGATGTTACCCTTAGCTCTCTCATTAATATATCTTTGTACTTCTTTGCTGCTACTTACACCACCCTGCAAAGTGTTTGTTTCAGGGTCTACGGAAATCTTAATAACTGGCTCATTGTTGGGATTGTAGTTTCCGTATGGGTCTACAACAGTAGCAAGGTCAACACCTTCTTGCTCAGCTTGTCTTAACGTAGAAAGACGGATATTACGCTCAAATAAATCTTTGTTTGTAGCAAACTTACCTGCGTTGCGTAGTCTGCTTTTAGCGTTCTCAGCTACTGGTTTGTAGAACTGACGGTTGGTAATGGCGTTGTCTACGTTCTTAGCAGCATTCCTAATAATAGGGGCAGATTCTTTGTAGGCAGCTTTCAGCAACTTAGGACTGAGCAAAGTGTTCAATCCTGCTCCTAGTGCTACGTTAGTGCCCGCATTCTTCAAGATAGTATTGCGGTCTTGCTTTGTTGCAATATCTACAGCTGCTTGTGGTAAGGCGTTTTCTACACCCCTAAGAGCACTATTGGCAGCTAGCCGAATAGTGGGGGACTTAGAGGAAAGTATCGGTATAGCTTTTGTTGCCGCCTTAGCTGCTTTTGGTAAGAGGAACCTACCACTTGTGGCAGCTTTTAGCCCAGGAGCATAGCCCATGGCAGCAACCCCAGCAAGGTTGGTAAAACCCTCACGAGCCTTTTCTGGGGTAGTTAAATCACGACCACCCAAGATACTACCTTCGAGTGTTTGCTTGCCCTTACCATAGCTTGCAGGCAGTTTTGTGCCCTGCCTACGCGACTGTTCAAGTAACTGCCTGTCAAGCTCATCTTGGCGTCTATTCTGTGCCTCTATTTGTGGCTGGTATACCTTAGAAACTACTGCGTCTGATATAGACCTACCAACTGTAGGTATGCCAGTAAAAGTATCGCTTACCTTAGTAGCTGCCTTCTTTATATCGTCAAAGTAGTTTCTCTTGGCCATGCTATACGCCTATGGTTCCTAATTCAAAATAGTTGGTAAGTCCGCTCTTTTTCTTCTTGGCCTGTAGTGGGTCTAGGTAGCGCTCATCTTGCGTTGTATCAACGGGTAGAACCTTTCCGGATACCGCAGGATTCATTCCTTGCTCTCCTCCTAGCTGACTAAATTGTACCGCATTTTTGTTGATACTCACATCATTTGCAACGGGAACAGCACTGCGATCATAGCGGTAGCCTTCGTAGGCATTAGGATTAACGCCCTGACTAACATCAATAGGGGTAAAGTCACTGATTAGCTGATTTTCAGATTCTTTTAGTAACTGTTCACGCTGCTTTCTAGCTTCGTTTAGCTTTTGCTCCGCAGCGGCAATATCAGATTGATACTTATTCTGTAGATCAAACTCAGACTCACCAAGATTTCTAGCCTGTGTTTCAAAGAAGTTACGCTGTTGATCTTCCTTTGCATTAAGCTGGCCAAATCCTTTAGATAGCTCTTGCTCTGCTAATTGCTGACCTTGTGCCTGTGACGCTTGGAGGAGGGGAGAGCGTTGGTATGTAGCGTCTCTGGAAGCCGTACCCTGTCTAAATGATGTAGTAAGACCTTCTCGTGTCCTGTTTAGCTCATCAAAGAAATTACGTTGATCTTGCTCAACCGTAGCCTTCTGTTCTTGTAGGGTTCGTAACGCCCTAGCTGCATTATCCCTAATAGAGCCAGTTGCTGCACCATATACTTTTTCAGCCTGTGCAATTTGTTCATCAAGACTACGCACCTGCTCAGCATTCTGCACCCTAAAGTATTGAACACGTTGCGCAGGGTCATTTAGGTTGTAGATATTTCCATCTACGCCACGCACTACGTTTTCATCTACCTCTGTACCATCACCAGAAGTACCACCAGAGCCACCACCGGAACCAGCGTACTCACCACTGGCAGCTTGTTCTTGTAGAAGTTGATCGAAAATAGATTGGAAAGCCGCGTCTTCTCTAGCTGCTTGCTGTTCAGGGCTAAGATTTGGACCAATAGGCTGCTCGTATGAAATACCTCTTGGGTCCTGCCCTGGTAATAAACTATTACCCACAACCTGCCTACCTGTCCTAGGGTCGATTACATTACCGCCTTGGATAAGTGGTCTTGTGACTGTTTGTACGGGCTGACCAACTGCAGTATTTGTGTACTCTTTGTAGGTGTTGTTAAAGGGTAACTGTTGAATACGCCCAGTATTAGAAGTACTTCTGTTGCCAGCTAAAAGCTCACTAATACCAAGTTCAGGGGCATTAACCCTAGTTGCAGCTCTGTCTACTGCGTTACCTAATCTTTGGAATAAGTTTCGTACTGCCATTGTGGAAAGTTATTAAATAGGGCCTTGTCCAAATACACCATCACCTGCAATGTTGCAGGAACCTGAAGAAGTCCAGGTAGCACCGGTTGCTGTTGGATAGCAGGTAATAGTAGCTGAGCCAGTAGCACCTACATGCTTCCCAAATGCCCTAGTGCCGTTATCCTTTACCACCGTGACGATAGGTGTAACCAAGGTAATACCAGTTGCTGATAGGGCAATGGGGATGGTGTAAGACTTGGAAGTAGAGTTAGAGGTACCATCTCCACCCTCATAGATAACCCATTTAATAGTCCTACCTTCACAGGAGAACCTGGAAGTAGCACTGGTTGGAACTGAACTAAATCCAGTAGGAGCGTAAGGGAATGCTTGCCAAACAGGGAAGTCTTTAGGGCTTCCTGAGTAGCTAAAGTACACATTTGAAATAGCACCACTTGCTAGACTGTAGTCAAATCCTGGACCAGAACAGGTAGTAAGGGTAGTCTCTCCAGAAGAAAAGCTAGCTGACTTAACGTAGATGTACTTTGTCGTGATGTTGGTAAGCTTTAGTTTAGTTCCTGGAACCAAAATAGTTGTCCAGTCACCGGTTAGCTTAAAGCTGCTAGCTGAAACATAGGTAAATGTCATTGAGCTAGTACTGTTGATTGTGGCAGACAGCACTTTAATCCAATTTTCTTCTGAAGCAAGAACAGTTTGGTCGTACATTTCTTTTGTGTGTGCAAGACAGATTTTAGCGTCTGCCGTGTGATCTATAGCAGGTACCGTCCTAGTAATGTTTGTGAGGGAAGTACCAGAAAGGACACCAGTTACCTTTTCGTATTTACTAGGAACGTCGTAGTCAATTACAAACTGCTGTTCACCCATGCCACTAGCGGCTGAAATACCAGAGTCGTTAAGAGTTGTACTGGTAGCGCTAGGAGCAAGACCAGTAATCGTGCTGAACTTGTTATCGTCAATTAAGTAGGCCATTATCCTATGTTAGATTTACGCTCGTAAACTTCTCCCTTTAGGTACCAGACTTCGATACTGAGGATTGAGAACTTCTCATCTGCATGAGTATTCTCAAACTCAAAACCTATCCTATTACCCCTGAGATATGAAAGATCGACAACGAACTCGCCATCCCTAGCTCCGGAGGCAGTTCCGCCTCCACTTGGTACACCATGGACGTATGTTCCATGAGGTTGAATTGCATTACCCGATGTTGTAGAAGACGGAGTTCCAAATGTAAATGTGGACTGAGGGATTGATACCAAACTTCCATCTATATATGCGTTTACTGTTACACTTCCATACGCTTCCGCATATTTAACGATTGCAAAGGCAAATCCCTTTTGCACAGGATTTCCACAGTCAGTGTCTTTAGTTCTAAAGCTTGCCGTGTAGGCGTCTCCATTGTCGTTGTACTGACCCTCTACAAGCTTATAAAGGTACTTATCATCTGGGTTATCTGAAACACCTAAGAAGGTTCTCTCAGAAGAGATATCAGCCTCAAAGAAGCCTGCAAAAGAATGTCTTGTGTCGAGTCCGTCCCAGCACTTGAGCAATATATTATAGGAGGCAATCCTGTTGTTGTATGAACCACCAGCCTGGTAGGAGGCATACAATCTGTTATTCCAGAATCCTAGAGCTACATCTGACCAGGCACCGCTTGGGATGGCCTCAAACTCGGGCTGAATTGGTCCAGACTTAATAGCAGGACGGATGTTCTGGAACTGCGCTACTTCACCAAGAGATACAATGCCTCGTGCAAAATAAAGCTCATCAGCGCCGACCATGATAATAGACTCGTTGGAGAGTGACGCATTTTCTCTCACTACAGGCTTTGCATTGTGGAAGAGGGTATTATCCGAGTTTACCGTAGGGATATCTACTCTAAACATTCCATGCCTAGCCGTGTGGATGTCTAATACACTTGTCCCAGTACTATCGCTTGTTGGGAATAGTCCAGTAATCTCTACGCCTTGACCTGGTGGGATAATAAAGAATCCAGCGTTCTTCACAGGTGTTGCAGAGAGGTTTGTATCAAACTGTCCAAACCCAGGGTCTGCAAGGTCTAGGGTAACGGAACCACCAGAGTAGGCTACTCGTGCTGCATTGGAGAACCATACCTTACTCTTGTCGCTCGGGTCTACACCGTAAATACGTGCAGCAAACTCAACAGGGAATAGTAGGCTTTTTCCACT
>JACCDR011226696.1_pt1 | contig 16304 bp, 17 predicted proteins | sample 7446431 | NCBI WGS metagenome assembly JACCDR01 (sample SAMN15323443, study PRJNA562643) | freshwater metagenome | isolation source: river surface water | place: USA:Blue River Watershed | collected 2017-08-17 | reverse complement strand
CGGTCCGCAAGGTTTTCAGGGAAATCAAGGAACGCAGGGCGTTCAAGGTTCACAAGGATTTCAGGGAACGACAGGAGCTAATGGACCTCAAGGTTTTCAAGGCAATCAAGGAACGCAGGGCGTTCAAGGTTCACAAGGATTTCAGGGAACGACAGGAGCTAATGGACCTCAAGGTTTTCAAGGTAATCAAGGAACACAAGGAGTTCAAGGTTCACAAGGTTTTCAGGGAAACGCAGGAGCTAATGGACCTCAAGGTTTTCAAGGTAATCAAGGAACACAAGGAGTTCAAGGTTCACAAGGTTTTCAGGGAAACGCAGGAGCTACCGGTCCGCAAGGTTTTCAGGGAAATCAAGGAACGCAGGGCGTTCAAGGTTCACAAGGATTTCAGGGAACGACAGGAGCTAATGGACCTCAAGGTTTTCAAGGCAATCAAGGAACGCAAGGAGTTCAAGGACCACAAGGATTTCAGGGAACTACTGGTTCTCAGGGTTTTCAAGGAACTCAGGGAGCTTTAAACTCAAGGGAAACGGTATATAGCTTAGGAACTGGTAGTAATCCTTCTATAGATTGGAATAACGGTAAGATACAAAGAATAACCCTCAATGGTAATATGACATTCGGAACTATATCTAATGAAAATAATGGGGATACTTATGTTCTTATTATTGATTGTGATTCTTCTAATAGAACTGTTACGTTGCCTACAGGTAAAAAAAGTGCAACTACTATAACATTAACCGCAAGTAGGACTTTAGTTCTTACATGTCTTTATGCTAATTCTACAAGACATTGGGGTATACCGGAGGAGATATTCTAATTATGGCTATTATAAGTACATTACCAAAAGCAAGTCAAAGTTTTTTAGGCAGTACGATGTCTATGTATCGTTTAAACAACAATACCACAGCAAGATACGTTCCACCCAACCATACTACGACGGTTACTGGAACTGCCCCTTCGGCTGCAAACGGTATAGATTCTGAGAGTAACGGTGCTGTAACTTGGGCAGGAGCTTCTTCTTCTGATTTAACTTTGGGTTTTAATCATACGAGAGGTCTTAATGGTATAACGGTAGCATTGTGGTATTATGCCGTAAGTGCAGACGTTACCGGTTCAAGGACAGTTTATAGTATAAATAATGGTGCTAATTTACCTCACAATGTTAGATTTTTCAACGGATTCGATTCTAATAAATTGCTCATAAGTAATGATGGTTTAGACGCTACTGCCAATTTCGGTACTAATGCAGCTACTTTAGATACTTGGTATCATTTAGCTTTCGTTTGGGATGGAACTACAAACAATCCTAATTTTACTTTATATCATAACGGAGTTCAAGTAAATACTTGGTATAGTAGTGCTACAACATCTTATATAACAAGTACGACTACTCATTATATAGGAAGAAGACCGAGTAATTCTACATCTTGGAACGGTAGAATATCAAGAGTATGGACATGGAATGAAAATAAAAGTGCTACTTTTATAAGGCAACTTTACGAAAGGAGGATATAGATGTTTTATTATATAGATGAAAACGGATACCCTTTGTTATTAGAGCATGAGGTTAATTCTAACCTTTATCCAAGTTTAGTACCTATAACTCAACAACAATATGACAATCTTACGACTGTTCCTGAAATTACAGACGAAGATAGGAAGAATGAACTAAAAGCTATGGCTAAAATTAAACTTCAAGAAACTGATTGGGTATTCAATAGTGATACAGGATATTATCTTTCCGATCAGACTAAATTGGAAGTTATGAATTATAGAAAGAAATTAAGAAAATTGATACAGGACATTCCTACCAAAACTTATCAAGTTTTAAATTCAGAATTTCCTGTTATGCCTTCTATAGAAAAAGAAAATTTAAACGACGATGAGCTTACGTTAGAAGATATTGTAGAAAATAAAATAGTAGAAAATAGTTCTATTATAGATACTTTACTCGTTAATAATCTTAAAAACTTAAATAGAATATAATGGAATATAAAAACGGTATAAATAGTCCTTATTTGGAATTGAATAAAGTTACTACGATGTCTAAAGAAACGACATCGAATAAAGTTCTTTTGTATTTCAAAGATGACGAATTATTATATTCTAAAAATTCTAAAGGGGAAGAAAATCTAATAACTACGGGTTCGAAAGGGGATAAAGGTTCTCCGGGAACAGACGGAGTTAAAGGCGATACTGGTTCTACCGGTCCGCAAGGGTTTCAAGGCTCACGAGGATTTCAAGGAACGACAGGAGCTACCGGTCCGCAAGGTTTTCAAGGGAATCAAGGAACACAGGGCGTTCAAGGTTCACAAGGCGTGTCAGGACAAAAAGGTAGTGAAGGTATAACAGGTCCGCAAGGTTTTCAAGGAAATCAAGGAACGCAGGGAGTTCAAGGTTCACAAGGACTTAGGGGATTTCAGGGATTTCAAGGACAGAACGCTTCTGACTCAGGAGTAAGTATGGTATATGGTGAGAATATATCAGTAGGTGATGTAGTTTATTATAATCGTTCCGATGGAAAAGTAAAGAAAGTATATAGTCTCGGTTTGGGTTACAATGACGATGCTTGGACAGGACAAAATGTAACCTACTGTATAAATACCACGAATAATACTATACTTTCTTATGGTGAATCCGGAGGAAATTATTCTTTAAGAGCGGGTACTATTTCAGGAAATACCATATCGTGGGGAACTGCGGTTAGTTTATATTCTTCTACTACGTTAGCTACTTATATGAAAATAGTATATCATTCTAATCAGGACGTTTTCGTTCTTATGTATAACGATCCTTCTAATTCTAACTATCTTACTTTTAGGGCAGCTTCGGTAAGTGGAAATACAATAACGTTAGGTTCTGCTGTGGTTGTAACTTCTACCGTAACTACTATATCTCTTTGTAATATGTTAGGAACTGACTATTGTGCATGTATGTACAAACCTTCCGGTAATATAGCAGTAAGGACTATAAGCGTATCAGGAACGAGTTTAACTTTAAATGCCTCTTACGATGCAGGTTCTACCGGAACTAATAGAGTTGGAGTAGGTTTCGATTCTGTAAATTCTCATATTTATACTGTAAGTTCAGGAACGAGTATAACTTCAAAGATGTTAAGGTTTACTTACGACGGGTCGGGAAATCTTACTTTAAATGCAGGTACTAACGATACTAACGTTCTTACAACAGGAGAGATAATATCTACGACTAATGGTGGAAAAAATAGCGAACTTGGTCTTTTCTGTAGCGATGGGGTATGTTATACTATATCTACTCTAAGTACAGGAAACCATATAGTTAGTAGTATAGTAGCTGAAACTTTTTCTTCTTCTAACGACAGGTTAGTTTTATACCCAATATCTAATATATTTTTGAACCAATCTTCTTTGGCTACTACTTATTCTAACGTAAGAGATTTTATATGTGTCAATGGCGTTATATACATACAAAATGGAAGTTCTACTACTTCTGAATATGCCGGTTATAGTGTATATGATATTAAATCTAAACGTATGTTGTATTACAATCAGCCGAATGTAAACTCTACCGATGCCGTAGGTTCTTTAATGGCGGTATCTAACAACAAGATAATATTTAGAGGTTCTTATGGTTCAGGACTTACTACCAAAATATTAAGTATGGATTATTATATATATAGTGATATTGTAGGTATAGCCAATGAAAGCGGAGTAAACAACGACAGTAAGTTAGTGTTGGTAAACAATCAAGTCTATACGACTACCGGTCTTACGGCAGGTAAAACTTATTATGTTACTCGTTCAGGAACTTTGGGTTATACATCAGGTTATGTTATAGGAAAAGCATTAAGTTCTACAAAATTACTTATAGGAATACTTTGAAAACTTTGATAAATAAAGAAACTTTGATAAGTAAATATATCTTAGAAGATAGCGAAGAAGTGTATCTTTTAGAAGACAGGGTAATGTTTAAAGATTTCGTTATATCTGACATGAATATAAGTAATACTGAGATAGTAGATGTTGAAAATGTTCCCTTGGATTGGAAAGGTAATACGTACATGTATAACGATGGATGGATAAAAATTCCGGAAGAAGAGATATTCGATTCTGAAAAAGAACATCTTTTAGAAAAGATAAGACTTGCAGAATTGCATTTAAACGAAATGAAATCTAAACTATTATGAAAAGTAGACTGCAACGATTATACAATAATAACAGTATAACTTCTAAAGAGATATACAGGGCATATTTGAGCGGAAGTATAACGCTTTCGGAATACGAAGATATGAAATCTGAAATATTTACAGGAACACTTTCTTTTTCGAAACTCAAAGAAAAGACTTTGTTGAGATTAGAAGAATGGTACGAAACTATAATATCTTCAGGATATTCGGTACAGGGTAAAAACTTTAACTTGGCGATGAGGTTTGACGATAGAAATTCTTTCACTCAGCAACTTACTCTTATACAGACTTTGTATTCAAACGGAAGTATTCCCGGAAATTATGAACATTCTGTCTTAGACGTTAATAACGTAGAACATAAACTTACTACTTTAGAATTATTGTCTACCTTACCTTCGTACGGGGTTTATGTGAGTTTGGCTTGGTCTACAAAGACAGGGTATGAAACATATATAAATTCTCTTTCCGATACTACTCAAAATAGAGATATTCTGACCAATATTACATTCTCTTTATAATTTTTATTCGTTTATTTGGTTTTTTCTCCTTATATTAGTATTGTGTTTTTAAACAAAAAATAAAAAAGGAGTTAAGAATATGATAAAAGGTATTCTTCTAACATTGGCGGTACTTTTAGTATTGGGTACTATAATAACTATAAGTTCTTGTGAAAGAATAGATGCAGGACACGAGGGGATATTGATAAAAAAATTCGGAAGCGGGAAAGGAGTACAGAACGACATTACTTTAGTTACAGGGTATACTTTTATAAATCCTTTTACTGAAAAGGTAGAAGAGTTTCCTCTTTTCGTACAAACTTTAGATTACCCTGAGTTTAACATTAATTCCAAAGACGGTTCGGTATTTACGATAGATCCTACTATATCATATAATGTTATTCCGGGAAAGTCTCCTGTCATATATTCTAAATATAGAGTCGATATCGAAACTATATCTAAATCAACTTTATTCAATTACGTCAAAGATTCTTACCGAATAATGATGAATAAGTATACGACAGATGAGCTTATTTCTAAAAGGGAAGTTTTTGAAAACTCGGTTCAGCTTTATATAGATTCCATATTTAGAAAAGATGGTTTCGCATTAAATACTCTAACTTCCGGTCTTAAGTATCCTAATACTTTAATAGAGGTCATAAATCAGAAAAACCAAAGTGTTCAGTATGCGATGAAATATGAGAATGATTTGAAGATAGCAGAGGCGAGAGCTAAGATTAAACTTATAGAAGCGGAAGCTGAAAGTAAAGCGAATCAGTTGAAACAACAAAGTCTTACTCCTTTACTTATTCAGAAAATGTTCATAGATAAATGGAGCGGTGAAAGTCCTTTGTATAGTAATTCGCCTTCTTTTTTCAAAAATATAAATTAAAGGGTATGAGGGGGAAACCCCTCTTTTTTTATGCGTTATAGATTTGCAATAGACGGAAATTTAGAAAACCAACAGGGTAAGATTATGAAGTCTTATCGAGACATAATTGGTATTTATGAAAAGGAAAAGAATCTGATGGTATCGGTATATACCAATCGAGAAAATTCAAAGATATATCATTTTGTAGAAAATTTGCCTATTAAAAGCTGTATCAAGGATTACTCATTTCTTTCGAATTGACTTTTTTGAGAACCTTTAGTTTTTTTAATTCTCTATATAACCTTCCCGGAGAGATGTATATTTTGTTCAAAGGTATGGTTGTAAAGAACCTTATAAAATATGCCACCCATTCTGAGCAATAGAACTTTTTAGGATCTTCCTGTTTCAAAGGAAGAAATTCGTAAAAGAATATTCCTAACCAATCGTATTTACATTTATCTGTAAGTTGATAAAGATTTTCTAACATATGTTCGAGTTTTTTATCGGAGATTTTTACATCCAATTTGAAATAATCCCAATTATTATCATTTAGAGGTATTTTCTTCTTCCTGACACCGTTTTGTCTCGGAGATGCAGTATAGAAATCAAAATCTTTCCCTATAAGCTCTACGTGGCTATATTTACTCAAAGTCCATATACTTATAGCAATATCGTCTATCTTTCCTTTGAAACCTTTATAAAAAGCAATATACATCGTTTTATATATCTTTTGTTTTGAAATTACAATTTTTTTTCTTATATTTGTATTGTAGAATTTGAAAAATATTGAATAAGGGTAAGCATAATGATAAACGATACTTCAAAAATACAAAAAGAGCTTTCTACTGATTATTACAAAGTTATAACGCCGCATGGTGAATTTTCAATATCTGATTATATTGACTTTTTTTATAACGATGGTGAGCTTAGGGTATTGAAAGATTCCGGTTTGAGATTAAATTTTCAAAACGTTAACAACGGTCTTGATTTTACAGAAGACGGTAATTATAAATGTGATATAGAAATACAGCCGATTTACCCTGAATATGACAGCTACTTTTACGAACATAGAGATTTGGTACAGTCTACACCTGCTATAAAAATGACTTTGTTTTTTTCTAAAGAGGTCGGTGAGGAAAACGGAGATATGGTTTTGAACGTTTCTGACGTTTCTTTTTTTATACCTTCTGTGGATTATAAAGACATTCGTTTAAAACTAAAAGAAACTAAGAACATGGATTTGAAAAAAATAAATCAGGAAAAGATAGAAAATGCTTTGAGTGTAGGAAACTCTCAAAATGACGAGAATAAAGTTATGAGAGTTTTACATATAGACTTACTCAAAGGATATACTGAAACCTCTGAGGAATTCAAAGAAGAATTTCTAAAGGTTTATTCTAAAAAAGAATACATTACCGATTACGATATGTTAAATAAACCTTACATAAATCCTGAGATATTGGAAAGGTATGTTTCTGAAGGATATATTTCTAAAAGAAAACATCCGTATCTTTCTTTGTACGTTTATAAATATACTCCTCTTACTACAATAGAAAGGAAGTGGGACGACGTAACTAAGAAATGTAGAGGACTTATACTTGATTCCGAATATAGGCTCGTTTCTAAACCTTTCGATAAGTTTTTCAATTATCAAGAACTGAAAGAGGGTGTTCCTAATACACCTTACGTTTTGAGAGAAAAGATGGACGGTTCTTTGGGTATATCTTATATGCACGAAGGCGTTTTTGGAATAGCTACTTGTGGAAGTTTTGATTCTGAACAAGCTTTATTTGCTACGAAAATTATAAAAGATAAGTATTCGAAAGAACTTAAATATATGGATTTTGAAAAATATACATATCTTTTTGAAATAATATATCCTGAGAATAGGGTAGTTTTGGACTATGGTCAAATTAGAGATGTTTATTTTTTAGGAGCTATTGAGAAACAGAAAAATACATACGTTAAACATTTTCCTTATGTCGATCTCGGTTTCCCTACACCTGAATCTATTGACTTTATGACGGTAGAAGAAGCTTTGGATCAAGACTTAGAAGGAAAAGAAGGATATGTAGTATATCATTCTTGCGGTACTATGTACAAAATAAAGTTCAAAAAATATCTTGAACTACATAGACTTCTTACTCAGTTCACAAATAAAGATTTGTGGAAAATGATGAAGGAAGGCAACTATTTAGACTATATCGCAGATATACCTGACGAGTATTATCAAAGCATAAAAGAGGAAGTTTCGAAATTTCTTAAAGAATACAATTCTATAGAAAATGATTGTAATATTATAGTCGATTCTTTACAATCTTTAGACAGGAAGACTATTGCAGATAGGATAAAAGAATATCAGTATAAAAATGTTGTTTTTTTAATGTTGGACGGTAAAGATTTTTCAGAATCTATATGGAAGCATTTGAAACCGGAAACTTCTAAAACTTTTTTTCACTTTAACAGGGAATTTGAAAATGGGCGGAAATCTGTTTAAATCTCCACAATGTATGGATAAAAAAATATATGCTGAAATTAAAAAATATATTCAGGATATGTTGATATATCATGGTTTGGAATGTGGAAGGGAATATGTTTTTACAGTTCCGGTGGGGGAAAAAGAAACTTTTAACGATATCGACATTTTATTAAAGTCCTCTTATTCGGAAAAAGTAAAATGGATTTTCAACGATCATAATATAGTTAAAAATGACAATGTTTTTTCATTACTTTTTTTAGGAATTTACCAAGTTGACTTTATAGAGGTTAGACCGGAAAATTTTGAAATGTCGAAAATTTTCTTTAATTATAACGACATGGGAAATTTGATAGGAAGGTTGTCTAAACACTTCTATATGAAGTTTACTCCGAATGGTTTTTACATGGTGATATATTCTGAAGATAGAAGCAGAAAAATAAACAAGTATTTTATCAGTAAAGATATTCCTTCTATTTTTAAATTTTTAGATATTGATTACGATAGATACCTTAAAGGGTTTGATACTTATAACGAAGTTTTTGAATTTATAACCTCATCTAAATATTTTGACGTTATGTACTACAAAAAAGGAATACACGTCAATTCGAAAAGTTATTCGAGAGATTTGAAAAGAAAAACTTACGTTAAGTTTTTAAAGTATATCGACACCTTAGATTCTAAAGAAAGGTTGCCAAGAATAGAATATTTAGAAGCTATAAGAAAAGTCGATATGTTTTTCGGAACAAACGTAGAAGAAAAATACAAACGAGATGTCGAAAATTATAAAATGGGAATGTTAGCCAATTCTAAATTTAACGGAAATATGATAAAAGAAATGTTTCCTTATAAAGAAGGGAAAGCTATAGGAGATATGGTATTACGCTTTAAGAAAATGTTTGATTTTGAAAATAAAGAAAAGTTTTTAAACCGAGACATTGACGTTTATATGGAACTGTCCAAAATGGAAAGTCTTGGAGATATTAGTAAAAATATGGAGAGGGTGATTTGAGCCACAATAGATTTAACGAAATGAGTCAAGATGCCATAAAGCTTTTTATAAACGAGGATTATATTAAAGCTATGGGAATATATTTCCAAATGGAACCGCTTACTTTTAGCGAAGATAGAGCTTCCGTTTTAAATAATATAGGTCTTTGTTATTACGGTTTAAGAGATTATGAAAACGCTTTGAAGTATGTAGATTTCGCATTGGAATTGAATCCTTCGTCAGAATACTTTTTTCAAAAATCACTCTGTCTTTTAAATTTAGGGCGTAAAGAAGAGGGTATTAAATTTTACAGTTATAGAGACCTTAAAATAAGAACTCTTAACAAGGGTTTGAAACTTGAAGATTTGGAAGGACAGGATGTTATAGTTTTTAAAGAACAGGGTTTTGGGGATGAAATAATGTTCTTGAGAGGTTACGAAGCGGTCAAAAAAACAGCCAAAAATTTATACTGGCAAGTTTCAAAAGAAATGTTGAGTCTCTTTAAACATAATTTTAAAGGAAATTTCTTCGTAGATTTGAACGATATTAAGTCTAATCTGAAAGTTAAAACTACACAAGATATAATTACTAAATATAAAATAATTTACACCGGAGATGCTTTCTGTTACTCTTATGATAATTCTACTCCTTTGCTTACGCATAAGACTACCAAAGAAGGATGGACGGACGAAACAGAACCGGATAAACTTAAAATAGGATTTGTATATAAAGCCAATGAAAAATCTTTGAATTTTAAAAAAAGAAGTTTGGATATAGATTTTTTTAAAAAACTTTCCGATTCCAAAAAAGATGCGGTTTTTTACAATCTTCAAAAGAACGATTTAGAGAAAGGCAACTTTATAAATATGGGTTTAGAGTACAATGATTTTAATGAACTCGCTCAGATAATTTCAGAAATGGATTGTATTTATACCGTAGATACGGCAACTCTACATTTATCTTTAGCACTTGGTAAGAAAACTTATTTTCTTTTCAAAGATTATATAGACTGGCGGTGGTTACATTTTCACAATTACGCCATACAAAAAGAAATTTTAACATTAGTAAAAGTAGGAGATTCGAAATGAATTCAGAAAGATATAATGAGATAATAGAAAATTTAATCTCAGATTTAAAAGATAAGATTATTAAAAAAGCAGAAGAGTATTCTTTAGAATCTGACAGGTTGGAAACTTTTAACGAAGCTTCTAATATTTCTTCAGAAAGTAGAATGAAATGTCTTTGGAATTTTATGCTTAAACATATAGTATCTTTTAAAAGGATAGTATATACTATGGATAAAGATAGAAATTATATACCTGACGAATCTTTTTTTAAAGAAAAAACCGAAGATATTATTATTTTTATGTTTCTTAGCCAAGTGTTATACTATGATGAGAAAGAAATATTGCAAAAATCTAAACTTTTGGACACTGTTTTGCCCTCAGATGAATTACTTAAGGATTCAGATATAACAAACCATAATGATAATATCAAAAAGTGGAACATTAACCTTTCTAAATATAAAGACGGCGTTTACGATGGAAGTATTTCTGTTCCGAACGATATAAACGAATTTAAAGGATTTAAGGAACTCTTTGGGTTTGAAATAAAAGAAGTAAATGGATATTTATCTTTCTACGGATGTTATTCTTTAACTTCGGTATCTAATCTTCCTGAATACATAGGAGGACATTTATCTTTCAGAGGATGTACTTCGTTAACATCTATTGGAAAAATGCCTTCGGTAGTTAAAATGGGTATTATTACTGAAGACTGTCCATTCTTCGAAGGTATGGATGAAGAACAAGTGAGAAAAAAATATGGCATACGAAAAGAATAAACACTTGGCAAACATAAAGAAGTGGAACTTAGACCTTTCTAAACTGAAAGATGGGGTTTACTATGGATATATTTATGCACCGAAAGACCTTAAAGAATTCACAGGATTTAAAGAACACTTTGGATTCGAAATAAAAGAAGTGAGAGGACAATTAAATTTCTACGGTTGTACTTCTTTAACTTCTATTCCTAATCTTCCTGAAACGATAGGCGGTAATTTATCTTTCTATAACCGTACGTCTTTAACATCTATATCAAATCTTCCTGATTATGTAGGAGGTTATTTATCTTTTTGGGAGTGCGAATCTTTGACTTCTATTTCGAAAATGCCTTCGGTTGTAAAAGGTTTTATTTATACCGAAGACTGTCCATTCTTTGAAAACCTTACTGAGGAAGAAATAAGAGAAAAATATAGTATTTCCTATTAAACGTTAAAGAGAAACTTTATAAATTTTATAAGAGTATCTCTCTTGTTTGTATATTTTTAACCTTTCTTCGCCTTGTCTGTATAGTATATTTTTACTATTTTTGGTTTTTCTCATATCGTCCACGAAATCTAAAATAACAGCTCTTTTTTTATCTTGCATCTGTCTCATAGCCCTACCTATAGATTGTTTTATTATTTTGTCAGATTTGTAAGATTCTACAAGGAATATAGTATGTATGTTCTTTATACTTATTCCTGTTGAGAATGTACCGTAACTCGCAATGAGAACTTTATCTTCTTCTTTTTCTAACATTCCTTTGTAGTAATCTCTACTATCTACCTCAGTTCCGCCGTCTACGTAATAGAAATCTTTTTCTGTGCAATTTATTCTTAAATGTTCGTATAATTTCTTTCCGTAACCTTCCTTTACCGTCTTGAACAAGACTAATGAATTTTTCTTAGTTTTAGAAATCATCTTAGCTATAAACTTCAATCTTTTTTCGGATTCTTTGGCTATATCACTTTCTAATTTTAGAATTTTGCTTCCGTCGAGAGTTTCTTCCTTACTACATCTTATTTTGTGTAATTTTTCTCTCTTTTCTTTTTCTAAATAATTGAGTCTGAATATATTGACATGTATAGGCGTAGCGAAATTGTTATCTATGAGAAAATGTGCAGGTATATGATTCACCAAAGGTCCTATATGCTCGTATAGAGTATATTCGTCAGAAGTTTTATCGTCTTGCATAAGAGTACCTGAAACGCCATATACGTATTTAGCATTTACGCAATCCGATATTACTTTTTTGACAGTTACGGCGTTACCGTAATGAGCTTCGTCTAACATAACTACTGTGAAATCTTCAAGCGTTTTAGGGTTCAATCTACTGAGAGTTTGGAAAGTTCCGATAACAGTATCGTATCCTTCCAAATCACGGTCTTTTATATCTTTATAAAGAGGTTTCAGATTATATTTGAAATTGTTAGATTTAGAATAACTTTCGAAATCTTCCATTCCTTGTAATATCAAATCTACCCTTGGTACTATCATTAAAAATTTAAAAGGTTTTCCGTTCCCTAATCTTTCCCAATTATTTTTAAGATATGCAAAAGTACAAAAAGTCATAAATGTTTTACCGGCAGATGTGGCAATCTCCGAAAGGCATTTTCTATACTTCAACATCCTATATACAGAATCTATTTGATACTCACGTGATTTCATATCACTTCCTTCTAAAAGTCCGTTTATGAAATTAGCAACCTCTTCTTTGTCAATATCGTCTACTAAATCTTTTATAAATTCTTTATTTATCTCTATATTGTACTTCTCGCAAATTTCTAAAAGTTCTCCCCATAAACCTACAGGTAAATAATAAATACCGCCTATACTTTTAAGATAGTTCGTATAGCCGTCCCAACTCTTATTTTTCATACGACTTCTTTTTTTATAAAAATCTCTCATTCTTCTCTTAAAAGAAATGCTCATCTGTTCGATTTCTATTTCGTCGTATTCTAAGAATTTTATTAATTTTTTATTTTCTGTAAGTTCTACAATCATTCTAATTCTATGGAGTAATAAACTTTTTTCGAATATTGGTCAAGGTTAAGCGTTTCTACAATAGGAAAATGTACATAAAAATCATAAGGTAAGTCTTTATACTTACTATGAGAATATATTGCAGGGATTGCTTTTATGAACTCTTCGACGTTACATGGTTTTTTGTAATACAAAGTTTCGTTCAAAGATATGTACGTATCGTCAATTTCGAAATCTTCTAAAGTTTCTTTGAATTCTTTACCGTCAGAACTTTCCATGAACACGGAACTTCTATCAGTAAGACATACGAAAACGTTATCCGCTACAAGATTATCTTCTAAATCTTTTATGATGTCTGAAAATATTTCAGAAAATTTAGAATTTTTGTAAACTTTCATTTGATTTCCTTTAATGTAAGGACGTTTAAGAATAAATTTATTATCTAAGATATATATTTTAGATTTAAACTTCGAAAAATGAATAGGTTAGAATTAGAAAGCGTTTTCTTAGATTTGGTAGAATATACTACTCCTTATGGTTATGAAGACGAAATAGCGGCTAAGATTAAATCTTACGGTATAAATTTACAAAAAGATGCGGTTGGGAATTATTATACCGTAGTTGGAAATGGTTCTGAGACTTTGTTCACTTGTCATTTAGATAATTTTTGTGTTGAAAAAAAAGAAGTATTGCCTTACAGGAAAGGCAATTTTATAACTTCTGGAAATGACAGTATATTAGGTGCTGATAATAAAGCAGGGATTGTAATCTTAATGAATTTGATTAAACATAACGTTCCGGGTACTTATTATTTTTTCATAGGGGAAGAATTAGACGAAGGTCCTTACGGTTCTATGAGCATAGTAAGAAAAAATCCAAACTATTTCAAAAAGTTCAAAAGAGCCATAGCTTTCGACAGGAAGAAATATTCTTCTATTATCAGCAGACAGTTGGGTGAAGTTTGCTGCTCTTCTATATTCGTAGACGAATTATCCAAAAAGTTTAAGTCGGCAGGAATGTACTACACTGACGATCCCAACGGTATATACACAGATACTGCTTTCTTTATACATGTTATTCCGGAATGTACTAATATAAGTAATGGTAATTTCGGAGAACATACAGTAGAAGAAGCTATAGATACGGATTATTTCTTTAAATTATGTGAAACTGCAATAAAGATAGATTGGGAATCTTTGCCTGTCGGTAAAGATACTTATGATGAGAATTATAATTACATTATCCCTGAAAGTGATAAATTAATAATGTCTTTCGAAGAGTTCAAAAGAATGTATTCTTAGAATATATAACATAAAAGGTTTTAGGCAATATGATATACGATTTTAAAAATTTTTTACTCAAAGAGAGTTCTTCTTTACCTTCCGAAATAAGTTATGACGGATGGAAAAATATAGAAGTTCCTACTACCTTATACCTTATGGATAAAGTTTCTTTACCTTTGGGAAAAAATTCAGAAGAACCAAGATATAATATACTTCCTACTATGAAAGAAGATTTTTGTAAAAAGGTATGTTATATTTCTAAAGAATTAGGTTTGAATCCTGATTGGCTTATGGCTGTAATGTATATGGAATCGAGGTTTAATCCTAATGCTAAAAATCCTAACTCTACCGCTAAAGGTTTATTACAATGGATAGATTCTACATCTAAGTCTAATTTCGGAATACCTTCGGCTGAGATACCTACAAACCCTCTTAGACAATTAGATTTCGTGTACGACTATTTCAAAGGAAGATTGAGTAAAACTAAACCTCAGACTTTTTTAGATTTCTATCTTATGGTTTTTTATCCCAAAGCTGTAAACAAGCCGGGAAATTTTAAATTCTCAGAACAGGCAGTAGAAAAGAACAAAGGTCTTTTTGGATATTTTAAAGACGATATGTATGGAACTAAGGCTGATATGGAAGCTAAGATATTCAAATCTGAAAAGATACCCGTATTCTCCAATCTTTTGAAAAAAGAAGGTGGTGGAGAATATTATGCCACTATATCTTATTTACCTAAATCTAAGGATTATACCATAGACCAAGTTGAAACTAAACAAGTCGGTAGTCTTAAAGGGTATACGAGAGCTTTGGAAAATGGAAAATTGGAAAGTGCTTGACTTTTTTCAAATTATGTTTTTTATATAGCGATTAATACGATCGCCTGATTTAAAAGAAAGGTATTCTAAACATACATAAAAGTTTCTATGTATTATTTCAAATATCCAATCCATTACACTTTCAGTAGCATATTCATCTATATTGTCTTCGTTTGCTTCTCCGTTTTCTATTTCTAAATATTTGAAATAGTCTAAAAAAACATCATAAAGAAAATCAGAAGTTAATTCTATCAGATTAGTACCTTCGTAATGGTTATAAGATGAGTATATATTATCGTAAACTACGCAAGGTATCTTGTTTAGTGATAAAATCATATAATCTTCATCTTCGTAGCTTTCTAAAAGATTTTTGTTCCAAAGGTATGTATATAGAGAACTGTAAGCTATTTTTGAATAAGTTTCATATCTTTCTAAAATATATGTCTGTGCAACATCATCTAAACTATCGTACCATTCTGCTATTTTTGCATTTCCTCCGTGCAACATGAAATTTTCCAAGCTCATTGTACGATATTGGTTATTTGATTTAGGATCGAGCTTAATCGTAAATAAATCTGAATAATTTTCACTTTCCGAAATTCCGAATATGTATCTTCTATCTTTTTCAGAAAAACTTTTCAGGTTTATTTTTTTATTTATTTGAAAATTTTTAATATATTCGGCTTCTCCGTAAACAATATCGTTTAACTTATATAATCCTGTCTTCTTTTTGTTTAGATTTCTTGTTACCCATGTATTCAAAACTTTTTGAAATTTTTTAGAAATATCTTCGTTGTTATTTAAAATAGAACCGTAACATCTTGAAGCCAATCCCCATGCCATATCATCGTTTTCGTTTTTGTAAGGTTTGATGTTTATCCTGCCATAAGGTCGGTTTATATTTTTATCTTGTGCGTTTATAAGATATGCTATCAGAGTACCTTCTTCTATTTCCTTTTCTATGTATCCTGTATTTGTACCGCTTTTTAAATCCATACAACTGGTCCAACCCCTGTCTGTGGACATTCCTGCAATATCGTAAGGATGTTTAGAAATACAAATAAGAAAGTTTTTATTCTGAATAGCTCTCTGAGGATCTTCGTTGAATGTTTTAAGAAGGTCAGGACGATTTAGTTGGTTTAAAATCTTTCCTATTCTAAAAGTTCTTCCGTCTTTCTCACAGTAACCTTCGAGATAATCGGTTATAGCATAACCACCTCTATTAAGAACGGCGTTTATAGTGTAATCAAGTTTAATATTTTTTTTAGTAACTTTATATTCGAAAGGAATGTAAATTCTGTTTTTACCTTTGAAAAGCTCAGAAAGCTTATCTTCTATATTTTTAGGTCTTATGTCATGATAATCTCTATACTGGGAAAGTTTAAGAGCTTCGT
>JACCDR012247146.1_pt1 | contig 16307 bp, 23 predicted proteins | sample 7446431 | NCBI WGS metagenome assembly JACCDR01 (sample SAMN15323443, study PRJNA562643) | freshwater metagenome | isolation source: river surface water | place: USA:Blue River Watershed | collected 2017-08-17 | reverse complement strand
TCACCCGCCCCGTGCAGATCGCCGCCTGGTCGTCGACGACCGGGATGTTCGAGCTGCTCGACGTGAAGCACAAGCCGGCGCACATGGTCTTCCGCCTCGCCGACGCCGAACAGGCCAAGACCGCCAAGGTCGAACTCGGGCAGTTCCTCGACTCGATCGGCGCCGCCCGCCTCGACATCACCTCGATCGAGGCGGTCATGGCGCATGTCCGCGACCTCGGCCTCGGCGAAAACCTCGAACGTACGATCCTGCACCTGCTCGAAGAGGCCAACGCATGAGCCTGCCATTGCACGGACCAGCAACGCCCTTCGGCGGGAACACCACCGTGCCGGCGCCTCGGGTCAACTACGTCACCATGCCGCAACTCCTCCGGTCGCCCGGCTCCCGGATGGAGGTCGTCTGCTCCGACATCGACTCCTCGATCGCCGACACCCGCCAGCGGCGCTTCGCCTGCCCCACCGTCGACCCCATGCGCACCTGGACCGAGTACGCCATGCTCTGCGGCCAGGACGACCCCATCGGCGGCACCATCCGCGTCCTGCGCATGTTCCACGCCGCCGGCTACGGCATCCACCTGATCACCAACCGGCCCGAGGCCGCCCGCAAGCTCACCGTCTCCTGGCTGCGCCAGCACCAGGTGCCCTACGACGAGCTGCGGATGCGCCCGGCCGCCGTCGAGTTCGACTCCATCGACCTCAAGCTCGGCTACGTCCTCACCCTGCGCGCGACCGGCTACGAACCGGTCCTGTTCATCGAGGACTGGCCCGCGCACGCCGCCGCCATCGAAAGCGAAGGCGTGCCCGTCCTGTGCGTCAACCCCCGCTACCAGGACAAGCCGAAGTGACCCCCGAACGGCTGCGGATCTCCTGGTCCCAGCTCCGCGCCCACGAGGAGTGCCGGCAGAAGGCCGCTCTCATGCGCGAAGGCAAGCGCAACCCGGCCAAGAACCTGCGCAACTACTACCACGGCATGGTCGTGGACACCGTCATGGTCCGGTGGCTGAAGAACCCCATCCCCGGCGCCATGCCCGGCATGGTCGACGACCAGATCCAGGCCGGCATCGACAAGGCCCGCGAAGACGGCGACGGCGTCGTGCGGTGGCGCCACGCCGACGACCGCGCCCAGGTCCGCGACTACTGCACCGAACTGGTCACCCGCCTGGAACCGCTGCTCGACCGGCTCGTCCTGCCCTGGCACCACGAGAGCGCCCTACGGTTCGTCGAAACCGTGTGGATACCCGACGCCGAGGGCACCCCGACCGCGGTCGACCTCGTCGGCGAGATGGACCTGCTCGTGCACCGCGACGACGGACCCGTGGTCCTCGACCTCAAAGGCACCAGCGACAACCAGTACTGGCGACGCGTTATCGGCCAGCTCGTCTTCTATGACCTCGCCGTCCTCGCCCGGCTGCGCACCCCCACCAAACAGGTCGGCCTCATCCAACCCATGTGCGACCAGCAGACGGTCGGCCTGCAAGTCACCGAGGACATGCGCCGCGACCTGTGGAGCCGGCTCGTGCGCATGGCCAACCAGATCTGGGCCGAGGACCGCACCTGCAAAGACGGCACCTCCGGCTGCACCTGGTGCGAGGTCCGCCACGCCTGCGCCCGCTACCGCACCGACGAGTCCACCGACTCCTTCGGCAGCCTCGCCGACGCCCTCCGCACCCAAGCCCGAGCAGAAGCCCACGCTGATTCAAGGAGCCCGCATGCCTGACGCCACCGACGCCGACCAGCGGCTCCGGCAACTGCGCGACCGTCTTCAGGCCGCCAGCCGCGAACGCATCCGCGCCGAGCAGAACCGCGACGCCGCCCTCGCAGCAGCCAAGCAGGCCCGGCAAGCCCTCGCCGACCAGTTCGGCGTGACCACCGTCGAGCAGGCCCGCGCCAAGCTCCACCACCTCACCGGTGAACTCAACCGCTGCCTGCTCGACTTCGAAGCAGACCTCGAACGGATCGGAGCCTGAATGTCCATCGTGGACAGACTGTTTACCGAGCCGGTCGAGCTCTCGCCTGCCGCCGGCGACGACGCGGTGCGCCTGGCGTTCACCATCGGCAAGAACGCCCTGTCCTCGCTGCTGCTGGCGGCCAAGCAGATCATCCCGCAGCGTGACGCCATGCCGGTGCTCAAGTACGTCCACGTCGCCGCCGCCGACGACCACATCGTCGTCACCGCCACCGACATGGAACTGACCCTCATCTCCCGCACCGCCAACGTGCAGGTCTCCGTCCCCGGGCAGGCCGTCCTGCCCGTCGGCAAGCTGCTGGACCTGCTGCGCGCGGCCACCAACGACGACGTGCGCATCGTCGTCGACCGGACCGGCTGCCGCATCGCGATCGGCGTCACCACCTGGACGCTGACCCTGCCCTCCGGCGTCGACTTCCCCACCACCCCACCGCTCGGGGAGTCCGTCACCGTCTCCATGGACGGTAACGAGCTGCTGTCAGCCCTGCGCGTCGTGCGTTACGCGGCCGGCAAACACGTCCGGCCCGGCCTGGAAGCCGTCGACATCGCAAACGGGCTGGTGACCGCCTGCGACGGAACCCGGTTCGCGCAGATGCGGCTCACCCCGGTCACCCCCGTGCCGATCACGCTTCCGCTGACCGCCGTCGACCGGCTCCTCAAGCTCGGCTGGGCCGGCTTCACCGGCGAGATCGACATCAGCGTCCTCGACCGCCACATCTGCGTCCGCGGCCCGAACAGCGTCCTGCTCATCACCCGGTCACTGCACCCGTTCCCCGACCTGACTAACGCCCTGCTGCGTCCCGCCCTAGCCAACCGGCACCAGGTCCGAATCAACAGCAACGACCTCGTCGACGCCCTCAACCGCGTCGCGGTCACCGCCGACCCCGACAACCGCGGAGTCGCTCTGACCCTGCACAAGCAGCGGATGGTCATCGTCGCCCGCGATCAGCACGGCAACCACACCACCGACGAGGTCGAGTGCACCTGGGCCGGACCCGACCGCACCCTCACCGTGCACCTCGGCGCCCTCACCGAGATGGTCAACACCTTCTGCGACCTGGCCGCCGACCGTTGCGCCGACGACGGCCTGCTCGAACTGCGCATCGGCGACGACACCCGCACCCGCCGCTCCGCGCTGTTCTGCACCGACGCCGACACCGGCGCGGTCGGCGTGATCCAGCAGATGTACCTCGATTGGAGCCCGGCGTGAAGGACAACCTGCCCGCGAGCCTGTCCGAAAGCCTGTCCGAGAGCCTGCCCGAAGGGCTGCGTTACCCCCGCGACGAGCACGATCAGCCGCTGCCGTTCCTCAACGACGGTCCTTTCATCCAGGACTTCGTCGTCGACGACATCCGAGCCCGTCAGGAGGTCGGACGCCGCCGCTACGGCACCCCGGGGCTGCAACCCCACAACGGGCGCGACACTCTCCTCGATGCCTACCAGGAGGCCCTCGATCTGGCCTGCTACCTGCGGACCCTCATGTATGAGCGGGACGGCAAGTGACCGCACCGCCGACCTCCCGGCTGACCGACCTCACCGTCCGGCTTCGCCGCGCCCGCCGCACCCTCGACCGGCAGGCCGGTGAAGCAGCCGCCCTGACCCGGCAGGAGAAGGTGTTGCACGCCGAGATCGAGCACCTGACCGCGCTGCACGCCGACCTCACCCGCGCCGCTGCCGTGCTCACCAGCATTGGGGAAGAACGCCAGGCCGACGCCCAGCGCACCGTTGAGCAGCTCGTCACCAAGGGCCTGCACGCGATCTTCGGCGCCGACTTGTCCTTCCACCTGGTGCCGGTCGTGCGCGGCAACCGCCCCGAGATCGACTTCGTCGTCCGGTCGCGCCTCGACGGCGCCGACATGGACACCCCCGTCATGGACGCCCGCGGCGGCGGCCTCGCCGCCACCATCGGCTTCCTGCTGCGCCTGGTCGTCCTGCTGCTGTCCCGCGACCGGCAGGACAGCGTCCTGTTCCTCGACGAGACCTTCGCCCACCTGTCCGCCGAGTACGAACCCCGGCTCGCCGAATTCCTGCGCGACCTCGTCGACCAGACCGGCGTACAGATCGTCATGGTCACCCACTCCGACGCCTTCTCCGACCTCGCCGACACCCGCTACCGATTCACCTTGAGAAATGGAGTGACCAATGTGGAGACCGCATGAGCAACCGCACCATGGCCGTCATCCGCCACCGGATGGACAGCACCGAGTTCTGGCACGGGTTCCTCGCCGGAACGGTCTGCACCCTGACCGTCAGCCTCCTGTCGATCTGGGCATTCTCGTCGATGCTCGGAGCCCTCTGAGGTAGCAGCACAGTCACACGCGCACGCCGGTAGAAGCCGTCGTGGACACCCCCGAACCGGTCGGCGACTTCACCCCTGCCGCCCGCGTCATCGCCGACTCCATGAGCCCCTTCGGGAACCGGCTGACCACCATCGAGGTCACCCTCCACCGGTTCGTCCTGGCCGAGTTCAACACCCATCGCCAGTTCAGCCGCAACAGCTCGTCGAGCCGCGCCATCCCCGCCTCCCGGGTCATGCGTCTTATCGCCACCCGACCGGCGCTGCCGCTGGTCTGGTCGGGCGCCCAGAAAGGGATGACCGGCGGGCCGCCGATCAACCCGGTCGACGCCGCGCGGGCCGAGCAGATCTGGCTCGCCGCCCGCGACGACGCCGTCAACGCCGCCGAACGGCTACTCGAGCTGGGCGTGCACAAGTCGATCGTCAACCGGCTCCTCGAACCGTGGATGACCCAGACCGTCATCGTCTCGGCGACCGAGTGGGACAACTTCTTCAACCAGCGCTGCCACCCCGACGCCCAGCCGGAGCTGCGCGCCGCCGCTGAGGCCATGCGCGAGGCACTGCTGAAAAGCGAACCCACTCCGCTGCCCCAGGGCCGCTGGCACCTGCCCTACATCCGCGACGAGGACATCTCCGCGTACGACCACCACAAGCTGGTCCAGGTCGCCGCGGCCCGCTGCGCTCGGGTCAGCTACCTCACCCACGACGGGCGCCGCGACCCTCAGGCCGACTTCGACCTGTACCAGCGGCTCGTCACCGCCGACCCACCCCACCAGTCGCCGCTGGAACACGTCGCCACGCCGGCACGGTGGGGCGCGGAGAACCTCGGCAACTTCCAGGGCTGGCGACAACTGCGCCACACCCCGATCCAAATGGTGATCTAGCCGAAGGGAATCGTCATGACCGAACCTGTAGAAGCCCACGGCTCCTCACCCCGCGACTACGGCGTGGGCAACCCCGACGGCCGCTTCGGCTCCACCGAGGCCGGCAACGCCGAGGATGTCGAGCACCTCACCGAAGACCTCGACGACGACGATGACGTGTTCGAACTCGTCGACCAGATCAACAAGCCCGACCGGCTCGAACAGGCACCTGAGGGCTGCGTCGATGGCCGGTAAGCGCAAGCCGGCCCCCGAACCGATCCCGCTGCGCAACGGCGAGGAGACATTCGACGTACGCCTGGACCGCATCCCCGAACCGGGAGCCGAGAACAAGCCCGTCATGGCCGTCATCGGCGGCCAGACCGAGCCCGTCACCGTCAACTGGGGCATCCCCGAAGGTGAACCGGTGCTCAACCAGGGTAAGGAAGGCGCCTGCTTTACTGCCGACGTATTGGTACGGATGGCAGATGGCTCGCAGCGCGCAATTGCTGACATTCGGTTGCTGGACGAGGTCGTGACGGCCCAAGGCAGCACCGGAGTTGTCACGCATCTTATGGTTCGTCCCGCCGATCGCGGTCTCGTCCGTGTTGGGTTCGCCGGACACATTCCACTCCGTTGCACGCCGGAACACCCGATTCTCACGGAACGTGGTTATGTCGCTGCCGAAGATCTGGTAGCCGGCGACAAGGTCGCCATCACCCGGTTCCTGCCTGTGTGTGATGACCCGATCCGTCCGCACGAGTTGGTCGACTTCCGTCACTTCCGGGGTGTCGTGTCCGGTGCGGTCAACACCGGAGGCGTCATCAGCCATGTCGCCCCGCTCCCGCAATTGCTGGCCCGCACTCCGGCTCTCGGGCGGCTTCTCGGCCTGTATCTGGCTGAAGGCCACACCACCCTGAACAAGGTTGTGTGGTCCTTCGGAGCGCACGAGAGGGACACCCTGGTCGCAGAAACTCAGGCACTCGTGAAGGATGTGTTCGACGCCCAGTCGCGGGTTCATACCCGTCCGAGCGGCGCGATCAACGTCGTCCTCTACGGCAAGGCTTGGCGGCTGCTGTTCGAAAGCCTGATTCCCGGCACCTCGAAATTCGGCGACAAACACCTGTCTGGCGAGGCGGCACAGGGATCCGAAACCTACCTCGCCGCACTGCTCGATGGGTGGCTCGCCGGAGACGGGTACGTCCGCCGTACGGAGCAGATCGGCACAACGGTCTCCCGCCGACTCGCGCTCGACATGCACGCGATCGCGACAGCACTCGGCCGGCGCCCGGTTCTCCGTGAGTCCGACCCTCGGCCCAACCGGCATGCGGCGAGCCGGCAGAGACGGTACGACCTGACCTACGGCACTGGCGGCGGAAGCAACCGGAGCGCGCGGCAGGACGCAACTGCGGTCTGGCGCACAGTCCGCTCAGTGACGCCCGAGGAGTACGACGACCTGGTTTACAACATCGAAGTCGAAGGCGACCACAGCTACGTCGCCGACGGTATCGGCGTCCACAACTGCGTCGGGTTCGGCATCACCAATGAGCTGCGGTTCAACCCTGTCCCCGTGATGGGCCTCGACGCCGACTTCGCCCGGCAGAAGATCTACTGGCCCGCCCAGCGCGACGACCAGTGGCCCGGCGGGTCCTACGAGGGTGCCAGCCCCTTCTACGAAGGCACGTCCGTGCGCGCCGGCCTGGAAGTCGCCCAGAAGCTCGGCTACGTCGGGGAGTACCGCGCGGCGAACAACGAGTACGAGTTGGCCCTGGCCATGACCCTCGGCCCGGTCGTCATCGGCGTCGACTGGTACGAGGGCATGTTCAAGCCCGACAAGCGCGGATACATCAAGCCGACCGGCCGCAAGATGGGCGGCCACTGCTGCCTGGTCATCGGCATCACCGTCACCCGCGGTCCCAAGGGCTCCGGCTACTACACGATCTACAACTCGTGGGGACCGTCCTGGGGCGACAAGGGCACCGCCCGGATCCGTCGCGTCGACCTCGGCAAGCTCATCGACGATGGCGGCGACGCGTTCTCCATCGTCTCCCGCTTCAACCCGCCCCAGCCACGCTAAGGAGCATCGGTGGACACCCTCGCGCTGGCCTACAGGCCGAAGACCTTCGACGACCTGGTAGGCCAGCGCGTGGTCCAGGTCGTCCTGCGACAGTGCGTCGCGAAGGAGAAGGTTCCCTCGGCGATCCTGCTCGACGGCAGCCACGGCACCGGCAAGACGACCACGCTTCGCATCTTCGCCGCCGCCATGTCCTGCGACACCCCACCGGACCCGTGCGGACACTGCCCCGGCTGCACGGCCGTCTACTCCGGCACCAGTTTGAACCTCGTCGAGATCGACGCCGCCAGCCACGGCGGGGTCGACGACATCCGCGCGCTGCGACAGCAGCTACGGCACGCCACCGCCGCCGGCTGGCGCGTCATCGGCATCGACGAGGCACAGTCGATGTCCCATGCCGCGTTCAACGCCCTCCTGAAGATCATGGAGGAGCCGCCCCCGCGGACCACCATCGTGCTGCTGACCACCGACCCCGGCAAGATCCCCGACACGATCATCTCCCGGTGCATGCGCTTCCAGTTCCGACCCCTCAGTCACCGTGACATCGATGAACGTCTTGCGCAAATTTGCGCAGCTGAGGGGATCAACGCCGACCCGGAGCTTCTCGACTGCGTCGCCGAACGCGCCCGAGGATCCCTTCGCGACGCCATCATGCTGCTCGACCAGGTCACCCGCGTCGGCATCGTTACCGTGGAGCAGTTCACCGATCTCATGGGCGACACCGACCCCGGACCGGCCCTGCTCGACGCCGTGCGCACCGGGGATCCCGGCACCGCCTACCGCGCCGTGTCCGCCGCCATGGCCCACACCGGCGATCCCGGGACCGTCATCGCCGCCCTCGCTGGCGTCCTGCGCGACATCTGCATCCACCACTCCGGCGGCCCCGTTCCGGACTCACGCCGCCGGCTCGCGTCCACGGTGGACACTCTGACCGCTGTCGCCGCGCTGAAGGTCCTGTGGGACCACACCACGCGGGTACGGCCGGGCGACGACAGGCGTACCGCCCTCGACCTCGCCGTCGCAGCCCTCACCGACGTGTTCCGCCCCGCCGCCAAACCGGCCGGCGCCAAGCCGATGACCCTTGCCGACATGGTCGCCCGGACCCAGGTGACCCGTTGAGCAACCCGCTGCGGCTGCCGTTCAAGCGGATCCTCGACCACCGGCCATACCCGCCGACCGGCATGACCACCGCCCGCTGGAAGACCGAGGTCGAGACGATGCCCGTCTACCTGCACGACCTCACCCTCACCCAGAACGGCGTACGCATCGCCCCGTTGTGGGGCATCACCGACCAGCACGCCAGCGCAGACCCGCACCCCCACGTCGTCGCCTACAAGGGCGAGCTGTACCTCGAAGACGGACACCACCGCGTCGTCCGCGAGGCCCTCGCCGGAACCCGCGTCATGCGCATGCGGGTCCTCAACGTCTTCGTCAGTCGCGTCAAGAAGGCCGCTCCATGAAAACAGCCGCAATCTTCGTCGGCGGCATGGCCGCCGGAGCCGGACTCCTGTACTTCGGCACCGTCGCCTACCTCACCGTCGACTGGTGGTTCCCGCGCCGGCTGCGCCGCAAGCGGCCGATAGAGGACGTGGACTTGCCCGAATTCGAGGAATGGGGACCGAACCGATGACGATCCGGCCCGCACCGATCGACCCGCCCCAGATCCACCACCAGCTCTGGCGGGACTTCAAAGGCCGGGTCGGTTGGGACATCGGCACCAACGTCGGTCAGTCGCTGAAGGAGATGACCGACCGGTTCGACCACGTCGTGGCGTTCGAACCCGCCACCGAGTGCATGCCCTTCCTCGAACCGTGGGAGGGCCGGGTCCTGGTCAAGCAGATCGCGGTGTCCAACGTCGATGGCGAGGTACAGCTCGCCGCCCTACCTGACAAGATCGACACCGGGCAGCTTGTCACCCCCGGCACCCACGGCATGGAATGGTCCATCGACTGGACCCGCGAACACCCGCCGGAGATCGTGCGGACCGTTCCGTCGTGGCGCATCGACTCGCTGGTCGAAGAACTGTCCCCGCCGGACTTCTGGAAGATCGATGTCGAAGGCCACGAGATGCACGTCCTCGACGGCGCCGAACAGACGATCGCCGACTACATGCCCGACCAGCTCATCGAGTTCCACAACCCGCAGCTCTACGACGAGGTCCGCGAGACGCTGCGCCAGCACGGCTACGACCGCATCGAAACCGTCCGGCATCCGCACTACGCCCACGGCTCGGAGATGTGGCACACCCACGGCTGGCTTCGTGTGTTCGGTCCGGACAAGCCGATAACTTAGGCATGACCGCTCGTCCGCACGACCTGGCCGCGCTCGACGGCGCCTTCGTGCTGCCCGAGGCCGTCACCGACCAGAACCTGCGCCTGCTCTACGAGGTGCTCGTCGCGCGGATGCGCGAAGAGGCCCGGCACCTGCCGATGAACACCGTGCAGCAGCTTCTGATCGAGCGCATCGCCTACAACTACGTGGTCATGCGCGCGAAGGAGAACGGCGACATGGGCGGCTTCGGCTCCACGTCGGTGCAGAAGGACTTCAACACGTTCTGGCTCACCATGACTGCCGAGTTCAACCGCATGCTCGGAAAGACCGGCGAGCCCCTCGCAGCCTCCGAACGCAAGGCGCTGCTCCGCGACATGCAGCAGATCATCATGAACACGATCGCGACGGTGGCCGACCCCAAGACCCGCGGCGAACTGCTGGAACGCCTGGCAGACGCCTTCCAGAAGGCAAAGATCTAAGGGAGACCGCCATGGCGAAGAAGTCCGACGACCAGAACCAGCAGCAGGGCCAGCAGCAGGGTCAGCAGCACAGCGACCACTCGCTGGTGCAGGCGACCCGGCGCAACCAGGAAGCCAATGACACCCCGCAGCAGCGCGAGGAGGACAAGCGCGAGGGCAAGCTGACCTCCGAGCTGTCCGAGCCGCACAAGGGTGAACCGCGGTACTTCGAGGGCACCGTCACGAAGGTCGACAAGGAAGGCCGGACCGTCATGTCCGACCACCTCGCCGAGGGTGAGCGGCTGCGTCGGGAGACCACCGACAAGTACAAGGCCTCCGGCCTGGACCCCGCAGCCGATCGATAAGACAGGCGGCGCCCCGGCCGCCCGGGACCGGAAGGCCGGAACGGTGGAACACAACGTGTGGGTGCACGACGAGGGGGACGTGGTCCTCCTCGTCGGCTGCTCCCTGGACCGCAGTCCCGGCAAGAACTGGGTGGAGAACTCCGGCGGGCTGCCGGAGTACATCTGCCGCATCGCACGGGCGATCCACCGCAGCGGCCACTCCATTTCCAACTCGATCCAGATCGCCATCTCCCGCGTCAAGGCGTGGGCGTCCGGGCGCGACGACGTGGACCCGGACACCCGCGCCAAGGCCGCCAAGGCGGTCGCGCAGTGGGAAGCGCTGAAGGCCAAGAACAAAGTCAAGAAGGGCGCCAAGAAGGCAGCCAACGCCGGCAACGGCGACGGAGGCCGCGACCGCGTCAAGACAACCGCTCCGGGAGCAGCCATGAGTGACCTTGAACAGATCATCGCCCTGGCCGCTGCCCGCGGAGGCGACGAGACCGACCTCGGCACCATCCTTCGCCTGGCCGGCAAGCCCAACCCGTTCGCGGCCAAGGGCGGCGACATGAAGGCGGGCATGAAGGCGGGGATGAAGGACAGTAAGAAGGCCCCGCCGTTCGGGAAGAAGCCCGGCGGCAACGGCGGGGGCGACAACGCCTCCGGCGGCGGGCTGAACTCGGCCGCCGCGGTCAAGGCCGCCTGGGCGAAGCTCAAGGCGAACAGGGATCTGACGCCCGAGCAGTACGCCGCGCAGGCGTCGCGAATCAAGGCCGTTGCCAAGAAGTTCAACGTCGAGCTGGGGTGAGCCATGGCAGTGCAGACACTGCCGGTCTACCTCGACCTCACCGTGTACGCCGGCACGAGCTTCCGCCGTGACTTCCGCTGGCGTCCCAACTCCGACGAGGGCCAGGACTTCACCGGGTGGACCGCGAGCTTCCGCATCGGTCCACCCCAGGGAGCCCCGACCGTGACCCTCACCGAGTCCTCGGGCGTCACCCTGGAAGCCGACGGCAAGTTCTACGTGTCCATGACACCCGCCCAGACCACGGCGATGACCCCCGGCCAGTGGTTCTACGTCCTGGACCTGACCAACGCCGACGGGTTCATCCTCCGGCTGCTGCGGGGTCGGCTCACCGTCGTCCGTGACCTGGCCACGTGAGTCCATGGCGACCTACGAACAGCACATCCGGGTGGCCACCCTGGAAATCCAGGCCGACTCCACCCTCGTCATGGACCTGCCCGGCCGCGTGGAGACCATCGAGGTCTACGCAGCCGGCGGTGTCGGTCCCGAAGGAGACAAGGGCGACCCCGGCCCACCGGGTCCTGAAGGTGACCCGGGACCGGTCGGGCCACAGGGTCCGTTCGCGCCGATCTTCGAGCAGCGCTTCGCCGATCCGCAGATGGTGTGGACCATCGTGCACGACCTCGGGGTCTATCCCGTCGTGAACACCTTCGACACCGACAACCAGGAAGTCATGGGGACGGTCTCAACACCCGATATAGCAACAGTGATCGTGAACTTCGCGGTCCCGATGGCGGGCGTCGCCCGACTCAAGGCGTAAGAGGAGGAGCGACCGATGAGGTTCGCCAGCGCGACCGACTTCATGAAGATCCCGGCGCGGAACTTCCGACCGGAAGCTGTCTCGTCGCCGCCGTCCGACCCGGCTGTGGGTCAACTGTGGTCCGACACGTCGGTCACCCCGGCCAAGGTCCGGTGGTGGGACGGCACCCAGTGGGTCGCCTCCGACGGCACCTCGATCCCGGCCGGGTACATCACCAACGCCCACATCAACCCGGCTGCCGCCATCGCACTGTCGAAGTTGGAGACCAACCCGCTCGCGCGGGCCAACCACACGGGCACGCAGACCGCGTCGACCATCTCCGACTTCAACACGGCGGTGCGCACCAACCGCCTCGACCAGATGGCCGCACCCACGGTCAACCTCGACTTCAACGGCGTGCGCGGCGTCAACGCCGCCAACCCGGTCAGCGGCACCGACCTGGCCAACAAGCAGTACGTCGACAACGCCCGCGCCGGCATCTCGGTCAAGGACCCGGTCCGGGTCGTGGCGCAGGGCAACGTCAACCTCAACGCCCCCGGCGCCACCATCGACGGCACCACCCTGGCCGTCGACGAGCGGTTCCTCGCCCCGCGGCAGAACACCGGCACCGAGAACGGCATCTACCTCTACAAGGGTGCCTCCGCGCCGGCCGTGCGCAGCGTCGACGCCTCCACCGCCGGGTCCATCCTCGACGGGTCGATGGTCGCCGTCGGTGAGGGTACCGACCAGGGCCGCCAGTACATCCAGACCGCCTCAGGTTCTGGAACCCCCGGCTCGTGGACCCAGACGTGGATCCTGTTCACGATGGGCGGGCAGACCTACCTCGCCGGCAACGGTCTGACCATCACCGGGACCACGTTCGCGCTCGACGCCCCGGTGTCGATCGCCAACGGCGGCACCGGAGCGACCACCGCAGCCGGCGCCCGCGCCAACCTCGGCCTGGTCGCCAGCTACGCCGCGGACCTCGGCGCGCTGACCGCCGGTGTGAGCGTGACGGTCACCCACAGCCTCGGCACCTTCGACGTGATCGCCAGCTTCCGCACCACCGCCGACAACCGGGTCATGCAGTTCGACTGGGCGCCGAACGCCACCAGCAGCATCGTGGTCTACCCCGACCTGTCTTTCGCCGCCGGATCCGTCCGCGCCGTGGTACTCGGCAAGGCCGCTTAACCGCGACCGGGGTGAAGTCAGAAAACTTCACCCCGTCAGGTGAAGTAGCCGTCGATGTAGAACAGACGTGAGCAACCAACGGTTCGGATCCTGGCCGTCGTTCAACGGCAAGAAGGTGCTGTTGGAAGGCGAGCCAGGACAGGTCGTCTTCCGGCACGGCAGTTCGGCGACCGACCTGCGGCTGAAGGTATGGACACAGCAGGCGCTCACCAACGCCACCGGCGCGGGCACGTTCACCCTGCCCGCCGGCTACTTCTCCACCATCAACAGCGTCCAGGCCCAGGTCGTGCGCGACACCGCCGACGTGGCCCTCGCGACGTTCTGCGCCGTGCGCACGGTCTCGTTGACCACCGTCACCGTGCAGTGCTTCGAAGGAGCCCTCATCGTGACGTTGCTGCTCGGCGGCAACCAGACGATCGAGCTTCCCCAGGCGCAGATCCTGGTGCACCTGACCGTTTTCGGGACCGGCGTGTGAGCGACTTCAACGAGTTCGCCGACCTGCTCCGCAAGGCCGCTGAAACCCCGGAGATCCCCTACACGCACAACAACGCGGTGTTCGAAGAGGAACCGGTCTCCCTCACCGTGTTCGTGCAGGACCGCGGTTACCTCGGCAACCCGCCGTTGTCGCCGGTGCAGTACGACGCGGTGCGCCACATCGAGCGGGTCTACTACCCGGCGACCTACGATGCCCTGTCTGACGAGTTCGAGAAGGACAAGCGCAAGAACCGGCTCAACGTCGGCTACGTCAGTGCCTGGCGCGATGAACCGTACTGGTCATTGCCGGTGCGGATGACGAACTTCATCACGTTGCAGTGGGGTAAGGGCTCGGGCAAGGACCACATCTGCCGGGTCGCCAGCATGCGCATCGCCTACCTGCTCATGTGTCTGCGTTCACCCCAGGGCTACTACGGCATGCCAGAGCAGGATTCGATCCACCTGCTCAACGTCGCCTCGTCGTCGGCGCAGGCGCAGCAGGCGTTCTTCATGCCGATCGTGCGCACGGTCAAGAAGGGCTGGTTCGCCGGCAAGTGCCAGCCCCGGCAGAACGTCATCTCCTACGCCAAGAACATCGAGTCCGTCTCCGGGCACTCCGACGCCGAGAGCCAGGAGGGTCTGAACCTCATGCTCGGCATCGCCGACGAGATCGACGCGTTCAAGTCGAAGAAGGAGATGCTCTTCCGCAAGGGCGCCAGCGCCCGCGAACCCACCAAGAGCGCCGAAGGCATCCTCAACATGATGCGCACCTCCGGCAGCACGCGCTTCCCCGAGGTGTTCAAGCAGGTCCGCATCTCCTACCCGCGCTACCTCGGCTCGACGATCCAACGCCTGACGGACGAGGGCCAGAAAGATGTCGACGAGAACGGCATCGACTCACGGCACTTCGTGTCCGGGCCGCTTGCCACCTGGGATGTCAACCCGCGCGTCACCGGCAAGCACGCCTTCGCCCAGGACTACGCCGAGGACCCGGTCATGGCCCGCGCCAAGTACGAGTGCCGCCCGGCGCGGGCGATCAACCCGTACTTCCGCAACCACCAGGCCGTCGATGCCGCGTTCAAACCGCGCAACCATATGCCGATCGAGGTCAACTACCGCATCGACACCGTCAACGGCCGCCGCGTGTGGGTGCCCGACTACGTGTTCAGCGACGACTTCTTCCCCATCCGCGGCGCCGTCTACGCCATGCACGCAGACCTCGCCGTGACCGGCGACCGGGCGGGCATCGCCATGGCCCACGTCGCGTCGTACAGCGAACACGAGACCATCACCGAGGACGAGGACGGCGCCCCGCACACCTTCCGTGAGGTCCGTCCGCACGTGACGGTCGACTTCGTCATCTCCTTCTCCTCCGACGCCGCCGCCGACCCACCCCGGGAAATCCAGATCCGGTGGGGTCGGCAACTGTGTTTTGAACTGATCCGCCGCGGGTTCAACGTGCGCCGGTTCACCTTCGACATGTTCGCCTCGACCGACTCCATGCAGATCCTCGAAGCCCGCGGCATCGAGTCCGAGCGCGTGTCGACCGACACCTCCGAGGACCCGTGGCGGAACCTGCGCGACCTCATATACGAAGGCCGGCTGTCCATCCCCGCCCCGGCCAAGCTCGACGAGGAGGCCGGCGAACGGTTCCTCCTGCGCGACGAGCTGCTGTCACTGACCCGGCTGCCCAACGGCCGCGTCGACCACCCCGCCGACGCGTCCAAGGATGAGGCCGACGCCCTCGCCTGCGCTGTCCTCGGCGCCGTGATGAGCGGCGGCCGGGAGGAAGAGGAACGCTCCCGCGCCTACTTCGCCGCCCCTGACTTCGAGGTCGGCACAGTCGTCGGCATGCCGCTGGGCATGAACGTCAGCCGGGCCTGGCTCAACCACCTTCCGGAGATGCCGACGTGAGCCGCGAAGGATACGTCGCCGTCTTCGTCGGCAAGGTGCTGCTCGCCGCCGCGGTCAGCATCGCCATCTGCGGCGAACTCGACCTCGCCCTCCCGGTGGCCGTCACCGGCCTGGCCCTCATCGCCGCGGGGAACCTCGCATGACCGGCGGGCGCATGACCGATGAGTTCCCACGACACCTACGTCGGCCCAGGGGAGTGAACTCATGACTCGACCGGTGAAATCCGCCCCGGTCGCCGGGGTCAGCCCGAAGCCGAAGCCCGACTTCGAGGTCGGCGTCAGCCTGCACCTGCCCTTCGTCGCCCCGTACCGCAACGCCTGGGAACTGCTGCGCGATGAAGAGATCACCGTCAAGCAGCTCCAGGCCATGCGCAAGACCGACGGCCAGGCCCGCGCTCTGTACCGCCTGATCACCCTGCCCATCCGCGCCGCGCTGAAGACCGCCACGTTCGTCCCCCAGGTCAACGAGGAGGGCGGCGAGGACGAGGCGCAGTTCATCGAGCAGATGTTCATGCTGCCCGAATCAGCCGGCGGCATGGTGGTGCCGTTCCACCGCATCATCGCTCAGATGCTCATGGCCGTCTTCGACGGCTTCTCGGCGTTCGAGGCCGTCTACTGGGTGCCGAAGAAGGGTCCGCTCAAGGGCAAGATGACCCTTAAGAAGCTCGCCCACCGCCCGCCCGAGACGCTGACGTTTCTCCTGAACAAGGACGGGCACTTCGTCGGGCTGCGCCAGCGCACCTTCTTCCAGGGTCGCGAGATCGACGAGGTCATCGACGCCGAGAACGTCGTCCGGTACACCGCCAACGAGGAGGAACGCCCCTACTACGGCGAGTCCTACTTCCAGGCCGCGTTCTGGCACTGGGACCGCAAGTTCCGCCTCTACGTCATCTCCCACCTGGCCTGCCAGCGGGCCGCGG
>JACCDR010846737.1_pt1 | contig 16307 bp, 13 predicted proteins | sample 7446431 | NCBI WGS metagenome assembly JACCDR01 (sample SAMN15323443, study PRJNA562643) | freshwater metagenome | isolation source: river surface water | place: USA:Blue River Watershed | collected 2017-08-17 | reverse complement strand
GGGCTGACCTGTTTGTTGCAGATAAGCCTGTGCGGCGGCCGCCAGATCCGGGTACTGGCCGGTGGGCAGGGTGACTTCTTGGGTGATGGGCGTGCCATTGCTGTGCACCAGGGCAAAGCGGGCGTTGGTGCCGCCGATGTCGCCCAGCAGGCGTGGGGCGTTGGCTGTGGTGGTGTTCATGTGGGCCATGGGTGTGTTGGCGGCAAGGGTATCAGCCGCAGCCGCGTTGCAAGGGGCTGGAAGTTACCAATGGGTTTCGAGTTCAAGGCGCAGGGCATGTTCAGTGCGGGGCGGCCATGGGCAGGAGCACGCGCACGCACAGGCCATGCGGGGGGGCGTCGTGCAGCGTCACCTGGCCTTCATGGCGCTCCACGATTTCCTGGACGATGGCCAGGCCCAGGCCGCAGCCGTTGCCTGCATCGGTGGCGCGCACAAAGCGCTCGAACACCCGGACTTGATCACCTGCCGGGATGCCAGGACCGTTGTCGACGACTTCGAGCAATGCCATGGGGCGGTTCAGGTTTTGCGGCGTCATGGGGGCGGGCAAGACGCGCACCGTGACCTGGCTGCCTGCGCCTGCGTAATGCAAGGCGTTGTCGATCAGGTTGCTCAGGGCTTCACGGATCAGCAGCGCATTGGCATGGACCCACACCGGCTGGGTGCTGTGCTCGCCCATGCCCAGATCGATCTGGGCCTTCAAGGCGCGGGGCACCCATTCGGCGGTCAGTGTCTGCGCCAGGCGCTGCAGGTCAAAGTGTTGGCGGTCTTGCGCCATGACCGATTCCGGTTCGGCCCTTGCCAGCGTGAGCAGTTGGTTGACCAGGTGGGCGCTGCGTGTGGCGCTGTCGTGCACGCGCTGCAGCCGGGCGCGCAGCTCAGGGTCGGTGGTCGATTGCAGGGCGATTTCGGTCTGGCTTTTCAGGCCCGCCAGCGGCGTGCGCAACTGGTGCGCCGCATCGCCAATGAAGCGCTTTTGCGTGGCCACCGTATTTTGCACAGCGGCCAGCAAAGTGTTGATGGCGGTGGCCAGCGACCACAGCTCGCGCGGGGCCGAGGCCAGCTGCAAAGGGGCCAAGTCGGTGGGTGCACGGCCTTCGACCTGCTGACGCAAACGCGCCAGTGGCGACAGGCCAGCGCGGATGCCCAGCCACACGATGACCGTCATCAGCAAGACCAGGCAAGACATGGGCAGCAACATGTCCACCAGGATGCGCTGCGCCAGTTCTTCGCGGTTGGCACTGCTGCGCGCCACCTGCACCAGCATGGTCTGCGGTGCGGCCGCGTCTTCGCCAAAGCTCAGGTACAAAGCCACCAGGCGCAGAGGCTGGCCCGACAGCCCCTGCCGCGTGTTGCGCTCATGCATGGGCATGACGCCGTCGTAGAAATACGGCTTGTTCAGCTCGGGCTCTGCGGGCGCGTCGTCTTCGCCGGGCAATACCGGTGCTGGCAAGGACTGGTTGCCCAAAATGAATTGCCCTGGTGGCGAGCTGACCATGTAGAGCAGTTTGTCGGCCGGGTCGGCCTCCAGCACGTCTTGTGCGGCACGCGGGAAGTCGATCAGCAAACCGTTGCCAATGGGTTTGAGCTGGCGAGCCAAAGCGCGACTGGCTTGCAGCAAGCTGGCGTCGATCGCCTGGTTGGCATAGCCGGCTGCGAATTTGTAGGTGGCGACACCCCCGGCCATCCACAGCACCAACTGCGGCACCAACACCCACAGCAGCAATTGCCGGGCGAGCGAGACCCCCGCTTGCCCAGGGCCAGTGTGCGTGTGTGCCGCTGGCATGGCGGGTCAGGCCTCGGCTTCCATCAGGTAACCCAGCCCACGCACGGTGCGGATCACCAGGCCTGCGTCTTCGAGCTTGCGGCGCAGGCGGTGGATGTAGACCTCGATCGAGTTGCCGCCGCCGACCTCGCCGCCATCGGCGCTCCAGGTCTGGGTGATCTGGTCCTTGGTGACCACTTTGTCGCGCTGGCTGACCAGCAGTTCCAACAGCGCCCATTCGCGGCCGCTCAGCTCCAGCGGCAGGCCGCCCACCAGAGCGCGGCGCGAGGTGTGGTCCAGGGTCAGGCGACCAAACAGCGCCGAAGCACTGGCAGGCTGGCTGCGGCGCAGCAAAGCCTGCAGCCGGGCCAGCAATTCAGGAAAGTCAAAAGGCTTGGTCACGTAATCGTCGGCACCCGCCTGCAAGCCGGCCACGCGGTCGTCCAGCGCATCGCGTGCGGTCAGCAGCAGCACGGGCAATGCGGGCTGTGATTGCCGCACATGCCTGAGCACCGACAGGCCGTCGAGCATGGGCAGGCCGATGTCGAGCACGGCGATGTCAAAGCGCTGCTTGTGCAGCAAATAGTCGGCCACGGCCCCGTTGGGCGCGTGTTCTACCTCGAAACCGGCCCCACCCAGTTGGGTGCTCAAGGCGTCGGCCAGCATCGCATCGTCTTCGGCAAGCAGCAATTTCATGCCCGAAGCTTAATGGATGCTTCAGCTTTTAGGCCTTTTTGGGCTGAATTTTGACCTAGGGTTTAACCTAGTGTTAATAAATTAACAAAACATTAATATTCGTCGGTCGAGGTCGTTGGCAAACGTGTCTTGCCACCTCACACATCAACTTCGGGCCACCGGCCCCCACCAGGAGACTCTCTTGAAAACTTTGAAAATGTTCCAGCGCACCCTGTTGGCCACTGCGGCTGTGGTGACTTTGGCGGCCCATGCCGGTGAAGTCGAAGTGCTGCACTACTGGACCAGCGGCGGTGAAGCCAAATCGGCGGCTGCCTTGAAGGCCACTTTGCAAGCCAAAGGTCACGCCTGGAAAGACTTCGCCGTGGCCGGTGGCGGCGGCGACAACGCGATGACCGTGCTCAAGTCGCGCGTGGTGTCGGGCAATGCCCCTGCGGCTGCCCAGATCAAGGGCCCCGCTTTGCAGGAGTGGGCCGCCGAAGGCGTGCTGGCCAACATCGACGACGTGGCCAAGGCCGAGAAGTGGGACAGCCTGTTGCCCCCGGTGGTGGCCAACGTCATGAAATACAAGGGCAATTACATCGCCGCTCCTGTGAACGTGCACCGCGTGAACTGGCTGTGGGCCAGCAACGCGGCGTTCAAGAAAGCCGGTGCCAAAGTGCCGACCAACTGGGACGAGTTCTTTGTGGCCGCCGAAGCCTTGAAAAAGGCCGGCATCATCCCCGTGGCGCACGGTGGCCAGAACTGGCAAGACTTCACCACCTTTGAGAGCGTGGCTCTGGGTGTGGGTGGTGCCGATTTCTACAAAAAAGCTTTGGTGCAACTGGACCAGTCCACTTTGACCGGTGCCACCATGACCAAAGTGCTCGACACCTTCAAAAAGGTCAAAACCTACACCGACAAGAATGCCCCCGGCCGCGACTGGAACCTGGCCACCGCCATGGTCATCAAGGGCGAAGCCGGCATGCAGCTGATGGGTGACTGGGCCAAGGGCGAATTCGTGGCGGCAGGCAAAAAGCCCGGCGCGGACTTCACCTGCGCGGCAGCGCCTGGCACCGCCAAGGCCTTCACCTTCAACGTGGACTCTTTTGCCATGTTCAAACTGAAGAACGAAGACAACGCCAAGGCCCAGAAAGACCTGGCCGTGGCCATCATGTCCACCGACTTCCAGGAAGTGTTCAACCTGAACAAGGGCTCCATCCCTGTGCGCCTGAACATGAACCTGGCCAAGTTTGACGACTGCGCCAAGTTGAGCGCCAACGACTTCGTGGCCACGGCCAAGAACGGCGGTCTGGTGCCATCGGTCGCCCACGGCATGGCCATTGGCTCGGCCACATCGGGTGCCATTCAAGACGCCGTCAGCCAGTTCTGGAACGACGACAAGATGAGCACGAAGGACGCGCAAGCCAAGATCGCTTCGGCCGCCAAGGTCAAGTGAGTCTTTGAGCCGACCTTGGCGTCGGCTCGAACAAGCCCTTTGGGTTTGTGATTTTTTTGCCACCGGGCTGCAGGTCACGAGCTTGCAGCCCGCGCTGGTCCCCGATTGGATCACCCATGTCTTCATCCTCCCCTCAGCAAGCCGCCTGGCTGCCCAAGCTGGTCATTGCGCCCAGCTTTGTGCTGTCGCTGCTGTTCATCTACGGCCTGATGGCCTGGAACGGCTACCTGTCCATGTCCGCCTCGCGGATCTTGCCCAACTACGACTTCGTGGGCCTGCAGCATTACGCCGCTTTACTGGACAGCGACCGCTTTCGCGTGGCCATGACCAATATGGCGGTGTTTGGTTTTTGCTTCATCGGCGGCGCCATGGCGCTGGGCGTTTTGCTGGCCATCTTGCTGGACCAGAAGGTGCGCGGCGAAGGCGTTTTGCGCACCATTTACCTGTACCCCATGGCGATCTCCTTCATCGTCACAGGCACGGCCTGGAAGTGGATTTTGAACCCCGGCCTGGGCCTGCAGCACCTGATGCACAGCTGGGGCTTCACTGATTTTCAGTTCGAGTGGCTGGTCGATCAGGACATGGCCATTTACTGCGTGGTGATTGCGGGCGTGTGGCAAAGCGCGGGCTTTGTCATGGCGCTTTTTTTGGCAGCGTTGCGCGGCATCGATGACTCGATCATCAAGGCCGCTCAGGTGGACGGCGCGAGCTTGCCGCGCATTTACTGGCGCATCATTTTGCCCAGCCTCGGCCCGGTGTTTTTCAGCACCTTGATGGTGGTCTCGCACCTGGCCATCAAGAGCTTTGACCTGGTCATGGCGCTGACGGCCGGTGGCCCCGGCTATGCGACCGACTTGCCCGCCACCTTCATGTACGCCACCGCCTTCACACGTGGGCAGATTGGCGTGGGCGCGGCCAGTGCCACCGTGATGCTGGCCACGGTGGCCGCCATTGTGGTGCCGTATTTGTATTCTGAATTGCGAGGCAAACGATGAACCGCCTGAATTTTCATCGCCTGATCCTGTGGGCCATGCTGCTGCTGTTTGCGGCCTGGTTTCTGGTGCCGCTGTATGTGATGTTGACCACCTCGCTCAAAGACGCCGAGCAACTGCGCGCAGGCAACCTGCTGAGTCTGCCCACCGCGCCCACGCTGGACGCGTGGTTCAAGGCCTGGGACACCGCTTGTACCGGTGTGCAGTGCGAGGGCCTCAAGCCTTATTTCTGGAACTCGATGGTGATGGTGGTGCCTGCGGTGCTGCTGTCCACACTGATCGGCTCGCTCAACGGCTATGTGCTTTCCAAGTGGAAGTTCCGTGGCAGCGAGACCCTGTTCGCCTTCATGCTGTTTGGCGTGTTCATGCCCATGCAGGTGGTGCTCTTGCCCATGAGCCAGGTGCTCGGCTGGTTGGGTGTGGCCAGCTCCATTTGGGGTTTGATGCTGGTGCATGTGGTGGCGGGTATTCCATCGACCACGCTGTTTTTCCGCAACTACTACATCGGCTTGCCTGACGAGCTGATCAAGGCCGCGCAACTGGACGGTGCGGGCTTTTGGATGATCTTTCGCCGCATCGTGTTGCCGCTGTCGCTGCCGATTTTGGTGGTCACGTTGATTTGGCAGTTCACCAACATCTGGAACGACTTTTTGTACGGCGTGGTGTTCTCGGGTGCCGACAGCAAACCGATCACCGTGGGCCTGAACAACCTGGCCAACACCTCCAGCGCTGTCAAGGAATACAACGTCGACATGGCCGCTGCGCTGATTGCGGCATTGCCCACCCTGTTTGTGTACGTGGTGGCGGGTAAATATTTTGTGCGCGGCCTGACGGCTGGCGCAGTCAAGGGCTAAAGGGAAAACATCATGGGCGCACTTGCCATTCGCAACATCCACAAGACCTACAACGAGACGGTCCACATCCTCAAAGGCATCGATCTGGAGATCGATGCCGGAGAATTTTTGATTCTGGTCGGCCCGTCCGGCTGCGGCAAATCGACGCTGTTGTCGATGATCGCGGGCCTGGACCACCCTACCAGCGGCAGCATCCACATCGGCGAGCGCGACGTGACCAACTTGCCCAGCAAGGACCGCGACATCGCCATGGTGTTCCAGAGCTACGCGCTCTACCCCAACATGACGGTGGCGCAAAACATCGCCTTCGGCCTGGAGATCCGCAAAGTGCCCAAGGCCGAGCGCCAGGCCGCCGTGGACCGCGTGTCGGCCATGCTGCAAATCGGCCACCTGCTGGACCGCAAGCCCGGTCAACTCTCGGGCGGACAGCGTCAGCGCGTGGCCATGGGCCGGGCCTTGGCGCGTGACCCCAAGCTGTTTTTGTTTGACGAGCCGCTGTCCAACCTGGACGCCAAGCTGCGCGTGGAGATGCGCGCCGAGATCAAGCTGCTGCACCAGCGCACCAAAACCACCACCGTCTACGTGACGCACGACCAGGTCGAAGCCATGACGCTGGGCGACCGCATCGCGGTGATGAAAGACGGTCTGGTGCAACAGTTCGGCACACCTGCCCAAATTTACAACCGACCGGCCAACCGCTTTGTGGCCGAGTTCATCGGTTCACCCGCCATGAACATGGTGGACGCCCAGCGCACAGGCCAAGCACTCACAGCACACGGCGTGGAACTGGCCATCACCGACGCGCAGCGTGTTGCGGTGCAAGCCCACGGCAGCGCCGAGCTGGTCTACGGCCTGCGCCCCGAGAGCATCAGCTTTGCCGCCACCGGCCTGCCCGGCACGCTCAGCATGATCGAACCCACCGGCCCCGAAACCTATGCCACGGTGGACACGCCAGCAGGCCAGCTCACGGCCCGCGTGCCCGGTGTGTTGCAAGCAAGTGTGGGCGATGCGGTGCACCTGCAATGGTCGGCTGAGCAGTCGCATTTGTTTGACCGCACCAGCGGCACTCGGGTGGGCTGAGTCAAGACAGGTCAAAGCGGTCCAGGTTCATGACTTTGTGCCAGGCGGCGACAAAGTCTCTCAAAAACCTGGGCTGGGCGTCTTCGCTGGCATAGACCTCGGCGATGGCACGCAGCTGTGCGTTGGAGCCGAAGACCAGGTCCACCTCGGTGCCCGTCCAGCGCAGGCCATCCCCTGTGCGGTCCCGTCCGTCCAGAATGCCGGGCGCGGTGGTGGACTTTTGCCAGACCGTGCCCATGTCGAGCAGGTTCACGAAGAAATCGTTCGTCAGGGTGCCGGGTCGTTCGGTGAAAACACCGTGGTGCGATGGCCCGAAGCTGACATTCAGCACCCGCAGTCCCCCCAACAGCACGGTCATCTCGGGGGCGGTGAGTGTCAACTGTTGGGCCTTGTCAATCAGCAGCCCGAGCGTGTCGTGATGGCCTTCGCGTTGGTAGTTGCGAAAGCCGTCGGCCATGGGCTCCAGCACCGCAAAAGACGCGGCGTCTGTGTCCTCTTGTGACGCGTCCATGCGCCCCGCAGAGAAGGGCACCTGGATGTCACTGCCGGCCTTGCGGGCCGCGGCTTCGATGGCCGCACAGCCGCCCAGAACGATCAGGTCGGCCAAAGAAACTTTCTTGCCCCCCGATGCGGCACCGTTGAATTGGGCTTGAATGGTGGTGAGTGTTTTCAGAATTTTCGCCAGCTCTGCAGCTTGGTTCACTGCCCAGGTGTTTTGCGGTGCCAGGCGAATGCGGGCCCCGTTGGCGCCGCCACGCTTGTCGCTGTCGCGGAACGTGGATGCCGAGGCCCAGGCGGTGGTGACCAGTTGGGTTGTCGTCAAGCCCGATGCCAGCAAGGTGGCCTTCAGGGCCTCGATGTCCTGTGCATCGACCAGGGCATGGTCCACAGGAGGAATCGGGTCTTGCCAGATCAGGTCTTCTGCCGGCACCAGAGGGCCCAGGTAGCGCGCTTTGGGACCCATGTCGCGGTGCGTCAGCTTGAACCAGGCCCTGGCGAAGCTGTCTGCAAAGGCCTGAGGGTCTGCCAGAAAACGCCTGGCGATTTTTTCGTAGGCCGGGTCCATGCGCAAGGCCAGGTCGGCTGTGCTCATCATGGGTGCGTGCCGTTGAGAGGGGTTGTGGGCATCGGGCACGGTGCTTTGGGCGGAGGCCTCCTGGGGTGTCCATTGGTGGGCGCCTGCGGGACTTCGGGTCAAAGTCCACTCGTAGGCAAACAAATTTTCCAGGTAGTTCATATCCCACTTGACCGGGTTCGTGGTCCAGGCGCCCTCCAGGCCGCTGCTGATCGTGTGGACTCCGTGGCCGGTGCCGAAGTTGTTCTTCCAGCCCAGGCCTTGTTCTTCGATGCCAGCCGCTTCAGGCTCCGGACCCACATGAGGGGCTGGATCGGCTGCGCCGTGGCATTTGCCAAAGGTGTGTCCGCCCGCAATGAGCGCGACGGTTTCTTCGTCGTTCATCGCCATGCGCGCGAAGGTCTCGCGGATATCGCGTGCCGATGCGACAGGGTCGGGCTGGTCATTGGGCCCTTGTGGATTGACGTAAATCAGGCCCATCTGCACGGCTGCCAGCGGCTGGTCAAGTTGCCGATCACCACGGTAACGCTGGTCTGCCAGCCATTGCTTTTCTGGCCCCCAGTCCACGTCTTCTGGTGGTTCCCAGACGTCGGCACGTCCACCGGCGAAGCCCAAGGTTTTGAAACCCATCGATTCCAGGGCCACATTGCCTGCAAGAATCATCAAGTCGGCCCAAGACAATTGGGCACCATATTTTTGCTTAACAGGCCAAAGCAGGCGACGCGCCTTGTCCAGGTTGACGTTGTCCGGCCAGCTGTTGAGCGGCGCAAAACGCTGCGCACCGTCACCTGCGCCACCACGGCCATCGCCAATGCGGTACGTGCCAGCACTGTGCCAGGCCATGCGGATGAAAAACGGGCCGTAGTGGCCATAGTCGGCAGGCCACCAATCTTGTGAGTCGGTCATCAGCGCATGGAGATCCTGGATCACGCTGTTCAGATCCAGCTGTTTGAACGCCTGTGCGTAATGGAAGTTTTCACCCAGGGGGTTGCACGATGCGGCATTGGAGTGCAACAGCTTCAGATTCAGTTGAGCTGGCCACCACTGCGCATGCGGGCTGCCTGTGGTGTGCCTGAACGCGCCTGCCGAAAACGGGCATTGTGCTTCCTTGGCCATGTTGAGCTCCTTGGATCTTCTGCAACGGGTCGGTCAGTCTAGGCCCGACAGGTTGGGCCTTCAACCAAAAAGAGCATTGGCAGTGTGGTTTAACCCACCGAACTTGCCACCGTGAGCGGACAAGCAGACACTGGCTCGGTGCTGTGCCAACATGCATGGATGTTTCACCGATCGGGCACGGATGTATGACCAACACACGACTGGAACACGATTCGATGGGGGCCATCGAGGTGGACGCGGCGCGGCTGTGGGGCGCGCAGACCCAGCGTGCCTTGTTGCATTTTCATATCTCGTCCGAGCGCATGCCGATGCCGCTCATCCATGCCCTGGCCAGCGTCAAGCGGGCGTGTGCAACGGTCAATGGCGAATTGGGCTTGCTGCCTGCCGACAAAGTCCAGGCCATTGTCGCCGCCGCCGATGAGGTGCTGGCTGGCCGGCACGACCCGGAGTTTCCATTGAGGGTCTGGCAGACCGGATCGGGGACGCAGACCCACATGAACATGAACGAGGTGCTCGCCAACCGGGCTTCCGAGTTGATGGGCGGTGAGCGTGGGCAGCGGCGGCTTTTGCATCCCAACGACGAGGTCAATCTGGGGCAGTCGTCCAACGATGTGTTCCCCACGGCCACGCATCTGGCTGCGGCGCTGGCGCTGGACCGGGCATTGCTGCCCGCGCTGGATCTGTTGCAGGCCAAGCTGGCAGAACAGTCCAAGGCATTTGCGGGCATCGTGAAGATGGGCCGCACGCATTTGCAGGACGCGACGCCGATCACCTTGGGGCAAGAGTTTTCGGGCTATGCGGCGCAACTGCAAAGCAGCCGAACCCGGCTGGTCGAGGCTTTGACCTGGTTGTGGCCACTGGCCATTGGCGGCACCGCCGTCGGAACGGGCCTGAACACCCACCCTCAATTTGGCGCGCGGGTTTGCGCTGAATTGGCACGTGTGCATGGTTTGCCGTTTGTGAGTGCCGACAACAAGTTCGCCGCATTGGCGGCGCACGACGCCCTGGTGGCGGTGCATGGGGTACTCAAGACCCTCGCGGGGGCTCTGATGAAGATCGCCAACGACATCCGGTGGCTGTCTTCCGGGCCGCGTTCGGGTTTGGGGGAGATTTCAATTCCCGAAAACGAACCCGGCAGTTCCATCATGCCCGGCAAGGTCAACCCGACGCAATGCGAAGCCTTGATCATGGCCTGCATCCAGGTGATGGGCAACGATGTGGCCATGGGCATCGGGGGGGCATCGGGCAACCTGGAGCTCAACGTTTGCAAGCCCCTGCTGGCCCACAACCTCTTGCAGAGCATCGCCTTGCTGGCCGATGGCGTGCGCAGCTTTGAGCGGTATTGTGTGCAGGGCATTGAGGTGAATGCACAGCGCATCGATGAGCACCTCCAAAGATCGCTGATGCTGGTGACCGCCCTGGTGCCCCATCTGGGTTATGACCGCGCCGCAAAAATTGCCCAACTGGCATTCCAGAACCAAAGCACTTTGACCGAGGCGGCGCTGTTGCTGGGCTACGCCCAACGTGAAGATCTGGCGCGGTGGCTCGATCCCGCTGCCATGTTGGGGTCCTGAGGCGCCCCCTTGTGCCATCTCGTTCAGGGATGGTCTTTCATGATTTGTCCCATCAGCGCCCGCACCTTGGGCAGCAGCGGCGCTTCGGTGCGGCCTGCGATGGTCACCAGGCCGAAACGGGCATTGCCGTTCAGTGCAGGGGTGACGGGCAACTCCACCAAATCCGGGGCCGAGGCCCGGATGGCCAACACAACCGCATCGCTGTGGCGGGCCACCTCGATCAGGCTGGAGATTTCTTCGCAGCGCAGGTTCACCAACTGATCGGGGTGCCCGCGCGGACCAAAGCGCTCCATCAACATGCGCGCCACTTCGTCGCTCAAAGGGGTGGATGCGATCGGATAGTCCAACAGCATCTCGAAAGGCACGCTGCGCTTTTTGGCCAATGGGTGTTGTTTGCGGCACATGAAGGTGCCTTTCATCTCCTGCAGCGCTTCCACCTTCAGGTCGGTGGCCGGTTGCAGTGAGCGGATGTCCAGAACCAATGCGTCCAGGGTGCGATCGCGCAAGGCCTGCACCAGCAGCGTGGTGCTGCCGCGCGAGATGTCGATGTGGCCTTTCGGGTGCTCTTGCGCCATGAGCATCAGCAAGGGGGTCATCAACATCGCGCCGGGGCCTGAACCCATGCCCACGCGGAATTGACCGATCTCGCCTTTTTGCAGTTGCAAGCTGGTCAGGCGCAACTCGTTGGCCTCGTCCACCAGCACGCGGGCGCGCTGCACCACGTGCTCGCCAAAAGGCGTCAGCTCGTTTCTGCGGCCGATCCGGTCAAACAGGGGCTGGCCCAGTTCGTCTTCCAGCGCCTTGACGCTGCGGCTGAGCGCCGGTTGCGTCAGGTGCAGCTTCAGTGCGGCCCGGCTGAACGAGCCACTGTGGGCCAGCTCGATCAGGTGCTTGAGTTGAACCAGGGTCATGGGGGCTCCAATCCATCACTGAAAATCATACCAAGTGGCATGAAAATGCATTGGACATTATAGAAATGGCTTTCTACGATGGCCCCATAACCACTTTTTATACGGAGACAAGACATGTCCAAAACCATCCACCGCCTGGCGGTTTTCTTGAGCGGCCTGTGCCTGGCTGGCGCTGTGAGCGCCCAGACTTACCCCAGCAAACCCGTCAGCTTGTTGGTGCCTTACCCGGCTGGCGGCGTGTCGGACGTGATCGCCCGCATCGTCAACAACACCCTGTCCAAAAACATCGGCCAGACCGTGATCGTGGACAACCTGGGCGGTGCCAGCGGCTCGATCGCGGCGCAAAAAGTCTTGAACGCACCGGCCGATGGTCAGATCATTTTTCAGGGCTCGCCCAATGAGCTGATCCTGGCACCTTTGGCCATTTCGGCCGTCAAGTTCAAGAGCGAAGACTTCCGTCTGGTGCAGATGATCGCCACGGCGCAGATCGGTTTTCTGGCCCGCAAGGATTTGCCCGTGAACAATGTGGACGAGTTCCTGGACTATGCCCGCAAGGAAGCCGCACAAGGCCGCCCCATCACTTACGCCAGTGTGGGTCCAGGTTCTTTCTATCACCTGCTGGGTGAGCACTTGTCCAAGATCACCAACATCCCGATGACCCATGTGCCCTACAAAGGCGCAGCGCCTGCCAACCAAGATCTGATCGGCGGCCAGGTGGACATTTTCCTGGCGCCTTTTGGCAAGGCTTATGACGAACTGCAAAAGCAGGGCAAGCTCAAAGTGCTGGCCATGCTCAACAGCGAACGCCTGGAGTCGGTCAAGGACTACCCCGCCATCTCCGAGAGCAAGTCGCTCAAGAATTTCACCTTCACCATCTGGACCGGTTACTTCGTGAAGAAGGACACCCCCGAGCCCATCGTGCAGGTCATCCACAAAGCGATCACCGATTCGCTGACCGACCCTGCCGTGCGCTCAGGCCTGGAGGCCAACAGCCAGCTGGTGGCCAAGCCTTTGTCGTTGCAAGCCGTGGGCAAGGCCTACACCGATGGCACGGCGCAGTTCCGCGCCATCGCCAAGTCCATCAACTTGCAGCCGCAGTGACATGACCTACTTGCGCGATGCGCTCACCGAGCGGGTGGGCGAATTCATCCAGTTGCGACGCGACATTCACCGCCACCCCGAGCTGGCGTTTGAAGAGCACCGCACTTCTGACCTGGTGGCGGCCAAGCTGGAAAGCTGGGGCTACCAGGTGCACCGCGGCCTGGGCGGCACCGGGGTCGTGGGCACCTTGAAGCGGGGCACCAGCGATCGCAAGCTCGGTATCCGTGCCGACATGGACGCCTTGCCGATTCAGGAGGCCACAGGCGCCGAGTGGGCCAGTGCCCGCCCTGGCCTGATGCATGCCTGCGGCCACGACGGCCACACCGCCATGCTGCTGGCCGCGGCCAAAGCAGTGGCCGACGCCCCCAACTTTGACGGCACGCTGAACCTGATCTTTCAGCCCGCCGAAGAAGGCGGTGGTGGTGCGGTGCGCATGATGGACGATGGCTTGTTCGAGCACCACCCTTGCGACGCCGTGTTTGCCATGCACAACATGCCGGGCATGCCGGTGGGGCATTTGGTGTTCCGCGATGGCGCGGCCATGGCCTCGAGCGATTACGCCACCATCCGCATCCACGGCACCGGTGGCCACGGCGCCATGCCGCACCGTGCGGCCGATCCGCTGGTGGCGGCGGCTTCCATTGTGATGGCTTTGCAGACCATCGTCTCGCGCAATGTGGACCCGCTGCACACCGCCGTGGTCACCGTGGGCGCTTTGCATGCTGGCCAAGCCAACAACGTGATCCCGGCGCAGGCCACTTTGGAGCTGAGCGTGCGTGCGCTCGACCCGCAGGTGCGCCTGTTGCTCGAGCAGCGCATCAAGGCATTGGTGGCCGCGCAAGCCGAGAGCTTTGGCGTGCGCGCCGAGGTGGCATGGCGGCAAGGCTATTGCGTGCTGGTCAACCACCTGGAGCAGACCAACTTCGCACGGCAAGTGGCGCTCGATTTGGTGGGGCCTGAGCGCGTCACTTTGAACGGGCCGCAACTGACGGGCAGTGAAGACTTTGCCTTCATGCTGGAGAAAGTGCCGGGCAGCTATTTGCTGATCGGCAATGGCGACGGCGATTCGGCGGGCGCGTGCATGGTGCACAACCCTGCTTACGACTTCAACGATGACAACATCGCCACGGGCGGCTCGTATTGGGTGGCCCTTGTGCAGGCGTACCTTGCCACTTAAAATGATTGAAAACCATCGACCTTGTGTCGACATGTGATCGGGAGAGACTGCCACCGCGCCTTGCGCGGCAGGCAGCGCCGAAGGAGCAACCGCCCCGGAAACTCTCAGGCCAAAGGACCGGTCACATGCCAATTCTCTGAAGAGCTGCTGGCGTTTCGTCCGCCAGTGCACCGAAGGAGCAAGCGATGCGCAATTGTGCGCGCCGTGAATCTCTCAGGTCCTGATACAGAGGGGGCGCCACCGGCATGCGGCTTGCATGCGGTGGCCCCATCCTTTGACGTATCAGAAAGCTCACACCCATGAAAACCATCGCAGTCATCGGCGGCGGCATCACCGGCGTCACCACCGCCTACGCCCTGGCCAAACGCGGCTTTGCCGTCACCCTGTTCGAACGCCATCGCTACGCCGCGATGGAAACCTCTTTTGCCAACGGCGGTCAGCTGTCAGCCTCCAATGCCGAAGTCTGGACCCACTGGTCCACCATTCTTAAGGGCATCAAGTGGATGCTCAAAAGCGATGCACCGCTGTTGGTCAACCCCGCACCGACTTGGCACAAGCTGTCCTGGTTTGCCGAGTTCATCGCGGCCATGCCCCATTACGAGCGCAACACCGTGGAGACCGCCCGCATGGCGGTGGCCGCGCGCCAGCACCTGTTTGCCTGGGCACAGGAAGAAGGCATCGACTTCGACCTGAAAAAAGAAGGCATCCTGCACATCTACCGCGACAAGAAGGGCTTTGATCACGCGGGTCGCGTCTCGCAAATGCTGGCCAAAGGCGGCTTGCCACGCCGCGCCGTGACGCCCGAAGAAATGAAAGCCATCGAGCCCACCCTGGCGGGCACCTATTACGGCGGCTACTTCACCGAAAGCGATTCAACCGGTGACATCCACAAGTTCACCAACGGCCTGGCCGCAGCGGCTGAGCGCTTGGGCGTGAAGACCTTGTACGGGCAGGACGTGAAGTCGGTGCGCAGCGATGGCCAGCAAGCCGTCATCACCGTTGCAGGGGATGAAGGCAGCGTTGTGCACAGCTTCGACGGCATGGTGGTGTGTGCGGGCGTGGCCAGCCGCGACTTCGCTTCGCAACTGGGTGACCGCGTCAACATCTACCCCGTCAAAGGTTATTCGATCACCGTCAACCTGAACGACGAGCAGAGTCAGGCCGGTGCACCCAATGTGAGCTTGCTCGACGACGAGACCAAACTGGTCACCAGCCGCTTGGGCCTGAATCGTTTCCGCGTGGCGGGCACGGCCGAGTTCAATGGCGTGGACCGCGACATCCGCGCGGACCGCATCCGACCCCTGATTGCGTGGGTGGAGCAGTGCTTCCCGAAAATCAACACCCGCTCGGTGGTGCCATGGGCCGGTCTGCGTCCCATGATGCCCAACATGATGCCGCGCGTGGGTCGTGGCAGCAAAGCCAATGTGTTCTACAACACCGGCCACGGTCACCTGGGCTGGACGCTGTCGGCCATCACCGCCGACACGGTGGGTGATGTGGTGCTCGCGTCAAGCCGTGTGCTGCAGGTGGGGGGCGCGTTGCAGCCCGCTTGATCACCCATGTCACGCTTTGTCACCGTCACCCCCAACCCGGCGCTGGACTTGTCCACGTCGGTGGACCAGCTGGTGGATGCGCACAAGCTGCGCTGTGATGTGCCGCAAGTGCATCCGGGTGGTGGCGGGATCAATGTGGCGCGGGTGCTGCACCGGCTGGGTGCGCAGGTGCTGGCGCTCTATCCTGCAGGCGGTGCCACGGGCGAGCGCCTGCATGGCCTGTTGCGCGACGAAGGAGTGCCTGATCTGCGCTGGGCGATCGCTGGCGAAACGCGCGAGAGTCTGACCGTGCATGAGCGCACCAGCGGCCGTGAGTACCGTTTTGTGTTGCCGGGCCCCGCGCTGAGCGGTGCCGAATGGATGGATGGCCTTAACCGTCTGCGGCACGTGTCACCAGCGCCGGCCTGGGTGGTGGCCAGCGGCAGTTTGCCGCCCGGGGTGGCCGAAGATGGCCATGCGCAGATTGCGCGTGTGGCCAAGGCCATCGGTGCGCGCATGGTGGTGGACAGCTCAGGGGCCGCACTGACAGCGGCTTTGGCGCAAGGCGTGTGGTTGGTCAAACCCAGCTTGCGCGAGTTGGCCGAACTCACGCACGAAGATTTGACGACACCGCTCCAGCAGCGGCAGGCCGCACGGCAGCTGATCGAACGCGGGCAGGCGCAGATGGTTGCTTTGTCACTGGGCAGTGAGGGCGCGATGCTGGTCACGGCAGACCAATGTCTGCATGCGGCCGCCTTGTCGGTGCCTTTGCGCAGCACCGTGGGCGCGGGCGACAGTTTTTTGGCCGCGCTGGTCTGGGCGCTCGATCAGCAGGACGATCTGCGTTTGGCACTGGCCACGGCGATGGCCGCAGGGGCAGCCGCAGTGATGTCGTCCGGCACGGCGCTGTGCCAGCCGCAAGATGTGGCGCGTCTGCGCGAGCAAGTGCGCATCGAGACCTGTTGAATTGCTTGCTGCGCAGTGGGTGGACGCACTCAGCGG
>JACCDR012105877.1_pt1 | contig 16308 bp, 17 predicted proteins | sample 7446431 | NCBI WGS metagenome assembly JACCDR01 (sample SAMN15323443, study PRJNA562643) | freshwater metagenome | isolation source: river surface water | place: USA:Blue River Watershed | collected 2017-08-17 | reverse complement strand
GGATCAAAGCCGCCTCGGGCTTTTTGAGAGGGTGCCGGCCGGCGAAACTTGGTTGACGCATCTGCCCTTAGTAGTGGATGACGCCAACTCCAACGTCCGTTTTGGTCCGGCCGCGATCGCGCGGCACTGGCGCGAGCATGGCCTTGGGTGCAGCCGGCAGTATGCCGATCGGTGCATCAAGGCGCTGGGCTGTCCGACCGATTCGCTCGAGGCGGCGCTCGCCTGGCGTACGGCCCGGACGGGAAAGGCGCCAACTGGCAAGGGGGAGGGGGGCGCGAGCCAGCGGGCGGAGTTGCCGGCGGAGTTGTTGGGGGATTCTCTGGATGCGTGCTTGGCGCGGGCCCGGCAGACGGAGGTGGAGCAGTATCGAGTGTGGCGCGAAGCAATCGCGGCCAAGGATCCGGCGGCCCAAGAGCGAGCGCTCAAGAGCCATGCCGCGGCGCAAAAAAACCTGATCGAGATCGAAGAGAAAATCTTCGCCGTGAAAAAAGACCGCGGCGAGTACGTGAATCTGGCGGAGGCGCAGCGGCGGATCGATGACCGGCTGACGCACTTGCGTGCGGCTCTCCCGGCGTTTCCCCGCATGTTGGCGCTGCATCTGTTTCCTGAATCGCCCGGGGTGGCCCAGGCCAAGATCGAGCGCATGCAGGCGGAGCACTTTGCGGCGCCGCTGGCCAAGGCTGAACGCGCGCTGCTGGCGGCGCCGGCTCCCTCGTTGGTTTCCCCGGCGCAATCCGCGGCCTGACCATGCTCCTCTCGGAATCAGCCGGCGTTGGCATGGGTGCCGCCAGCGATGTGGACCGGGTTATTGGCGGCTACATCGATGACTTCTTCGCGATTCGGACCGTGCCGCAGATCGATCTCTGGGCGGCAGATAACGTATATCTCCCGCGGCGGGTCAGCGCGTTCGAGGGGTTCGTAAACTTCGACCTGACTCCGTGGGCCCGCGAGCCGGTGAATTCTCTGAATGATCCGGATGTGCGAAATGAGATCGGGATCTACGGCACGCAGCTTTCAAAAACGACGCAAGCGCTGGTGGTGCTGGCGGCGGCTGTGGCGCTGCGCCGGCAGAACGTCGTGTGGATGTGGCCATCGGAAGGTATGGGGAGATCGTTTTCCCAATCGCGCTGGCAGCCTGTTGTCGAGGCCTCGGAGGCGCTTCGAAAACTGAAGCCATCCGACGGTGACCTGTTCAAAAACCTCGAGCAGCACTTCCAGACGGCGACGGTGAATTTCATCGGATCTCACTCGCGGGTGCAGGCCAAAAGCCGGCCGGCTCCGATCATCATCGTAGATGAGGTCGAAGATTTGGCGGCATCGACGGAAAAGGACACGGATCCAATCAATCTGATTCAGGAGCGCACGAAAACCTTTACGGATGCCAAGCACTTCATCTTTGGCAGTCCACTGTTGCCGGATGGCCCAGCGTGGAAGCATTACGAGCTCGGCGACCGGCGGCACTATCTGGTGCCGTGCCCCGATTGCCAGACGCGGCAGGCGCTCGAGTTTCGTGGTCAGGTGTGGGGCATTGAGCGCGGCACCGGCGAGCTGGCGCTATTGGGCAAGCCGGGAGACTTCCGGCTGTGCTGGGATCAGCAGGCTCGACTCGACGAGCGCACCTGGGATTTCGAGGCGGTTGCGAAGTCGGCGCATTACTCCTGCGTGTGCTGCGGGGCCAAGATTCGCGACATCGACAAACGGGAAATGAATTTGGCCGGAGGTTGGGTCCCGACGTGCCGGGCCCAAGCTGAGGGCTATCGCTCGCGGCGCATCAATTCGTTGTATCCACTGTGGGGCGCGACGACGTTCGGCCAGATCGCGACGAAGTTCCTGTCCTCGCACCATACCGCCGGCGGCGCCCAGAATTTCATCAACAACTGGGAGGCCCGTGCCTACACCCGTGGCATCGATCTGACGGACCGCGACCAGCTGCTGGCCCGGGTGCGGCACGTGTTGGGCAAGCACGTGAAGGGTGAGCGGGTAGGAGTGAAGTCGATCCTGTTTGCCGACGTGCAGCGGGCGCACCTGGTCTGGGATCTTTGGGCCTACGATGCGGCCGGCGGCGTGCACTTGTCGGACTTTGGGTACTGCCCTGGCTTCGATGAATTGCGGGACCTCGATGATCTCATGAAGCCGGACTACGTGTGCCTCGACGGCAAGTACCGTGCCCAGCAAGTGTACGAAGCGGTCTGGCAGCGCCGGCACAACTGGATCGCGCTGCGCGGCGAAGAGTCGCGCAAGTCTCGGCCCCTGACCCCGAATTTCAATTTCGACCCGTTCACTGGCGATTCCCGCCAAGGCGTTTTTGTGATCACGCTGCTGCATTTGAACGCCGATCTGTGGGGCGAGGAAGTTCTGGCTCGGCTGTATCCGGAAGTGAAGGACGAGGATGCCGGCACGGCGACGGATGAATTGCCGCCGAAGATTCGCGATCTATTCCTGCCGACCGACATTATCAGCCATCCGGACTACTACCGGCAGCTCTTCAGCGAATACATCGAAGAGTTCATCGCGCCCAACGGTCGAAAGGTTCGGCGCTGGAAGCGCAGCAAAAACAACCACCGCTTCGACCTGGCCAAGTGGGCTTTGGCGGTCGGTTCCTTCCTTGGTCTGACGCGGATCGGTGCGGACGTTTCGAAAAAGGTGGCCGACGCGACGGCCGCCGCAAAAGCCGCTTCGCAACAGTCGCTCGCGCTGGATACGCCGCGCGGTGGCAGCGCGCTCTTTAACAGCTGAAACTACAATGAAGCCTGAATTCCACGCCGAGTATAACCCGGACATCATCTACTTTCTCCCAGCGATTTGCTGGATGCGCGTCGAGTTTGAGGACGGAAAGCCGGCTGGGAGCGTGCTCCAGCTCCACTGGCTTCAATTCTCGGCGCAATGGCTGTGGGCCTAACATCAATCTTGAGCCGCGCCGCGATGAATGACCGCAACACAATGGAGTCCGACGGCGTCGGCTCTAAGGCCTTGTTCGCCCTGCGCCCACTTGCCGAACGTGGCCTAGTGTGCGCGCATCATTCGTGCGTTCGCCCGGTGGTCCCAGGCATTCGCATTTGCGAACATCACCGCCGGCTCGCATCGGCGCGATTCGTGCGATGGTACCGCAAGTCGCACACTGCCAATGCTGGGGTGGTTTGCCGGGGCGCCTAAGCGTAGAATGGTCGCATGAAAAAGAACCCATATCGCTTTTGGAAGATCACTTTGCACGGCGAAAACGCCAAGCACTCCGAGCGTTTTCATGGCCGGCTAGATCAAGCGCTCGCGCAGGCTGACGAAATGGAGTGCGAGGTAGATTTCGACGTAGCCAAGGTGGAAGTCGTTTTGGCGAACACGGACATGAGCAACGCACCGAGAACGGAGAAATAGCATGACCAAGTGAAAAACAGTATACGGATGCCTGACGCCTCACCTGTGCAGGAAAGAGCGGACGTGTATCGAAGCACCGAGCGCAGAACGCACGCCCGAGCCCACAGCGCCGACAGGTGCGTTGGCTCTGGGGACTGGTTCTCTGCCGGTGTCCGCGGCGGAGGTGCTGACAATACTGCGCGCCTACCGCAAAGCGTCAGCGTGGGACGAGCAGACCGCGACATTCGAGCAATGGGACGCAGCCTCGGATAAATTCAACTGGCTCGTCGGGGTGATGGAAGCCGCGAACCGGCGACAGCCGGAAGAGAACAAATAAGATGACACAGATGACCGCTCTCCCTGACGTGGCCAGCACGCAAGACGCCCCAGCGGGCATCTTGTGTCTGGCGCCTGGTTCTCCATCCGCGGCGCACCAGAGCCAGCTTCCGCCCGCCGCCAACAAATTCCACGTCGGCAACGGATCCGACGGAAAACACTACTGGCTCACGCCGCCGGACCTTATGGCCGAGCTGCAACAGGAGTTCCGATTCGACTTCGACCCGTGCCCGTGCCCGAAGCCGGAAGGTTTCGACGGACTGACCTGCGAATGGGGCCAGTCGAACTACGTGAATCCACCGTTCGGATCCATCATGCACCAAGGCCCCGGAGACAAGAAGCCGAAGAAAAAAGGCCCGACCGCGTGGGCGAGAAAGGCGATCTTGGAGCACCAGAAGGGCAAGCAAGTCGTGCTGGTCTATCCCGTGGACAAATGGCTGCTGATGTTGCTGGCGGCTGGCGCGAAGGTGCGGAACCTCGGCGATGTCCGGTGGCACGCGACCGAAGACGGCTCGCAGGGTAAAGGCACCGGGCGGCACATCGCTGCCTTTATCTTGGAGAACGCGGAGATCAGCCACGACCAGAACGGAGAACAAAAATGAAAGACCGAAAATACACACGCGCCGTGAAATTCATACTTGGCGATGACTACAAAGCGCCCGCCGGCCTTGATGGTGGAGCGAAGGAGGGGCATCCGAACAACGGCCCCAGCAAGGTCGTTGCTGCTGTAGCGACTGGTTCTCCTGCTGGGGACGCGCCCCCGCAGCCGAAGCCCCTGCCGTGCCGCTTGGCGGACCTGCTCAAGGACTGGAAAGAGACTCGCGACAACATGAAGAAACGCGGCGAGGAAGAAGCCGCGCTGGCCGTCGAGGTGTGCGCCGAGATGCTGCACGGTGAAGTCTCCGCCTTCTTTGCGGAAGTGAAAGCATGGCGAGAACACAGCGCCAAGCAGGAGAACAAGGCGGATATCACCTCCTGCAGCCCATAACGAAACATGATGGCGGCACTTCTGCGGTACCCTCGGCGCGAGCGGCGCCAGATGGCGCGCGAGTTCGCCCGGCGTTCCAATGCCGCCCAGGCCGCGGCTCGGCTGGCGCGGCCCGTCGATTTCCAGACGCAGCACTGGCGGGCGCTCGACGCCGCCCGGGGCCGGATCGAGCGGGCCGGCTGCGACTACACCGCCGGCGGCCGCGAGCCGTGGTATACCCGCCGGGCAAAGTCCGGCGGCACGCGGACCAATCAGTTTGAGCTCATCCGCTCCGGGCGGATCGTGCTGCTGGGCGGCCGGCGTCGGCTGCCGCGCGAAGTCCGGCCGGATGGCAGCACCGGCGCGGCCTCGGAGTAGCGACGGCCGGCGGATGACGCCCCGGCCATAGGTAGCCACCCGCACCCATGGCCGTATCTCCGCATCAACCGAAATCCCTTTCCGACCGGATTCAGGAGCTCAAAGACGAGCTGGCTGAAAAGCGCGCCGCGCGGTCGCACATCCTGGCGCTCGGCCAGACCACCAGCGCCGCGGGCATGTCCACGACCTTCGTTTCGTACCGCCAGCTCGACGAAGAGGTGAAGCAGCTCGAGCACGTGATCGAGTCCCTGATCGCGCAGCTCAACGGCGATCCCGTGCCGGTGCCCGGCTTGGTGCTGCAGCAGGCTCGCAGCGACTACACTTGACCGCCATGGCTTCATCCGATTCCGCCCCGCGCCGCTCCCGGCTTTCGAAGCTCGTCGCCGAAGAGCAAAAGCTCTCCGCGCTGCGCGACCACGTCGAGGGCGCCATCGCCCGGTTCTCGACCATGCCGGTGTCGTTCGGCGCCACGTCGCCGTACCACGCCGCCCAGACGACGCGGCTGCGGCAGTTCACCGGCGAAGGCTTCTTTGCCAATCGCCCGCGGCACGAAGATCAGATGCTCAAGCCGTTCGACCACGGCACGATCATCGCCCGGGCCCGGACCATGATCCGCAACAACCCGTGGCTCTCGGCCATCTTCCTCGCGTACGTGCAGGAAATCGGCACCCCGACCTTCAAGAGTACGGTCGACCTCGGCGACGCGGAGAAGTCGGCCAAGTACAACGACCGGCGAGAGCGGGCCTTTGCGCGCTGGGCCAAGGACTGCGAGTCCGATGCCGATCTTTCCCTCGATGAGGTCGTCGAGATTTGGAACTACGAGCGCGTCATTGCCGGCGAAATGTACATCGTGAAGCTCAAGACCGGCGAGCTGCAGCTGATCGCTGCCGAGCTTTGCGGGTCCGAGAAAGCCGGTAGCGACCACTTGGCCGGGGCAACGTGGGAGGACGGCACGCCCGTCGAGGCCGGCGCCAAAGAGGATGCGGGCCGCATCCGCCTGGGCCGACGGATCATCGGCTATCGCTTTGGCCAGCGCGACGCGGATACCGGCGCGGTCTCCTTCGGCGAGACCAGCACATTGGTGCGGCGGCAGTACGTGCAACACCTCCACGACCGCGACCGCGTCGAGCAGAGCAAGGGCGTGCCGCCGATCGCGACGTTTCTCGGCAAGATGCAGGACCTGTTTGAAACGACCGATGCCCGCTCCCAGCAGGTCAAGAATGCCGCGTGCCTGTCCATGTGGATCACGAAGAACATGGATCCGCTCAACTTCGCCGACGCCATGCGCGGGGCGCTGCGCAGCGGTGCCGTGCAGGATGCCGTCGCGCTGAAGGAACTGGCTTCCCAGCGCAGCAACTACGGCGAGCTCCGCGCCGGCGCCGTGTACTACGGCGCCGCGGGTGAGACGGTGAACCTGATCGAGCCCAAGCTCGGCGCCGGCGACTGGATCGAGCACTACATCGGCCTTCTGCAGGTTTGCTGTGCCAATCTCGACGGCATGCCGGTCGAAGTCGGCATCGAAGGCTTCCGGCGCTCCAACTATTCCGGCTCGCGCGCCACGATGAACAAGTGGCAGCGCAACGTGCGGCGCCGGCGGGCCCGCATCGAGGCCAAGCTCCTCGACGCGACCGTGGTCTGGCAGACGCGCCGCATGCAGCTTTTCGGCGAGCTCGATCCGATTCCGGAATCCCAGATCGAGGAAATCGCCTGGGGTTGGCCGCCGATCCCCGAAATCGACGGCACCAAGACCGCGGCGCAAAACGCCGTCGAACTGGCCAACGGTTCGACCACGCTCCGCCGCATCTACGCCGACAAGGGCCTGCACCACGATGTCGAGATGAAGCAGCTGGCGACGGAAAAGATCGACGCCGTGCTCGAGTTCGCCCGCCAAGCCGAGACGCGGCTCAAGCTGAGTTCGGACGCCGCGCTCAAGTGGGCGATGGCCGCGGCGCCGGGCAACGCCAACCCGGCGCTGTCTGCCGTGCTGGCCGATGCGTTTCAGCCGGAAGCGCCGGCTGCGCCGGTCGCGAAGACCTGATTTTTACAAAGTGCGCCGGCGCACTTTGTAAAAAGGTCGGTCTGCAAAGTTGACGGCCGCGGCATTTTCAAATGCCGACGCCTTCCCGCCCCAAGCCCGCGCCGCTGCCGAGTGTCCTCGGCTTTCGCGGCGCGATCGATGATTCCGCCAAGGTCGATGTCGCGGCCGGCACGATGGCTGGCGTCGCGTGCGTCACGGGCAATTTGAAGCCCGGCGGCTGGCCGATGTGGGTCGACGATCGCACGATTGCGACCTTTGCCGCGGTGTTCGGCGCGGCGGCGCCGGTGAAGGCGTACATGACGCACGAGGGCGGCCCGGAGCAGGATCGCCAAGGCGAAGAGCTCGGGCTCTTCCGCAATTTCCGGCAGGAGGGCAGTATCCTCCGCGCCGACTTCGAGGCGCTGACCGCGTGGCGCACGCACGATGTCGACGAGTTCGACAAGCTCTTCGAGCTCGCGCAGAAGGCGCCGGCCTCGTTCGGCGTGTCTCCGATTTTCACCTACACGCTCGCGTGGCGCCGGACCAATGGAGCCGAGATTCCGTGCCAGCTGGCCGAGTGGCGCTGGGACGAATCCGCGGCCGATTACGTGCCGGTGTTCGAGCCTTCCGCGCCGGCCGACAGCGCCACGCCGCTGCCGTGCTGCCGCGTGACGTCGGCGATCTCGGTGGATTTCACCGACATGCCGGCGACCAACCCCGGCTTGTTTTCCGCCCATGCCGGAGTTGACGCGCCGGCCAAAGGTAACCTCGCGGCCGCCGCGCCTTCGCCTTCCGCCACTTCTTCCACCACCTCCGCCATGACGCCTTCGCTCCACGCCCAGCTGTTCGCCAAGTTCCGCTCCAATCCCGCGCAGTTCGCGCGTGCCTGTGAAATCCACGAGTCCGACGCCAAGTTGTCCGTCGAGCAGATCTGCGGCACCGTCGAGCGCGAAGGCACCGCCGCCGAGATCGGCCAGCTGCGCGCCGACCTCGGCGCCCGCGATACCGAGATCGGCACGCTGCGCGAGGCGGTGAAAACGAAGGACGCGGAGCTCGCCACGCTGCGCGCCCAGGCCGCCAAGGATGCCGAGACCATTGCGGCCTTCCGCAAGGGCCCGGCCGCCGGCGCCTCGCCGGTCGCCACCGGCACCGCGGGTGCCGAAGCCGGCGCCGCCACCGATCCCGTCGCCGCGCTCCGCGCCGAGATCGAGGCCGTCAAGGGCACCGATGCCGAGTCCGCCGCCAAGCGCGGCGCGCTGCTCGCCAAGCTCCGCAAGCTCGAAAAGGCCAAGAAGTAATTCCGCGCCGGATCGACCACTCCAACCGCCACTACGCCTTCCACCTCCGCCATGACTTCCGCACTTCGCTTCTTCGCCTCCCGCCTGGGCCTGCTCGGCCTCTGGCTCCTCGCCTCCCTTGTGGTCGGCGTGCTCTGCCTCGGCCGTGTCTTCGGTGCCAATCTGCTCCCCGTCGCCGGCCTGACCCTCTCGGTCGCCGAGATCACGGATGACCTCATCGAGGCGTTCGTGCAGAGCTTTCCGGTCCTCACCCGCATGGGTCTCGACCTCCGTGCCGGCACGTTGAAGAAAGACAAGCAGTACGTCGCGCACATCACCACGCTCCCGACCGCCTCGACTTACGTCGCCGGTTCCGGCGGCTACGGCAACGGCGCCCAGTCGGCCCGTGCGCTGCTCGTCGATGTGCCGGTCACGACCGATCAGCATCCCACGTGCCCTATCTACTGGGAGCACTTGGCCCTGATCAGCGACGACAAGACCAAGTATGGCGAGCTCATCCGGCTCACCGGCTACGTGCTGGCGAAGGGCCTGATCGACAACGTTCTGGCCGGCGTCACCACGCAGAACTTCTCGAAGGAGCTCGTGGTCGCCGTCGCCGACTTCGACTACGACAAGCTCGCGGTCATCACCGAGACCTGCAACGGCCAGAAGATGATGCCGATCGGCCGCGTGCTGCTCGTCAATTCCGCCGTAGCGACGATCCTCGACAGCGATGTTCGCATCACCTCCAAGGACTACTCCGGCCAGCAGACCGGCGGCAATGGCATCCGCACCTTCCGCAACGTCGGCGGCTTCGAACTGATCCAGGAGTATCCCGACCTGCCGACCAACAACGCCACGGCCCTCACGGGCGTCACGGGCGCCAATTCCGGCGACCTTATGACCAAGGCCGCGCACGGCCTGCTCACCGGCGACCCGGTCACGTTCGTCAGCGGCACGAGCTTCACCGGCCTCACCGCCGGCACCAAATACTGGGCGATTCGCGCGTCCGCGGATACGTTCCAGGTGGCCAGCAGCTACGCCAACGCCGTCGCCGGCACGGCCGTGGCGCTCGGCGCCGACGGCACCTCGGGTGTTTTCCAAAAGACCGAGAACTTGATCGCCTTCGCCTTCGATAAGCGCGCGATCGCGATTCTGGCCGGCATCCCCGACCAGTTCGACTCCGGTCTCATGCAGCAGCTGAGCATCCCGCAGGTGATGTCGATGACGCCGATCACCAACGCCGAGAGCGGTCTCACGATGGCGGGCGTTTCGTGGCAGGAAGCCGGCACCGGCAAGCTGCTCTTCACGCCGACCTTCGTCTGGGGCAAGGGCCTCGGCCGGCAGGGTACCGCCGCCAGCACGGCCAACGTCATCACCGACTACGCCGGCCTCCGCATCGTTTCCGCCTGATTTGGGTAGCATTCGGGAATTAGGGGTTCGCCCCGCAGTGCCGAGAGGCGCTGCGGGGTTTTCGGCTGAAAACTCCCGCCTCTCATGTCCACCCGCCACATCGTTCTCGGTCTCTCCGGTCCCGGTCCCACCGCCAAGTGCTGGCCGATCTACGCCGGCAACAGCGGCGCCGAAGCCCAGGAGGCCATGCGCACCTCGTCGGCTCCGCGCTTCGAAATCTTTTCCCGGGTCGTCGGCCTGCGGAAAAACAATCCCAACGCCGCTGCCAACGCTGCCGCCGAAGCCGCGGCCGCATCTGCCAAGAAGCGCAGCAAGACCTGATTCTTTATCTTCCGGGCCCGCCTCGGTTGTTTCATTGCACTTGCCGGCGGCTGGGAGTTCCCACCGCCGGCATTTGTTTTCACCATGATCCCGCTCACCGTCCGCCGCCAAGCCGAGCGCCGCCTGCTCGAGGCCAAGATCGCGGCGCACCCGTCGCCGGCCCGGTTCCGCACTTATCAGTTTAACGTGCTCCTGGCCGATCCGCCCAAGGCTCGCGAGCTGAAGGCCGCGGGCTTCGGTGCGAGCTGGACCGGCGACTGTTACCTCGTGCTGCCGGTCGGCGATGCCGTGGCGCCGGCCAGCGAGACGGAGACGATCACCGTGCAGGATTGGAGCGGCGTCACGCAGTCGTACACGCTCACCGCCGTCACGCCGCTGCTCGGCCTCGGCTGCTTCCGCTGCGGCCTGCGGCCGCGCAAGGTCGGCGCCGCCGCCCGTGGCGCGCAGCCCGGCGCCTGATCCCGATGCAGGTCGTCCTCCACGTCCGGTCGCAGAATTTCCGCGGCATGTGCAGCGATCTGGCGCGCATGTCGGGCCGGGATTACGACTACGTGCTGACGAGCGAGGCGGCCAGCTGCATCAAGATCGCGGCGCTGCAATCGCCCATCGCCAGCGCGGCCGACATCAAGAAGCAGGTTCAGGAGCGCAGCGGCGGCTCGTGGACGATCCCCGGTGGCGAATTCTCGGTGAACCAGGTCACCAACCGCGGCCGTGTCTGGTTTTGGGACAAAGAGCTCGGCGGGCGGCTCGGCTACGATCGCGCCCAGCGGAGCGCCGACGGTGCGGTGGCGGCCAGCGGCGCGTTCTACATGATCGTCGACACGGGGCCCGCCCGCGGCCATCGCGTGCCGGACGAGATTTGGGCGACGTACCTCAGCAGCCGCGAGGAACGGCTGGCGCTGGTTCGGGCGCGCACCAAGGAAATCATGAAGCGGCGCGGCATCGAGCGCCTGTCGTGGCTGCAGATGGCCGACGGTCTTGGCGTCTCTCTCGCCACGGTCGCGCCGAATGGCGCGCTGCGCGAGTCGGTCGCCCGCGGCGCCGCTGTGCGCGGCCGGCAGTATCCCAACGGGTCGGCCCGGCGCACCACGGACCTGTTTCGTCTCAAGATCATCGTGACCAACGAAAGCCCGGTGGCGGTGAAGCGCTGGGGCCAAAAGCGCATTCAGGATGCCATGCGCCGCCGGACCAAAGCCTTCGAGATCGCGATGAAGAAAGGCCTTTTCGATGACGCCAAACGCCGGGCCCAGCGCTGGCCCGGAATCTTCGTGAAACCGCTCTGACGCCCGCCCATGCCTGCCTCCAATCTGGTCCAGATCAAAAACGTCGCCGATCCCGTCGAGCGCGCGCTGGTCGCCGCGTTCGTCGCGGTGGGCGGCGCGACGATTATCGCCCGCTCCGAAGCCGATGCCGATGAGGTGTGGATCTCGCCGGCTTTCACGCTCGGGCCCGCTACCGGTCACTTGTACAAGCGCCCCGACGGCGAGTGGGATTACGACCTCTTCGCCGATTGCCAGATCGAGTGGCAGGGCGAGTGCCCGCGCCATCCGGCCACGCCGCACGAGACGGTCGCCGGCACCTACTCCGTGTTCAGCCGCGAGATGGCGCGCATCGCCCTGGCGATGGATCCGCGGCGCTGGTCGGCCATCAATGCCGAGCTGCCCTACCACAAGCTCACCAAGCTCCGGCCGGCGGGCGAAGCCAAGGGCTTTGATGCCGAGCGTGGGCAAGACCGCTTCACGCTGCGCTATACCTGCTCCCTTGGCGTGCGGCCGGATGCGTGGCCCGCGGCCGGCACCGGCTACAGCGAGATCACGATCTGAGCCGCGGAAGTTGACGCTGCCGCCTGAAGTATGAGCGCGCTTTCCCAATCCGCCGACGGCGTTCTTCCGGTCGGCAGTTTCGATATCACGATCCTCGAAGACGGCTCGATCTACCAGGCCGACAACTTCTCGCTCGACGAGAATGCCACGCGGGTGAAGAGCAAGTCGCCCCGCGGCCGCAACAGCCGCAATCGCGTGCTGGTCGACGATACGACCTTCTCTTCCGACTTCCAGTTGGCCGACGAGGACACCGATGCACCGCGCCCCGGCTTCACCTTCCTTGTCGATGCGGACCGCGACGGCAACGCCGAGCCGTACCAGATCGAAAAGCCCGGCCGGACCTTCACTCAGGACGGCGAGTGGAAGTGCAAGGTCTCCGGCTTCGCCTGCGTCAATCCGCTCCCGTACGTCACGACCTCGGGCAAGAATTCCGGCTCTTTGAGCAACGTCACCGGCGGCGCGATCACCGCCGTGCAATTCGGCGCCGCGCTCCCGCGCGACGTCACGCTCACCGCCAGTTCCTTCACGGCCACGGGCCTGCCGACCGGCCTTTCGATGTCGACCTCCGGCGAAGTCACCGGCACGCCCTCGGCGACCGGCATTTTCTACGCCAAGGTCAAAGTCACCGGCACGCGCGTCGTCCGCGGCACGACCGAGACGCTGTACGGTCTGCGCGAGATCACCTGGACCATCGCGGCGCCCTGAGTCCGGAGCAGTTCCACCCTCGACCCCGGCCGGCGCCCGCCGCCGGGGTTTTTTATGACCACCGTCCTCGACGAGTTGAGCCCTGAGATTCGCCGCTTCATTCGCGAGGCGGCGCTCACCGGCGTGGCCTATCCGCTTTTCGCGGCCGATTTCCGGGCCTTCGGGCCGCCGGTGCAGCCGCTCACCCCGCGGCATCACCTGCTTCTGCTCACGTACCGCAATCCCTGCTTCTGCGGCGGGCCGCGTGAGCTCCTGCCGGTGTTGCAGTACCTGTGGATCTGCTCGGCGGCCTTCCGGGCGCTGGACCTTGCCGAGGCATCGCCGTGGCGCCGCCGGCTGGGCTGGGGCTTCTTTGCCGCGCGGTGGCGCCGGGTGCTGCAGCGCGACCTCGAGCGTGCGGCCGGCGCGGTCGAGCTGCACGCCGCTTCGTTTCTGCTGGATCGGCCGGCTGTGCCGGTCGAGAAGCGCCAAGCCCTGCGGGAGCGCGATGGCGGCGGCCCGCGCGACGGCGCGCATGAGCTGGTGTCGCTGGAGTCTGTCTGCCGGCGGTACCTCGGCTACAGCCGGGCCGAGTTCTGGCACACGCCGTACGTCACGACCAACGGCCTGCTGGGCTTTCACTTCCGGCCGTCGCCGGACAATCCCGAGGTGCCGAGCTTCGACCGCGAGCGCGACCGGGCCGCCGGGGCGCGGCTGCGCGAGCGCGTGCGCCGGCAGCGCGAGTCCCAATCCCTGCATCGCTCATGAGTACGCCCGCCGCCGCCATCCAAGCCGCTTTCGGCGCCGACACTGAGCCCTTGGCCAAGGGTGCGTCGCAGGCCGAAGGCATCATCGGCAACTTCGGTTCGAAGGCTTCCGCGATGCTGGGCGCGCTCGGTATCGGCTTGGGTGCCGGCGCGGTCGTGGGCTTCTTCAAGACGATCATCGACAAAGCGGGATCGCTGTCGGACCTGTCGGACAACCTCGGCGTCGGCGTTGAAGCGCTGCAGTCCTTTGACTACGCCGCCAAGATGGCCGGCGCGACCAGCGAGCAGGCGGCTGCGGTTTGGGAGAAAACCAAAAAGGCCCTGGATTTGCTGGCAGCGGGCAATGAAAGCGCGGCCAAGCAGTTTGCGGCCCTTGGGCTTTCCGCCGCCGACTTCGTCGGGCTGAACCTGGAGCAGTCGCTGGATCGCATCGCCCGGGCCTATGCCGCCAATTCGACGGCCGCCGGGGCATACGATGCCATCTCCGATATCATCGGCAGCAAGACTGCGCCCAAGTTGAATTCGGCGCTGTTGCAGCTCGGCGCCGAGGGCATGGACAGCATGATCGCGCGGACCAAGGAATTGGGCGCGGTAATGGACGAGAGCGCCGTGCAAAAGCTGAACGAGTTCGGCGATCGCGTCGACGCGCTCAAGGCCCGGCTGGCCGGTCCGGCGGCCGCGATTCTGCAATTCGGGCTGCGCGTGGCCGATGGCTGGGGCGCCGCCGCGGCGGCGGTCGTCAATGCCGCCACCGGTCTCGAAAGCGATTTCAGCACGCTTCGCGAATCGGCCGAAAAGGCCGTCGTGCAGGTCGAAAAGTTGAAGCCGGCGCTGGTCAAGACGACCGAGGAACTGAAAGCGCAAAAGGAGCTGCAGCAGGCGCGTGCGACGCTTGAAGAATTCCTCGCCAAGTCTGCGATGGAAGAGGCCGACTATGCCGGCAAAGTCTCGGAGTTGAAGCGCCAGATCGCACTCCATGCCGAGCGGGCGTTCGCCGTCGGCGTGACTGCCGTGGAGCAGGAGCAATCGCTGCTGAAGTTCGCCCAGGCGCAGGCGGACCTGAAAAAACTTGAGCGGTCGGAGCGCGAGAAGCAGGCCAATCTTTCGCGACTCGCGGCGGCGGATGAGTTGAAGTACGCCGAGCTGGTGGCCAAGGCGGGCCGCGGGCTCACGCAGGAAGAGCAGGCCCAGCTCGACGTCTACCGCCTGCAAACCTCCGAGCTGCGCCGGCAGCATGAGGTCAAAACGATCCTCGCCAAAGGCGTCGAGAATCTGACCGATGCCGACAAGGCCCGTCTGACTGAGCTGTTTCGGCAGGGTGAAAAGCTCACGGAGCAGATCGCCGAAAAGAAAGAATTGCTGGCGGCAACGAAGCAGCAGGTCGGGGTCGAGCAGCAGGTCACCGGCGAGCTGGAAAAACAAAAGGTGTACCGCCTCACGATCAAGCAGGGCCGCGCCGACAAAGACCTCTCCGACCGCGAGCTGGCCGAGAAAGAGAACAACCTCCGCCGGCAGGTCGACGCCAACAACCAAGCCCGGGCGCGTGGCGAGTGGGGCGATCCCTTTGCCGCCATGGCGGCCGGCGAATTGGACAAGGTGCGCTTTGAGCAGGATCGCCGCCGCCGCTTCCGCTCCGATTACGCGGTCATGGGCGAAAAGGCGTTCAACAACTACAGCGCCTTCGACGAGCAGACGCTGCGGAACTACATCCGGCCCGAGGACGAGCGCCGGGCCCAGCGGCAGCTCGACCTCACGCAGTCCATCGATTCCCGGCTCCGCCGCCTGCTCGGTGGCGATTGATCCTCCGCTTCCATGAGTGCCCTTTCCCAAAGCTCCGACGGCGATTTCTCCCTGCGCAGCCTCGTCGCGCCGACGAAGGTCATCCGGCCGTTCCTCAACTGGCCCAGCAAGGACAGCACGACCAAACTCTTCGAGCGCCTGTACGAAATCGACCGCGGCAGCTACACGCCCTTCGCCGCGCTGGCCACCCTGCCTGCCGAAGCCGCCGACGATCCGGCCGATGCCGCGGCTTACCTGCTCACCGAGAGCGAGCCGGAATTGCAGGAAGACGGCACGCAGCGCGTGCGCTGCGTGTTCGGCCACGTGCCGGCAGACCAAGTGCGCTACCGCTCGCGCGCGATCACGAAGCCGGCCTTCCCGACGGCGGACTTCAACGGCGCGTGGTCGGATTCCACGAGTGCCACGGCCACGGCCAATATCTGGGCACCTGCCGTTGCGATCGGGTCGGTCCTGCGGTTCATCACCTCGGGCACCTTCACTGTCACGTACAAGACGAGCACGACAGGCGCGCTGAATGTGTCCGATTCAAATGCGACGATCGCTGCGGCGATCAACGCCCTGGCCGATGTGATCACCGACTCCGGCGTGGTATCGGTCGTGAATTCGCTCACGAGTGGCACTTTGGCAATCGAGCGGACTGCTGGCTCAATGGATCTTCTGCAGATGTCCTGGTCGCCGGCGTTCACGCCGTCGGCGGTGGTTTCTGTAGTCAGGGATACCGTTTCATTCACCGGCTACGCGGCCCGCGCGGCGGTGGTTGTATCCAAAACCGCGCACGGACTTGTCGCGGGCCAATCGCTGCGCTATCTGAGCGCGACGAGCGGTGGCGGTACGCTCACGACCGTGGCCTCGGTCGTCGATGCCGACACTTTCACGCTCACGAATGCCAGTGCCCCGCCGCTGGCCCTGACGCACTACCGCACCTTCCTGCGCACCTACACCCCCGGACTCGCCCGGCCCAAGGTGCGCGAGACGTGGAAATTCTACCTGATCGGCGCCGGCGGCATCGCTTCCATTGCCGACATTCCCACGCCCGCGGTGGCCATCAACGACACGCAGCTGCTCACCCTGATCACCGGCGGCGCCACCGGCTTCCAGACCTACGATGCCGAGCCGCTGGCCAACTGGCCGGTCGCCGACTCGCCGATGTACCTGCAGGCCTTGTACGCGATCGACG
>JACCDR011329900.1_pt1 | contig 16329 bp, 19 predicted proteins | sample 7446431 | NCBI WGS metagenome assembly JACCDR01 (sample SAMN15323443, study PRJNA562643) | freshwater metagenome | isolation source: river surface water | place: USA:Blue River Watershed | collected 2017-08-17 | reverse complement strand
GTCGCCGCGCCGGCACCAGCAGCCACCGACGAGGCCGCCACCGCGGTGCCGCTGCCGGCGACCGCCACCGTGCCGTCTCCGCTCGAAACAGCCGCGCCCGCGGTGACCGACCCGCTGCCAGAGACAACGGACGTGCCCATGCCGGCGGCCGTCGATGCCGGTGCCGTGGCCGACCCGGAACCGGTGATCGCGGTGTTGAGCGGCGGGTCGTCCTCTGTCGTTGTTGCGGTGCTGCCCGCGGTGAGGTTGTGTCCGCCGACCGCGCCGGTCAGGTCGCCCGCGCCTGTGAGCGGCCAGTGCTCCCACAGGTTCGCAGTAATCACCGGTGTGGTGGAGAACTGCTCGGCAGCGAACTCCGCCTGTGTGCGGATGGTCGACCAGATCCGCATCGCGCGGAGCCGGCCGTTGAACCACTCGTCAGGGTCGGATGCGTCCCGGCCGCCGACGGTAAGCCCGGTCGGGGTGCCGCCGCCGATCGTGCCTGTCGCCGAGTCGAACAGCGCGCCGGTGGCGTCGAACACGTAGACGGTGACGGTTGAACCGCTGACCGTGTATCCGATGTAGTACCAGGCGCCCACCGTGCACTGGGTGTCGATCTCGACGGTGCCGCCGCCGGTGAACGCGCCCGGCGAGGTGCCGGTGGAGCCCATGGCCAGGTTGAGCACGGTGCCGCCAGCCCACAGTCTGAGCATGGTGGCGAACGTGTTCTGGTCGACGGAGATGTACGCCCACCACGCCGCCGACCACCCGGCTGACGGGGTTGGTGGGGCGCCGGATCCACCCGAGTAGGTGGCGCGGTCGGACGCGGCGTCGAACCGGGTCGCCACAGTCAGCCCGCAGGATGCGTGTAGTTCAGGCTGGTGATGTTGACGGTCTGGCCGATCGCGATGTTCTTGTTGTCGAGCACGAGCTCTTCGCCGTTGTTCGTGTCCGCGGTCGCGCGCACGGCCCCGTCGAACACGGTGGCGCCGTCGCGGTTGACGATGCGGAACGATGCGGCGTTGCCGGCGGCCACGCCGGTGCCGGACCGTGGGGTGCCGGCGAGCGCCGCCGTGCCGGACGAGTTCGCGGACCCATACGCGGGGTTGGCGAGGTCGATCTCGACGAGCAACGTCCCGACAGGCGCACTGTCAGCGTCGGCCGGCTGGGCGCCGGTGTAGATCCGCAGCTTCCCGGTCGCCGTGCCGGTGCCGAGGTCGGCACGGTCAACGACCGCGTCGCAGCCTGCCTGCTGGGAGGCGTTCGGGAGACGGGTGGTCATTCGTCACCGCCTGCCGTAGGTGGGCTTCGCGACCCAGCCGAGCAGCACCCCGAACCACGGGTGCGCCGCCTCGAGCGCGCGGGCGACCGCGTAGTAGCCGCCGATGAACAGCCCGCTCACGACGACCTCGAGCGCGGCGGAGTCAACGGCGACACCGAACCCGGCGAGGACCGAGATCAGGTAGCCGACCACGGCGGGCACGGTGGTGCGGACGAGTGAGACGAGGTAGTCGGAAACGGTCATTGTCAGTTGCCTTCCTTCTTGAACTCAAGCACGGTCGCCACGGCGATCTCCGTGACCTGTGCGGGGGACAGCGAGACGCCGGCCGCGGTGAGGTTCGCGGTCAGCTGGGCGACCACGTCGCCGACGAACCGGGCGTAGTCGAGCTCGACCGGCACGGGCGCCGGCGGTGCGGCGTCGACGATCCCGTCGACCACCGCCTGGGGCAGCACCCACGGCTTCCCCGTGGACGGCTCCATGCCGGCGCCGGTCTTCAGTGCGGCCTGGTAGCCAGGGTCGTTGCTGTTGGTGACCCGCGTGCGGACGGCGAGCGCGCCGGCGGTGTCCGGCCACACGACCTTGAACACGATGTCGCCGTACGTGTAGGGCTGGCCGGGGACCGGGGTAGCGGAGTCGCCGCGAACGAACTGCATGTCGATGACCTTCTTCGGGAGCGGAGTCGGTGACGGGGGTTGGGAAGCGGCGGCGCGGAACGCGGCCATGTCGATCGTCCGGTTTGGCCCGTCGCCGGGATCCCACTTGCCGGTGATCGAGGTTTCGGCGTGCGCCCGGATCCGCTGGATGTTGCCGCCGCCGACCACATCGGCGACGACCCGCGCCCACACCGTCGCCGCCCGGTACTGGGCGTCCCGCATCGGCTGCGTGCCCGGATATACGATCTCCAACCCCAGGACGCGTGGGTTGAACAGCTTCGTGACCGGCAGCGGCCCCATCGACCAGCCACCGGACGAGCCGGCGTGATTCGCCGGGCCAGCGGCTACGACCGTAATCGTGCCGTCCTCGTTGCCGGCGTAGTTACACAGCGGGCCCGACAGCTCAGGGCGGCCGTTGATGAGCATGTTCAGCACGCTCGACCCGGAGACGGCGTTCGTGAACGCGGTGGCGGAGTGGTGGATGATCCCGCCTGCGTAGTTCGACAGGTAGCCGTTGCCGCGGGACTGCCAGCCGGGCGCTTCGTGGACGACGATGCCAGCGGCCCTTAGTCGACGGTTGATCTCCGCGCACACAGTGACCGACATCAGGAGTCCCTGCACACGTCGCGCGGTGGCTCCGGGTAGGGGTTGTCCTTCTGTGCCTGTTTCGCCGCGGCACGCTTCGACAGGTACTCGCCCAACGCGTCAGCGAACCGCTGCCTCGACTCCGGTGTCGGCGTGAGCGATGCGACCGTGGTCAGCAGCTCGTCGAGCGCGTCCTGAGCCTCCGCTGTCGCCGTCGAACGGGCATCCAGTGCGTCAGCGAAACCGTTCGCGTACGCGGTCTGGCACTCGGTCAGCCGGGCCGTGGCCTCGCTCTGCGCGTAGGACTGCACTGCGGTCGCGGCGCCGAGCGCGACCAGCAGGAACCCGATCACACCGTTGCTGGTGACCCTCTTCCATGGACGTCGCTTCGTCTGGGGTGCCGACGGATCCGACATCGCGTCTCCCTCATCCTGCAGCGCTTCAGCGACCACTTCGGCTGCAACAGTTGCTCGACCAACGAAGAACCCCACCAGCAGACCGGCGACGATCCACGGCAGGGACTGGATGATGTACAGCGCTGAGGTCACGGCTGGTCACCTCGACTGGCGTCTTCGTCGTTGGCTCGGTCGGCGTTGTTCCGGATCCTGCGATGGAGTCCGAACACGGCGCCCGCGGCGAGTGCGAAGATCGCGTTGACGGCCGGGTCTGATCTATCGGGGTAGAAGTATCCGATGATCAGGTTCGCGGCCCACATTGTCGCGATCAGGATCGTGAATCCGACCACTACAGGACGTGGCACGAACGTCTCCTTGCGCACGTAGGGGACAGAGAGAATTCGCACTGTGCATGTGGGATCCCGCCATCCTTTGTGCACGTCTAACTGGTTGCGACCTCACCCTCCTGGGTGATTCCGTCGCCTGAATTGGTAGCGATCAAGAACTCCGTGTCGATGTATTCCGGTACACCACAACGCAGGGGGAGACCCACAATGGACCGAATCCGCATTGTCGCCGCCGGCAGCACGCTCACCGCGGCCGCGCTCGTCACGGCCGGCCTGCTGCTGTCCGGCGGCGAACCCGCCCAGCAGCCCAACACCCGCCCAGCCGGCCAGGTCGAGGACGTCATCGACACCCCCGAACCGACCACCACAACCACCACGCCGCCAGCGGTTCAGGTCGAGGTCCCACAGGACACGCCGCCCGCACCCGCCGAGCAGCAGCCCCCGGCCGGTGACAGCGGGGATACTGGCGGCATGAACCCAGTTGACCCGCCCGAGTCAGCGCCCGGTAACCCTGCAGGCGACCACGAGCCCCGCCCGACTGACGCGCCGCCGCCGGCCGCGCCGGAGCAGCCTGCCGAGCAACCCACGATCGTCAACCCCGGGCCGACCTCGGACGTCCCACCGGTTGGTTAGGTTTGGCGCTGCGTGCCCTGGAATACGCCGCCGACCGTGCCGGACGCGTTGGTGCGCTGCACCTCCAGCTCGATCTTCACGTAGGCGTAGAAGGGTCCCGGCAACGCGATCTTCTGGTCCGCTGCCCAACCGAAGCTGTTCGATGCGATCGTCATCACCGACCCGACCTGCTGGCCGTTGATCGTGAACCGGGCGTTGCCGGTCGCGGCCGACTCTGACCTGAGCAGCGCCTGCAGGTCGATGTAGGGCTGCTGTTTCACGACCCAGCCGGTGGACCACACCGCGATGTAGCTGGCGTTCGAGGTCATCGGCAGCGCTGAGGACAGCACCGGGATCCCCTGCAGTGGGATCCATGGCCGGGCGAGTCCGCCGGTGATGGCGTCGGAGGACACCAGTTCGGCGCCCTCGTCGTCGAGCCACCGCCACGCGATCTTGTCGGTGTCGCCGGCCACCGGGAACGTGTAGAAGATCGCCGACCCGTCGGCTCTCCTCATGATGAGACCCTGGTAGGAGACGCCGCCGAACGTCAACGGACCCGAATAGTTGATCACGACGTTGTTGGGGAGCCGGACCCGGAACGCGCCGCCGTCCTTCACGGTCAGCCCGCCGCCCGAGATGGACATGGCTTCCCCGGAGCGGGCCGACTGCAGTTCCTGGACCTTGGCCTCAAGCTCTTCTACTCTGCGGAGAAGCCAGGCGTTATCGTCGGGCACCGGAAATTTGCTCATGCCGTTGTCTCCTGGTCCGGCGCCCACAAGATCACGTTCACTCGGTCGGTTTCCGGGTTGACGTCCCATCCGATCGCCCGCCCGGTCCCGGACACACCGTCGGGGTGGCCGTGGCCTTCCAGCTCCCAGCGAATGTCGTCGCCGATGTTCCAGTCCACCGCGAGCTTCGGGTAGGCGGACCAGCGGGCGTCCAGCACCCATGCTGTGCCGCCGAGCCGCATCACCGCGCGCCTGGCTTGGGCGTGGCTGTTGAGGGTGGCGACATCGGAGATCGATGTGGAGGGCTGGAACCGGTACTCCCACCGCGGCCAGCCCTGCGCGAGAAGAGTTTCGTCGCGGGCCGGATCACTGAACGGCTGCTCGTCGCCCTGGCCGGAACTGTAGGCGACGATGTGGTTGGCGCCTTTGCCGTCGGTGTAGTCCTCGTCCAGTTGGTACCGGGTTTCCGAAGCGCCGACCGTCTCGAACACCGAGTTGGTGGTGTTCTCGAACACCGCCTCCGGCTGGGACGCCGCGACACCGATCCGGGTCCGGACCCGCGCCGTCTTGGTGATCACCAGTTGGTCAGCGTCCTCCCACCGGAGGTCGATGGTCCACTCGGGTCCGTCCTCGACACCCATGAGTTCGCCGAGTGCCCGGTAGATCGTCTTGTTGTCCTTGGCCTTGTAGACGCGGTCCTGCAGGTGACCGGACGCCGGCGCGTCGACGAGCAGGCCGATGCCTTCATCGTCGGCGTCGCCGAGCAGACCGGCGGCGATCACCGAGATGTCGTCCTGGCCGGTCCAGTCGTGGTCGCCGACGTAGCGCCTGTTGAGGTAGCCGTTCAAGCTGGTGGTGGCGAGGCGCGCGGTTTCTTCGGTGCCGCGGTTGCGGCGCAGGATCACGCCCGCCCAGAACGGCTGGTCGTTGTCGCCGAGCGCAACAATCATGGACCGGCCCGGCTGGGTGGCGCCTTCCCACTCGAACCGGGTTACGCCGGGAACAGGCAGCGGGATCGGGAGCGTGAACTGTGCGGTGGTGATCCCGCCCAACACATCGCTGATCGCGCCGGAGAGTTTCAGGTTGGGGAGTTCCTCGGTGATCCGGCCAGTCACGAGGTCGCAGGAGATCCAACGGATGTCCGCCATCGGGACCTCAGCTCGCTGCGTCGCGGACGCGGATACGGCGGCGGGCGAAGAATCCGGTTCCGGAGCCTTCCACGAGGTAGACCATGCGGACGCTGTACGTCGACCCCGCGGTCAGCCCGGTCACCAGGGTCCCGTCAGACCCGAATTCGACATCGAACGCAATCCCACCACTCGGGCTGGAGCCGCGGGTCGCGATGGAGTTCTGGGAGGCCGCGGACACCACACCGGTGCCGCTGCCGGGGGTGCCGCCGGTCCACATTTCGAAGCTCGCGCGGGAGATCATCTGGTCGTGGGCGGCGTTCAACGCGGCCCGGATCGTCACCTCCACCGCCCCGGACGCGGGCGCGGTGAACGCGATCGCCGGGTCACCGCTCAACGCCACGTAGGTGGTTGAGGCGGTGGACACTGTGGCGGTGGCGATCTGGACGTGGTCGATCTTCTCCGGTACCCACGCCGACCCGGACCACTCGTAGAACTTCTTGCTTGAGGTGTGCCACACCACCTGCCCGGTCGCGGGGTTGGTGATGTCGGCGAGCACGCCGGGGGTGACGATGTGGCGGTGAGAGCGCCACGCGGTGCCGTCGTGGTACTCGACCCAGCCTTTGTCGAGGCGGTGCACGTACTGGCCGTTGTGCGGGTTGGAGATCGCGTCCCGCTCGGTCTGGGATCGGACCGGCAGGATCCCGCCGGCGGCAGCGGTGAACGTGTGGTTGATCGTCACCACCGGACTGCCGCCGCCGGACGCGGGGACGTCGATGGTGGCGAGCTTGATGCCGCCCGCCGGAACGGACGGCTCAGACGGGGACGGGGCTGCGGTGCCGGGAACATACACGGACTCGTACTTGCGGAACCCGGAGGTGGATTCGTCGTCGTCCCAGACTTGGCCGATCACGATGTCTTTGCGCGGGTTCGTTGCGTGTGCCGGGTTGAGGGTCTTCGTTTCGGCGACGGTCAACGCCACAAGGTAGGTGCCGGTGATCGACGCCCACCCGGACGGCGTGACCAAGCCAGCGTGCAGATTGATGGTGATCGTCGAGCCGGACAGTGTGACAACGTTCGCTGCGGAGCCGCCCATCGGCCGGATTCCCTGCCGTCCGCCGACCGCGTTCCCGTCCCACATCATCAACGCGGACATCGTGTTCCGGAACGCGCGAGCCGGATACGTCACCGGCGTGTTGAGCGCGAGCGCGACACCCGTCATGGGGATCTCCTGTCAGTAGCGGGCATAGCGCCACGTCGCGGTGAGCCGGGCGGCCGCCTGGTAGCTGTCGCAGTCCCACGACAGCTCAGAGGTGGTGCCGGCTTTGAGGATCGGGAAGGTGCCGGCGACCGCGCCGCGGCGGGACACGAGGTCGTTGAGGTAGGCGGTGCGGGCGGCGGTGTCGATGGTCAGCCACTGCCCGGCTTCCACAGTCAGGTTGCAGCGCAACGTCTGCACCGTGGCGCCCTGCGAGAGGGTGACGCGCGGATTGGGGGCCGGCCCGTCGACGCGCAACACCAGGCCGGCGTCCGCGGTGCCGCCGTTGGTGAGCATCGCGGTACCTGAGGTGACGGTCGCGGTGAACGAGATCGGGAATGTCGCCGCGAACGTCAACCCGCCTGAGGTGGATGGTAGTTCGATCTGCCCCGTCGTGTACTCGGTCACCGACCTCTTCAGCGGGTCGGCGGCGTAGAGGACCCACTGCCACTTCACCTCGCGGGGGTTCACTGACACCGGATCCAGAGGGTCGGTGAACTCGACATCCAGCTGGTACTGGCCGCCCACTCCAGGGCCGATCAGCGGCACGGTGCCGCCGTCGCCGCACACCGCCGCCAACCGGTCCATGTAGGAGTCCCGAAGCGCCCGAGTGGGGGCACGCAGGCAACCCTCGAACGTCAACGCCCGCGACGCGGCCCGTGACCGTGACCGGCCAGAGCCGTCCGACATCGGCCTCTCCAGCGTGGTGACCCGACGCGCCGGACCTCGCCACCAGTCCTCGTCCTTGGTGATGAAGATGGTCACGCCGTTGTCATCCGTGGCGTTCCACCAGAAGTCACCGAGCTGGTAGACGTTCTCGTGCAGCGGGGTGACCATTCACCGCCTCCAAGACAGTCGGTCCATGACGATGTCCGCGACGCGTTCCTCGTCGAGGTTGGGCGGGAAGTGGTTGTTCTGGATGACCGGCGGGCCGGCCGGGGTCATCGGGATCTGCAGCGGCTGGCTGGATGCGACGCCGCCGTCTGCGAAGGTGCGGGCCAGCACGAACCCGCGGCGGCGGGCCCACTCCAGTCCGAGTGCGATGGAGCGGGGCGCGTTGTCGTCGGGGATGTAGAACTCGTCATCCCGCAGCCGGTCGCCGACGATCCGCCACGAGTTCGGCGGCACCACCTGCGCCAGGCCCGCTTTCATCGGGGTCAGTTCGTGCACGCCGCCGGCGGCGTAGGCAGAAGCGACGATCCCGCCGACCGCGTACGACCCGAGCGGGTTCATCGTCCCGTACGGCGTCTTCGAGGTGCCCTTGTAGATCGCGGTGATGGTGACCGTGCGCGGCTTCGTGACCTCCGCCAACTCGGCCTTCGCGCCAGCGGTGTTCGCCGTCACCTCAACCTTGCCGTCCGGCAAGGTCCGCACAGTGAATCCGATGTCGGTGAGCTTCTTCTTTGCCTCGTCGCTCAGCGACGAAACCACGATCGGCTTCTCCGGCGGCACAGCATCCACCAGCTGCTTCAACAGCAGCAACTCAACCTGAGTCTTGGTCATGCCAGGCGCGTTGATCAGGGTGAGGACTTCCTCGGGGATCAAGCCGTAGCGGTCCGCCAACGCGATCGCCTGCTCGCGGGTCAACCCGAGCGTCTCCGCCTGCGCGATGAACGAATCCCGCACTCCCTGGGATGCCTTGCGTGCCTTCTCCAGCGCGGTCGGGATGTCGTCGCCCTGCGCTCGCGCTGTCTCGTAGGTTTTCTGTGCGACGTCGGCCATGCTTCCACCGAGGTCGTCCATGGTGTCGAGCAGGAACTGGCCGTTCTCACTGACAGTGTTGATCGACCCGTCCGCGTTGAGCAGCGCCGCACCCCACCCGTTCGCCCGGTTTTCGGCATCGTTGAACCGGTTCGCGAGGTCACCTATCAGCTGGTTCACGCGAGACTGCGCCTGCTCCAGCGAGATCTGGCCACCGTTCAACGCGTCCAACGCGGACTTCAACGCGCGAGCCTTGTCGTCAGCAGACGATGTCTTGTCCGCCAGGACGTCCATCGCTTCGGCGAGCGCCAGGCCGCTGTCAGAGGCGCCGAGGAACGATCCCTTGGTGGTTTCGGAGAATCTCCGGTTGGCTGTCTCTGCGTCCTGGGTGCGTGTCCGCAACTTGTCCAGAACGCCTAGAAGCTCGAGCGCAGCTTTACCCCGTTCGTTGAACGGTCCCTCTTCATTGAGCACGGCGACCAACCGGTCCTGCATCTGCTTCAGGCCGTCGCCGCCCTCAATGGCCGCGTCCAGGACAGAGTTCAGGCTGATACCAAACCGATCCGCCGCGTCCGCACCCGCCGAGAACTCCTCGATCAAGGAGGTTTGCAGCTCGGAGCGGAGCGTGTTTCCGACGTCTTTGCCGGCTCCTTCGGCCTCGCGTAGCGCGCGCGCCAGAGAGTTAACCGCGTTCCGGTGTTGCTCCGCGCGCTGCTTCGCGGCCTGCTGGTTCGCCGCCAGAATGGACAGGCCAACACCGACACCGGCGAGCACGATCCCCAGCGGGCCACCCATCGCGGCCATCAGCCCGCCTGCCGCCAGCTGCAAGCCCTTGCCTGCTGCTGCCGCGACCCCGGCGGTACGGGAGAACCGGGTGGCGCCGGCTGCGGCATTGTCGAACGCGCCACGCATCGCCGACAGCGCCGGCGACCTCTCCACCAGAGTGCCCATCGCCGCAGTCATCACGCCGATCGGCTGCCCCGCGCCCGCCGCGCCAGCCCGGATCGCGGACGTCTGCTGCGCGAACCCGCGGGCTGCCGCCACAGCGGGGATGGTGGATGTGTGGAACGCCGACATGTAGCCGCTGAGCCGGCCCACAGATTCACCGGCCTGAGCCGCATACACCCGCTGTGCCGCCGCTTCGCTGTTGTACTGGCGGATCACGCCCGCCGCGCTCGACACCCCCGCAGCAGCCAGGCGGACCGGTGTGAGCGCGATCCCGACCGCGCGCCCGAACAGGCCCGTCTGCCGGCCAGCTTCGCCCGCATCCTGCGCCGTGCCACGCAACGCGTTCCGCAGCCCGGACAGAATCGACGGACCAACCCGCAACGCGATCATGGCGAGCGCGGTGGTCTGGATGGGGCCGGGCAGGGCTCCGAACGCCGACACCGCGCCACCCAACAACGACACCACCGGCGACAAAATGTTGATCAGGCCTGAGGTGGCGTCGTACACCAACTCAAGGCCGGAAGCTAGCGCCCCCACCGGACCGGTCGCGGAGTTGATCGACTCGACGGCGTCGCCGATCCCCGTCGCCAACGGCTCGATCGCCTCAGCGCCCTCCCGAACCACCTTGGCGAAGCCGCCGAACACAGTGATGCCGAGGTTGACCACCGAGTTGAGGGAGTCGACGATCGCGTCACCGATCGGCTCGATGACGTCCTGAACAACCCGCACCGCGGACTCGGCACGGGACCTGATCGCGTCGGCCAAGCCAGGCCCGAACAGTGCTCCGGCGGCGACCGCTGTCTCGATCCCACCAACAACCGTCGGGGTGAACCGGGCAACGAAGTCTGAGGCGGCACGGACGCCGCGTTCGAGGCCGGGTGCGATGACCTCGTACACCTCGATGCCCGCAGTCTCGAGCTGGGACTGGAAGCCCTCCCACGCCCCGCCCAATCCCTTGGTTTGGGCGGCCGCGACATCCGCTGCCCCGCCGGCCCGGGCCACCGAAGTGGCCATGGAGTCGAACTGTGCCGCGCCCTCGGCGGCCAGCGCGTTCGCGGCGGTGAAGCCTTCGTTGCCGAACGCTGTCGACGCCGCGGCAGCGAACTCGGCGTCCGTCAGCCTCCCCTTCGCCGCCGCCAGCTGGTCGGTGAACGCGCGCAGGCCAACGAACTTGCCGCTGGTGTCGAACGCCTGGATCCCGAGCACCTTCATCGCCTCGGCCGCCGCAGCGGACGGCGACGCGAGGGAGGCAAGGATGCCGCGCAGACTGGTGCCGGCCTGCTCGCCCTTGATGCCTTGGTTGGCGAGCAGGCCGATCGCGGCCGCGGTGTCCTCGATAGACACCTTCAACGCCGCGCTGACCGGCGCCACGTATTTCAGCGAGTTCCCGACGTCGATCATCGACGACGCGCTGGCGTTGGCGGTGTTCGCCAGCACGTCCGCAACCCGACCGGCCTGGTCTGCCGCCAGTCCAAAGCTGTTCAGGGCCGCGGACTGCAGTTCGGCGGCGGTCGCACCGTCCACTTGCGCTGCCGCCGCCAGCTGCAGGGTGCCCTGGGCGGCCTGCATCGCCTCGTCAACGGACAGCCCGCCCTTCGCGAGCTCGACCATGGCGTTCGCGGCGTCGGCGGCGGAGGTGGCCGGCAGCGACATGTCGGAGCCGAGCTTCTTGGCGGTGTCGCCGACCTTCTCCATCTGCAGGCCGGTGGCCTGCGTGACCGCCTGAAGCTCGTTCAGGTTGCCCTGGTATTCGTTGCCGAGCTTGATGACCTTCGCCAGGCCGGCCCCGGCGACCGTCGTGCCCGCCGCGATCGCGAGCCCGAGACCGCGCCCAACGGACGACACGAGCCCAGCCGCGCCGCTGGTTGCGCCACGGAGACCGGAGGAGAACTTGCCGGAGAAGCCGTTAAAGTCCGGCTCGACGAGGACGTCAACGGCTCCACCGGCCACAGCTTCACCCCCCTACGGTCATCCAGCGCTCCAGGCTGGCGTCGAACTCGTCATCGGTGACCATGCGTGGGCCGGTGTCCTCGGTGAACTCGCTGGCGATCACGTCGTAGGCGTCGACGAGGCGTTGATGCAGCGAAGGCGGTCGTGACGCGACCGGGGGGACGAGCGGGAACGGTGGCGGCTTGCGCCGGTTCCGGCGGGCCTGCCTGATTTCGTCTTCGTCGGCTGTCCACTTGGCATACTCGGCGCGAAGCCAGTACTCCATCAGGTCAACCAAGCGGGCGACGTTGTCAGCGATGCGGCTCCAGCCGGCCATGTCACCGGCTTCTTCTCGCCCCAATTGACTGTCGGCCGGCAGTTTCCGCACGCAGGCCACGAGGTCGGTGACCGGCCAGGTAGCCAGTGCGTCCCGGAGATCGGTGTTGTAGAAGCGTTTGAAGTCGGCTGAGACGGCGTCCCAGTGGGGCCCGAGTACCCCGGCTAGGACGCCGACGATTCCCCCGGCTCTCCGTACCGCTTGTCCAGCGCCTCGTCGGAGATCGCGAACTGGGCGAGGGCCCGGGATGCCCGCAGGATGTGCGCGGCCGCGGTGGCTTGGTGCACGTGCGGCATCTTCGCCAGCGCCCGGTCGAGGCCGACCGCGTCCCGCTTGCCGACTAGAATGGACAGCGCTTCGGTCCGCTTGCCGTCCTGGTTCCACAGTGCGAGGAACATGTCGCACTCGACGCTGGTCAGGTCGGTGCGAACCTCGTAGGTTTTGCCGCCCAGCTTCACCGGGGTTGGCTTGAGCGACCGCTCGGCGAACAGCGCGTCGAGGTCGACGACTTCGCGGATGAGCGGGTTCGGCTTGCTGTTGGTGTTGGGGGTGCCCTGCATTGATGGTTCCTTCGGTTAGGCGAGCGGGTTCTCGGTGGTGATGCGCTGGATGGCCGGCACGCCGCCGGTCGGCGCGAGCGGCTTGATCTCCAGGTCCCAGCCCTCGAGGTCCTCGTCGTTCATGACCTCTTCGGGGATGGTCGCCAGGGTGCAGCGGGCGATGTAGTAGGCCTTCTTCTTCGCGCCGTTCACGACCCGGAACAAGAAGCTGAACTCCTCGTCCTGGCCCTCCGTCCACAGCCACTGGCCCGATCCGCCAGAGGTTTCGGCGATGGACCCGCCGCGCAGCAGCGTCAGCGCGGTCGCCTTGGAGTAGTCGACCGGCCGGAACTTGATGCCGTAGGTGGGCGGCTTCTTCGAGGTGAAGTAGGCGGCGCCGGACTCGTTGTTCCAGATGTCCAGGTCGCTGACATCTTGCGACGGCGTGATGGTGAAGCCGGCCTTGATGCCGCCGAACGCGTCGAAACCGCTGATGCTGGTGGCGAACACGTCGGTGGGGCGGGTGGCGTTCGCTGCACCGCGGAAGCCGTCGCCGTCGATCCACAGGCGGGCCTTGCTGGAGTCGGCGTAGGTGGACAATGCAGCCTCCTGCTGCTGGGCCCGCACTCTGACGGGGTTTGGTTAGGTGCATGCCCTGCACGCCCTGCGAATTGGGGTGGGTGTTCCGCCCGCCAGGCAGGGCAGCCAGCAGGCGGAACGATCAGGGAACCGGTGCGACATGCACGGCGAGTTCGGCGCGCACGATCGTCCGGTACAGCGGCGACGACTCGCCGCGAGAGGTGTCCACGCCGGGGATCGGGCCGTCGAGCAGCCGCGACGAGTAGGACATGTTCTGGTAGATGACGTTCCGGGCCCGGCCGAGCACGACTGCCGCGGCGGCGCCGATCTCCCACGCTTTCCGTTCCGGATCCACACCGTCGATGCCGGGAGCACACCAGCCATCAACCTGGACCAGCGGGGAGAACGTGACCCCGTCACCGGATATCGAGTTGTTGCCGGGGGTTCGCAACTGTCCACAGAACGTGACCTGCTCCGGGAGGATGGTGGAGAGTCGGCCACCGCAGGCGGTGGAGAACGTGATGTCGGCCAGCAGTAGTTGTCGGATTGCGCCGGGGATCCACGGGAGCGGGGCAGGTGCGGTCACCGGTCACCGCCCCTTCGGCTGCACACCGCGGTACCGGCCGCGCCGGCGGGCGGCGTTCGTCACCGATGCGTGCGCCGGCGTGTCCGACGTCCCGTACTCCTTGTAGGCCGCCTCGGGGTCGGTGTCGACGACGCGAACGAGGTCTCCGCTGGTTTCGACGTCGATCCCGCCCCGGTACTCGCCCGTTCGGACAGGTGCGTCGGCGCGGGCCTCGTCGGCGATCTTCTCGGCGATCTCCACCCGCTGCGGTGTCGTCAGCCGGCGGGCCTCAGCCAGCAGCGCAGCGTCGAATACCCGGATCCGAACGCCGGCCATGGCTACAGTTGCTCGGCCAGCACGGTGATCGTGTTCACCGACGCGGTGAACGTGATCTCGGAGCCGTAGTAGGCGACCGGAAAGCCGCCGGCCACGCGAGTCTGCGCGCCGGTGAACGTGTACACGATCGACGCAGGCGCCTGACCGTCCACGTACGACGAGGCAGGGAACGACACCGTCACCGTGCCGCCGGCCGAAGAGGTGAACTCGAGGCGCAGCGTTCCGCCGTTGATGCAGCGGTTTCCGTTGACGTTGTCGCAGGCGACCGGCGTGCCTTTGACGGCGGCGGTCTTGTGGTCGAGGTTGTTGACGGTGACCGCGGTTGCGGGCATGGCAGGCTCCTACTGCTGCAGGTCTGATACGAGCCGCAGAGCCGCGGCACGAAAGCTGGTCTGGCGGCGGACACCGGAGTAGCGGTTCGCCGGCTTCCCTTCGACGACGTACTTCGCGCCGACCTCGCCGCCCACGACCCCGTCGACGTCCTCCACAGTGGAGTCCTCCGTCAGGACCGTGCCGGCCGGAACGAGGATCGTCGCGAGGGAGATGGTGGTGTTCTGACCGGCGTTCAGTTCAGCGGCGGCGGCGAGAACTCCGGTCGGCCTCTGCGCCAGCCAAGCCATTCCCGGCCTCGTCACCGGCTCCGGTGTCACCTCGTTCCCCGACACCGGGTCCACTGTCGGCGGCACCGTCTGCGGTCCCGGTGTCGTGATGTTCACTCTGTGTGGGAACTGGGGCATCGTCGACCTCCCGCAGCGTTCCGTCGGCGAGGCCGTCGACAACGAACTTCGACTGGCGCGACGACCAGTGCTTGTTGCCGTCCCCGTCGATGACCACGATGGTGTTCGGCGCCGGGCTGGCCTGGTCAGTCATCTGGTTCACCTCAGTAGTGGTCGGCGATCAGGATGGGGTCGCAGCCGTACTGGTCGTCTACGAACACGCCGCCGGCGTTGGGATCGCAGCGGGTGGTCTGCTGAACCCATAGGCCGGAGGCGCCGCGCAGGCGTTGCAGTCGCTTCTTCTCGGCCTCGGTCAGGTACACGCCGGGCTCGACCTTGTCGGTTCCGCGCCACACGTACTCGGGGTACTGCTCCGAGGTGAGCCCCTGTGGGTTCTCCCAGGCGCGGCGGGCAGCGTCCAGGGTGATCGTGAACGCTGTTTCCGGGACCTCAGTGAGCACCCCGTTGTCGTCGGTCCACGTACGGCGGGCTTCGTCCCTGACAGCGGACGAGGCGGAGCGGAGCACTGCCTCCGCCCGCAACGTCTCTTCGCTGGTGAACTCGGCGCCAAGCGCAGCGGCGAGATCAACTGGCGTTGCGAGCGGGGGCAGCATCTCCACACCTCACGGCATCTGGATCTTGACTGCGCGGACGAACGTCGCCTGCCCGCCAGCGCCTGCGGTCGCGATGTTCACGGCCGGCGAGCTGCCGCCGGTGAGTCCGGCGCCGGACGCGGTCATCGCGGTCACGTCGGTGCCAGCGAGGTCGCCCTGGAACGTCACCGTGTAGGGGCCGCCCGCCGAGCCGGTGACGGCGACGTTGCCGTTGCCGACCGTGGACAGCGCCTGCAGCGCGTTCTTCACAGCAGTCGCGGTCGCGTTGAACGCGATCCCCGACGTGGTCTGGCCGCTGTAGGTCAGGGTGAACGTGCCGCCAGTCGGCGAGCCGGTGATGGTGACGGTCTGGGTCTCGTTGGACTTGCCGTCCACGACACTGGAGGTGCCGATGAAAACGTCCACGAGGGACCGATCCTGGACGTTGCGGAAGTCGTAGTCCCGCAGCCACCGCATCGCCAGGCCCGCGTAGGTCTGCGACGACCCGAACGTCGCCCCGGACGGCACGGCGGGGGCACGCATGCCGAGCACGTAGGCGGTGCGGTGGAACGCGAACCCGACGTCCGGCGGCAGGGCGTTGGTGGCGAGCACGTCACCGAACCCGGCGAGCCGGCCGATCACCGCGCGACGAAGCGCGGAGTCGTCACCGGCCTGGTCCACCTTGGACAGGTGGTCGGACTTGAGGAACACGCCCTCCATGTCCGCGCCGGCCACGAGGAACCGCTCGGTGCGGGGCACGTTCGACTTGTTCAGGGCCACGCCGGCGTCGATCGCGGTCTTGTACGGGTCCGTCGTGTCGAGGGTGAGAGTGGTGGCGTAGGTGGCGCCGAGCATCTCGTCGGCGACCGCGTTCTCCACCCCCTCGGCGACGGCCCGGACCTGCGGCGCGAGGATCTGCGAACCGAAGTCGGTGATGTCGAGGGTGAGTTCCTCGTCGGTGACCGGCACCGCGTTGTACACGTCGGTGTCAAGGGTGACGTCGACCTTCGTCTCGGTCAGGTCGTCCATGGTGATGGTGCCGTTGCCCTCGGACGAGGTCGGCCGCGCGCCCCGCAGGGTGCGGGTGCGGGCCGGGGTGCGCGCGGGGACCCGGATGGAG
>JACCDR012253295.1_pt1 | contig 16332 bp, 23 predicted proteins | sample 7446431 | NCBI WGS metagenome assembly JACCDR01 (sample SAMN15323443, study PRJNA562643) | freshwater metagenome | isolation source: river surface water | place: USA:Blue River Watershed | collected 2017-08-17 | reverse complement strand
ATTAACCAATGTAATCCACATCGGCATTCGTCTTGGAGCGGATAGTGGGGCTCGAACCCACGACATTCTGCTTGGCAAGCAGACATTCTACCACTGAATTATATCCGCATTAAGGAAACGTCGAGAATTGAAAAGAATAACGTCTTTACGTTTGGCTTCAGGAACTGGACTTTAACCAGTGTCTCCAGGTATCACCCTGGCGTTAGGTCATCTTAACTACCCCGAAAATGTATTCCTTCCGGCATACGTTTCCTTGGAGCGGAGTACGAGAATCGAACTCGTTTGACCAGCTTGGAAGGCTGGGACACAACCAATATGCCAACTCCGCTTATACTCTATCTATATCCACTTATTGCTATTTTTATCGTGCTTTTCTTTCTATCAATTTCTATGTATTCTTTTACATTAAAGAAGGTTGACTTAAACTAATTTTTGGAGAATTTAAATGCCATCTACTAACCCATTCGGATGCTCTTTCGCTGCTATGGCTCAACGTGGAGCTAATGAAGTAGTCTTATTGGATACCGGCAGCTATCCTGGATTTTCAAATTACCTAAACTCTACTTGGGGTTGGGACGGCGTAAACTGGAACAAAGCCAGTGAAGGCTTGGACGGTTATGGTCCTGTTCCTCTTCGTGCAGACTTCGGACTTTCCTATGACGGATACAATGTCGTTATGTTTGGTGGTCGTCCAGAAGCTGGCGAACCTCTAAATGATACTTGGTCTTGGAATGGTACTGCTTGGAGCAAGAAGGCTCCTTCTACTGTTCCTTCTGCTAGATACAAGCACAAACTTGCTCACCTAGCTTCATCAACACCAAAGGCCGTTATGTTTGGTGGAACCACTGTACTAGGTATGACTGATGATACTTGGGTATGGAATGGTCACTCTGGCACTCTAAACTGGGTCAAGGCCAACTCTACATTCAATCCAGCACCTCGTATTGATCATGCATTCGCTGGTAATGACGGTTACTGTGCATTGTTTGGTGGAAAGACCACTGCTACCCTTCTTGGTGATACTTGGTTGTTCAATGGAACCCAATGGCTACAATACTCTCCAGCCGGTGCCCCAGGACCAAGAGCAGAATGCGCAATGGCTTATGACGTTGCCAATTCTGAATGGGTCTTGTTCGGTGGAAGAACCGACACTGAAGTATTAGGCGAAACCTATACTCTAAACGCTACTGTTACTACTTGGACCAAGGAAGCACCTGCTGCTTCTCCTTCTCCACGTGTTGGAGCCCAGATGTGCTATGACTCTCTAGTCGGTGCAGTTCTACTATTCGGTGGTACTAACGGCTATGAGACTTTCAATGACACCTGGAAGTGGACCGGAACCAACTGGGTCAAGCTATAATCAACTAACTTAAGTCAAACCTAATCGGGCCTGCATGTTCTTCGGAACATGTGGGCCTTTTGATTTAGTGGCCGATGACAACTTTTTTGCGCTCGCCAGATGGAATAGAAATAGATGTTGGAAAATCGCTGGCATAACAACCAGCTTGAATATGTAGCCCTACAGCTACCTTCTCCCAGGAATGAGGACCAGAATGCCCAAATTCGTGTTTACAACGAACTCGCCGATCCGAGCTAGAATAAAGATGAATTATACCGCAAAGCCCATCATAACTTTCAATGCTCATTAATTAAGCTTTCTTAATAGAAGAAATGACAAAAATAGGACCAACGAACGTACCCTCTACATCAACTTCTTGATTGTTGAATTTGTTTAGTTCGTTGTCTTTAGTAAGGCTTTCGCCTGGTCTCACCGCAATATAGTCAATACCTGAAATAGTAACTGTCTGAACAGGACCAGTATTATCTTTATCCTTCTTGCTTACGTTATTACGTTTAGAACTGGACTTAATCTTCTCGTTGCTCTTAAGATTTTTGCGTTTGAATGAGCCCTTTGGCATGGTATCTCCTAACAATATACCATCAAATTGGTAGGCAATATCAAACAAGCTCTGTACTGAAATTGTATTCATGAGCCCGAATAGCGACCTGCTCTAGGAACTTTGGATCCTTGGGACCTACTTTATATCCAAAGGTTATCAACCTATTAGCTTCTCTCCAATCAATTGGAGAACGTGCAAAAATATAAATGCTACCATTATCCACTTGGGTAATAGTAGCAGCCCATTTACCATCATCAAAGATAGTTAGCTTTTTCATGGTAGGCGGGGAGGGAATCGAACCCACGCATCCTGCGAGTCAAGCAAGCACTCTGCCACTGAGTTAACCGCCCATATTTGGTTGGGGATAAGGGAATCGAACCCTTTTCTTCGGAGTGTAAAACCGATGCTCTACCAATGAGCTAATCCCCAATATTTGGTCGGCGCTAAGGGATTCGAACCCCTGACTTCCAGCTTGTAAGGCTAGCACTCTACCGCTGAGTTAAGCGCCGATTGGTATCTTATATACCACTAAAATGATATGTGGTTATGAAAAAGTATGCTCTTCAACTTCAAAAACTGGCTGATAAATTCCAAAAAAAGTATGCTCAAGAACAAATGAGCGAACACGATCGTAAGATTGTTGATGAACTAGACCGCTCTCGTTCAATGGTAGAGCAAGGGTTTTTGCACCGTAATCCTGCCTTGCAAGGTATTATTGAAAATGCTGCAAGTTGGGGTGAGCAAAGTGTCAACGGGATTATGAATTATCCTACACAACTAACCCAAGATAAAGCCAATCTAGCTTTAGATATTACCATTAAGTCTGGATTAATGGGCGGCCGTAGTGCAGAAGTAACTAACTTACGCGTTGATCCGGCACAATTCGCTAGCAAATATAGTAAGTTACCAGAGCAAATCAAGAAGTATCTTGATAAGCACTTAGGCAGTTTCCCTCAAATTACTGAAGGCCAATTCACCATTGAGTATAAAGGTAATAAGGGCAACGAAGTTGCTGCCAACTAATTTGGTCCCGGTGGTCAGAATCGAACTGACTCATGAGGCGTATGAGACCTCCGCCCTACCATTAGACGACACCGGGATAGGCGTATTGTATATATCGCGTTATTAGTATTTTCTCGGGCCTTTTCCCTCTAACATATGAATTAGAGCGAGAAGCGCGTCACGAGCACCCATTATATATTCCGGAGAATTTTTGTCAATGGCGTCCAAATCAATATCTTTTCCGGCCGGAGTCAAGCCTAAAGCTTCTATTTCTAGGTCAGGATTAACCTCTTGATGAGGCATCAAGAAAGCCATTCTAAAAACGGCCATCTTGATTTTCTTTTGGTTCTCTGTTAGCCCCGCCATAAATGACTTGACTAGTTTTAGTGTTTCTTCGTCCATGATTACTTATTCAAGAAGTTGTAAACGCAGCGATCAGTTCCCACTGCGACCTCCAAAACTTTGAGACCAGAAAGGTCTTTACGTTTGGAGATAGAACAAATTTCCATGTTGCTCTTCTCGCAGATTATATCAGTGGTTGACTCTGCGTAATCAGGGAGACGATCGCTCGGCTCCGTACGACATGGACCAATCAAATCAGACAGTGCTTTATGGACTGTTGGGATAACAATCAAAGAGTAATCATCTGACGTACTGATATTGTACGCAATCTGAAACTCAAGCTGATAAAACTCTTTGAGTCTCATAAACTTGGTTGGCTGGTCTTGCTCGCGCCTAAAGCTCTTTCCATGCTGCCAGACGACCAATGGAGTCTTGTAGGAACGTCCAGAAGGGCCTAGGAAGTGTAGGATAGCTTGATAACTTCCCATGGTTGTCTCGGGGCGCAGAACAAATCTATCGTCTAGGACAAACATATCTTCATCATTGTAATTCTTGTTGATGAAGATTCTTGGAGTAATTTGTGGCGCCTCTACCTGGACAAACTCGAAAGCTCTATTACGGGCCTTCAGCTTGTTGGTGAGTGCTGATACTACATGCTCTTCGAACATACGGCGTAGACGGATCTCATCTTCACTCCAGAAGACTAGCCCATTGCTATCGTACAGATTTTCCATTTTCGAAATCCAATGTCAATTGATTTGGGTTAGGAACATTCATACTCTTTACGGGGTCATAAGACCAGCGGTGAAGAGGAGTTGGACCAAGCTTTTCAATGGCCGCAACATGATCCTTATGCCAGTATCCGACGTTACCATCCCACCCATATTGTGGGTACTTGGGATGATGTACTTCCTTCATTAACGTATCACGATACGTCTTGGCCAAGATACTCGCTGCCATACAATGTGGGACCTGAGCATCCGCTTTGATGAGGGACATCTTATCGTAATCATCCACACCGAAGCCGTCAAACTTTAAGATTCCGTCCGTAATGATTCGGCTGTCATCTTGATAGAGTTTGTGGAAGCACTCCACATAAGCATCCTTCAATGCTACTGCGACTCCCCACTTATCAATTTGGGCATTGGAGCGTTCGGCTAGGTGCCATGTAATCGTGCCATCCTCCACGAGTTTTAGGAGTTTGTCACGCATCAGGTATAACTTCTTCTCGGATGACTTCTTCAATTTCTTAGAATCATCCAGGCCGTCTAGTTGCCAATCAAGAGGCGCTCTCACGCCAGCGACAACTAGCGGCCCGGCTAGGCAGCCATAGCCAACCTCATCAGCTCCAACAATAAACTTTTTTAGAGTCATCTTCCAGACTGGTAATGGATTTGCCATATTATTCTACACTCTTAGCTAAAACCCGAAGGACTTGGCCAGGATCGCAGCCGTAAAGGCCCGAAGCCCAGGCTTGGTTGGTCTCAATAATGGCCCAACCTTTCCCCTTGATTCTTCCGACGTCTATAACACTCGGAACGGTCTTCACGCCCCAGTCATGATAATTCATCTCATGAAGCAAATCATTGACAATATCATGTGGGAATCTACTTCCATAGGGCACCATATCCCAAAACATAGGGTCAGCGATATGGTCATAGCAGACGTAATTAGACCATGCCCGTACCTTTTCACCGTCAGTAAATGTACGATACTCCAAGTCGAATTCCACTATCTCTGAAACTAGAGTTGGAGTGTCGTCTGATACAACAGCAGGCACAATGAGCGTACCTGGTGTATACACTTTAGCGGCAAAGACCTTATCGTCAGCCGGTTTGATGAACTTGGTCTCTTGAAGCTTCTTGGCCTCGCCCAAGGTCATGAACTGAACGTCACGCTTCAAAAAGTACGGATGAATCTTAGCTAACCAGTCAAAACTGTTTTGCTTAAGGGTCCAGCCCATTTGCTGAGCAATAACCTCACAAAAAGTCTGGGAGCCATAGGGAACACCTTTGACCCCAGACTTTGTAAGCTCTTCATCCAAGCGCCATCCGGAAGGGGCCGAGAGAACATCCCAACCCTCTTCACGAGCGGCAACTTGTAATGCTAGAATCTCGTTGTGAGAAGTTCCCACACGAGGTTGTGTAATGAGTATCATTCTTTCAACTCAGATGGTTTCAATGGACAGATTTCATAATGAGAGAACCTTACCGAAGGCACAGCTCTTCCTTGAGTCTGCCCACGAAGTTCCGTAGTAAATCCAAACAGCCTCCTTAAAGGCATAAATGCTTCGATAATCTTGGCATTACCCTTCTCGGATTGGGTCTGAATCTGACCACTCCTGGAGGAAATGGTTCCAATGACAGCGCCAGTAAACTCTGCCGGAGCAGTGACTACCGTGGCCATAATTGGTTCCAAAACAACTGGATTGGCTATTCTAACGGCTTCTTGGAAAGCCTTGGAGCCAGCAAGCTCGAATCCAAAAGCGCACCCATCTACTGCATGGTTAGAACCATCAAGGAGGGTAACCTCGACGTCTACCACTGGGTTGCCAGAGATAACTCCCTTATCGAGAGCGTTCTTGACACCCTTTTCAACAGACGGAATGAATTCCTTTGGAACGGCACCGCCCACCACTTCTGATTTGAAGACGAAACCAGAGCCTCTGGCACCTGGCGCTACCTTCAAAACAACGTGACCATAGACTCCCTTACCACCATTATGAGCCCAATGCTTATGATTAGTGGTAATGGATCTGGTAACAGTTTCTCTATAGGACACGCGCGGCTTACCAGTATTGACACCTACACCATGGTCAGTGCGTAGCTTATCAACTACGATTTCCAGGTGAAGCTCACCCATTCCCTTGAGAATGGTTTGGCCGGTGTCTTCTACGGTTTCCACCTTGAGAGAAGGGTCCTCAAGCAGCAACTTGTTTAGAACAGTTCCTAGCTTGCTCAGGTCTTCGTTGGTCTTCGGTTCTACCGAAAGCTCAACGACTGGTTCAGGGAATTCCATCTTCTCCAATAGAATTGGATGGTCTTCATCACAAAGAGTATCACCAGTGTAGCTGGTCTTGAGACCAATTGCAGCCACAATGGTTCCGGCCTCGGCTTGGTCGATAGTTTCTTTGCTATCGGCATGAACCAAGACTAGTCTTGAAACTCTTTCTGATTTGTTACGTGTCACATTGTGTACATAACTGCCAGAACGCAAGATACCTGAATAAACCCTAATGAACGTCATGTTTCCGTTCTTATCGCTGACAATCTTGAATGCTAAAGCACTCAAAGGTTCCTTGTCAGATAGAGCACGACTCATAGGCTCATTAGTCTCGGGGTTGACACCCATGACAGGAGGTAGGTCAGCAGGAGATGGAAGGTACGTAAGTACAGCATCCAAAACCATTTGAACTCCCTTGTTACGGAGGGCCGAACCACAGAGGACGGGGAATAGTTTGCGAGCAACAGTACCCTTACGAAGAGCCGTATGGATCTCTTCGTTAGTAATGGTATCCATTGCATCTCCAAGATACTTAACAGTAATGTTGTCATCTACGTCTGCATCAGCCAGGGCCTCAATCATACGATCGCGGGCCAGTTGAGCAGCAGCACGGAAGTTATCCGGAACCTCATTGACAAAAAATTTCTTACCCTCTGACTTTTCGTCAAAGGTAATAATCTTCATAGCAATAAGGTCAATGATACCTTGGAAGGTATCTTCCTCACCCAATGGAAGTTGAATGGGGACTGCCGTTACTCCAAGCTTCTCCCTGAGTGAATCAAGGGACATTTGGAAATTGGCGCCAGCCTTATCCATCTTGTTGACAAAAACAATGCGCGCAACATTATAGCGGTCAGCTTGACGCCACACTTGTTCTGTCTGAGGTTCTACACCTTGGGAACCATCCAATACGCACACCGCTCCGTCAAGAACGCGCAAGGAACGTTCGACTTCAACAGTGAAGTCAATGTGACCTGGAGTGTCAATTAGGTTGATACGATGAGTCGGATTCGCGGCAGGCCAATAAACAGTAGTGGCGGCCGAGTTGATGGTAATACCACGATCCTTCTCTCTCTTATCGCTATCCAAGGTGGTGTCACCGTTATGGACTTCGCCCATACGGTGAATACGACCACTGTAGAATAAGATACGCTCCGAGACAGTGGTTTTTCCGGCGTCAATATGCGCCATGACTCCAATATTTCTAAACTTATCTATAGCTACAGTTTTCATAATACACCTTCACAAATCGTGCTTTATACCATTGAAGATGGCCACAGCACTACTCAATAGATTCTCCTTCAAACAGATTTCGTCACACAACATCATGCGGCGATACCCAATGTCATAGAGCCATGCAATCTCTAGCAGGTCAGCACACGATGGCACAGGGCTATCGACAACCGACAAGAGAAGGCGTGATCCTACACAAGCCTTTGGATCTTTTTTGATAATCTGGCGTAAAGCCTCAATCATGTGGTGGGGCTTATCAAGCTCCACAAATAAATCTCCACGAGCTGCCACCAATACCAGATTATCCCTCTTTTTGAAATCTCGGTTGACGAATTCCAATCCCGCAGGAGATTCAATCTTCAACCAGATTTCTGCATCCTTTCCAACAATTTCTTGTAATTCATCAATGTCAGATTGCTTTTCCACATAGGATAGGAAAAACTTATTAATCCCGGCACGTTGAGCCTTTTGGATCTTTTCCTTTTCCACCCAAGTGATTACTCCCTCGCCCCTAATATCTCCTCGCTTATTTCTAAAGCTTCGGTCCCTAATGTGAAGAGATTCGCCTGGAACCAAACGATAGCGAGGGCCGCCATCGAAAGTTAGAATCTGCCCTCCGGCCGATACCTCTTTCAATAAAGCTACGTCAGCTCCTGCCTTGAACAAAACTTCACACGGAGTATCAACCTCAATTGGATGATTGAGCGTTAGTTCAAGATTACCATCTTTGGTTTCGATACCAGTAATTCTCATCTGTCGAGCTTTGACATCATAGTAGACTGGAACAGTAGAGTTAGCCTCTTTAAATAGTTCCAGCTCTTTATCCAGTTCATCTAAGGATATCATGGCGGTATTGAAACGAATACCGTCAACTCTACTATCATGATCAAAGCGCTTAAAGTGCGAGAAGCTGGGACACATAGTTACCAGCAACTCGGGGACTTCCTTCTTTTTAGACATACGTTTCCTCATCTCTTCAATCAATGAGAGATTGATGAAAGTTTTGGCGTTAGGATCTCTCATGGCAACAGACGTTTAGTCTTGGTACCCTTCATATGGGTGTGCATCACTGACTTGCCAGTACCATCATCCTCTGGGGTCGGGGCGATAGCATGGATGGTCTTAAGCGACTTGTAAACCGTATCTACTTGGTCAGGGCGCTGGCGGTCTTCAATTTCCTTCTTGAAGTAGTCAACCTTGTTCTTCTCTTGGGCCAAGATACCAAAGATGACGTCCACCACGCGGTCAGCCGCTGGAAGGATTGCAATGTGTTCCTTACCAATCAGGTCTTCCCACTTCTTCTGAATGTACTTGTCATCGCCAGAGCTGTAAGGCTTGCGAATCAAGTAGATGGAGTAAATCTCTTTCAGTTCCTTGAAGACATCCTCGGTGGTAATGTCTTTGCTGGCCAGCTTGACATGAGCCATCTTGGCATGTTCCTTGGAGATATGGTCATAGAAACCTTCATCTCCAATGATGATCATGATGGGGCGCTTAGCGTTTGGCATCTCTGCATTACGAGCGTAATACAATGCCGTAAGCTCATAGCTCTCATGGCATTGACCTCCACCGTTACCTTCGATAACCAATTCCTTAAGTTCCTTCTCCATATCGCGGCCCTTGGTGAAGGGACGGATTTGAATTGGATATTGGTCAGAGTTGGCGTCACCTACAGCCGCAAAGCTGATTTCCATATCCTCGCCAAGATACTCCTTACACTCATTGTCCATGTAAGGAAGCTTGGAGAACATAACAGCAGGCCAGTCGCCCATGGAGCCGGTGACATCGATCAAGATGGTAAGGGGAGCCTTACTCTCTGTCTTGATGACTTCGGGAACTAGGTCTGCAACTCTCTTGTTAGCAGTGGTTGCATCACTGTAGCTACGACCAACGTGCTTGTCGTAGGTCTTACGAGCTGCATCAAAGTCATAACCCTTCCAATCGCCTGGGCTGTAATCTGCTGTTTCTGACATATACTTTCTCCTATGTTAGCTATTAAATCCTGGAATGTTCCTCATGCCGGATCTGGTGCGGCCAAAGGAATCCTGACGAACCCTGATAAAGTCGTCAAACAAATCTTTTTGAGGACGGTCTAGAACGTTCTTCTTGGTGAGCTTGGCAATGAAGTCAGCCATCGCATCAGGTACCGAGGTAGGTACTTCCTTCTTATCCATTCTCTTGCCACCGTTAAGGGCATAAACCATCAACATGCCGATGCTATAGTAGTCTGAGGCTGGAAGAAGAGTCTTCCCTGCAATCTGCTCGGGTGAAGCGAAGACCGGAGTATATCCAATCGACTTGTCCGAACTGCCCGGTCTCACCATAGCGAGTCCGAAGTCTACCAAGACTACGGAGTGGGTATTGGGTTGAATGATAACGTTTTGTGGCTTGATGTCACCATGAATGACGCCATGATGATGCAGGTATAGGAGCGCATTAAGAATACGCTCAGCAATCCAAGCGGTAGTCTCTGGCTCAATCTTACCCACTTCATTGACGATATGTTCCAGAGTATAGCCTGGAATGTAGCTCATGATGAGAGCCAAGCTACCATCATCCAAACGTTGAAGGTCTCGCATACAGGGAAGCGCATAGTGGCGCAAATCCCAGATGGACTTCATCTCTTGAATAAGTACAGCGTCATGTGCGGGTGAAACCTCAGAACAATGCTTGATGCATACTGGGTCTCCTGTAATAACATGCTCGCCTTTGTACGTGGCTCCGAAGCCGCCTTCAGCGATTGATTCAAGGACGCGATAGCTTCCGATAATCGTACCCTTCTTATCTTTGAGTGACCTGTCATGCTTCTTTCGTTTATCGACATCGGATAGAATCTCATAAGCAGCATTCAACTCCTTGACTTTGGCATCGGAACCAGAGTGATCAGGATGATGCACTTTTATTAGCGCATGATATGCTGCTTTGATAACAGTTTGACTGGCTCTGTTATTTACTTCAAGGATTTTATACGGATCGAATGTACTCATGGATCACCTTACGGTGAGCAAATTAATCTTTAGAATTAGCTTGTCAAGTGAAAATTTTTGCCAAAATTAATGGCCAATAACAACTCGTTTACGAGTTGGTTTATAAGCAAAGCCGTAATCAATACCTGTTATGATGTAGCGAGGTTGGCCATTTGCTCGGCGGCTCTCGTCAATTTCCTTGGCGATTTCTTTCATCCAGTCTTCAATCTGTTTTGTGCCAGAAAGTTCCGAAGATGCGATCCCAATGAAAGACAAAGATTCCATAGTTCTTCCTCATATCAACATGATGCAGGTAATGCAACCTGTTCCATACTTGGAATATATCTTTCAGAACCGGCACACGACCCATCCAATGATTTTTAATATGGAAGGTATCGTGGATGTACCAATGCAAAAATCCCAGTAACAATTGAGTTGTTACAGCAGTAATAACCAATGTCCATCCCAACACTCCAAGCAATCCCAATACAATTGGGAAAGCAATCATAGGGATAGAAGCAAAAGCAAAAGTAATGGTCGTATCATCTTTACCAGCACGACGATACTTCTCTGAAGCGTAGTCCTCGGGCGGATACAGTTTGAGATGATGAGTCATATGCGAATTATTAAACTGTCCCGCCCAAGGCTGGTGCAATGACCAGTGGACTACAAAACCGAATAGGGTAGTTGCGATGTATGAAATTAGAATAGTAAGTAATACTGCCAACATACTATTATACCTTCTTACACCAAGAACGGTCTCCCGGAAATGACGTCATCCAGCGCCACAGAGAATCTTACATATTCCTTGGCCAAGTCCGAGTGCCCGTCATCAGAAACCTCGCCGGCAACGTCCAGAGCGATTCTGGAAAGTTCTGCCATTACAGCCTTGGCCGGGTAGTTTCGCATCAGTTCACGCAGCTTTTCCTTATCTTCCTTCGACATCATGGCTTTTTCCTTTCATAAAAACGCAGTCAATTTTGAAATGATATGTAAGTATTTAATTAGTTCGCAGACATTATTAAGAGGCATCTGGCGCCCATCCGAGGAGCCATATTCTTTGTATTTGATAGGTTCATAATTGGTGAATCGAGAATCTCTATCTAAATAGATGTAGCGGGCTTGCCGAACTCCATCACTATCTTTGGTGATATCATACACATTGACATCAACATGATTGTGAAAGGTAACGCGATCTTTTTTGTCTTCGTGCCCTAAATCCTGAATATCTCTAGGATAAATGTTGACTCGGAACTTATTCCCTACCCAATATTCAAAATGATTGTCGCCCGGTCGCTTCTGAAGATTCGAAAGCTTTTGGCGAATGACGTAAGTGTTTTTGACTAGATGGCTGTAATCTTCCATGATACAAATAAAATGGGAGGCCCGAAATAGACCTCCCATTGTTTTATATCTGATTCTCTTTAATTCAAGCCCGAAACAGAAACAATCTTATATTTCTCTTCGTATGCTTGGATTAGCTTGATGCAATCGTGGGCCTGGCTTACAGCGTCTCCGAAGTAGGCGTTTTTACCAATGACGCGCAAAAAGCTTTTGATATGAGGCAAGGACTCTCTTTTCACATTGCCACTTCTACTGGATTCTTCGACTCCGACTTCTAGTATATTTTCGACTTGTTGCTGAATTTGCCAGCCGAGTTTATTAAACTCTCTGCAAACTGTAATGATATCTGAGATATCAAGGGGGATAGAGTATTCTTCTTCGTCCTCTTCTGAAGTCGGGTTAGCTAAAGCTAGTTCTAGTTCTGGTGCAGTCATGTGCAACTCCATTTTATGAAAATTCAATATTAAAGCGGTATGGAAAATTAGACTGTTACCTCCTCGGTTTATCCTTATTCTATAATGCCATTCTAGTAATAAATGGCCCTAAATAAGAATATATCAGTCCAAATTCTCGCTTGCTTCTATTGCTTTTTCTAAACTGGATTTAATTTTCTTGTAAAGATCGTCCGGCGCATATCCCGGAAAGGCTGTACCAGTCTCATGGAACTGTTCAGCTTTCTTATGACAATCCTCGCACAATGAAATCCCATTCTCCTTTACGTACCCACCATTAGGCATAAGGTTTCTGTCTGTGATGTGATGAGCGTCCAACTCCTCTTGGCAATGCTCTGCCGAAGACTTGAAATGACACATGGCGCAACGATACCCATCACGCTTGTAACAAGAGTCACGAAACAAGGATCTGATTTGTTTTTTCTTGTTACTCATGATTATCCAAACAAATAGTTAAGCACCCTGGACAATAAACTAGGTCGAGGTGCTGGTTTAGATACTGGCCAAGGTCTTTGAAGAGCGCGGGCCAATAAGTCCTCGGCTTGTTCTGGTGTGGTACACTTCTCTAAAGAATTGAAAAACCACTCCTTAAACATAGCGCCACCACGATACATGAGACGGCGATTCTCATCTTCAGACATTTTTCTGCCTAGCTTTTCTTCAAGAGTCGGCCAAACAGTTTGTGTGTAATCGGGCTCGACGAGCATCACCAATCCTCTTTACCGCATTCGATACAAACTCGCTGGGTCCAGGGGCGAGGGGTCACCTCGTAGCGGTACTTGTCACCCAAGCTAGCTTTCATTCTATCTATATATTTCTGAGCATCTTCCTCGGAATACCGAGTAGTCGACATTCTCAATGAACCATCTGAAACCAAATACATTTTGACAATATAATCGGTTCCAGATATTTCCTTGGTTCTACAAGGAAACTCACCCATCAAGTTCCTCATAGATCACATCGAAACCATAATCCTGATACAGACGGTCCAAAGAAGCTCTCACTTCCGGATAACGAGCCGACAGATTGGTCACAGCATTCCGGCCGTCATGAACCTCATAGAAAATGTCCTGAAGCGCATTGCTTCCACACATCTTCTCCAAGCGATCCAATTCCTTACACAGATCGTTCACATCGAACTGCAAGAAGCTGGAAGGAAGTTCCTCCACCTCGTCAATCAGTTCGGCAGTATCTGTAACATCGACCACTGGCTTGACCAACGGAATCGGGATGTTATCTTCTGGCTTCTGTGAAGTAAACTGCTCTCTGGTGGCAAATTTGCTAGCAGCAAAGTGCACCAACACCTGACGGTTCGCAACCTTGTCAGGAATATCATAAAGAGTGTCATGGCACATGTACTTGACATACACCACGATACGTCCGTATTGTTCAACGTCCACACTGTGAAACCAGTCGCGGTCTTTGAACATGTTAGTGAGAACTTCGATACCTTCCTGAATTTCCATAATGAATTTCCCTCATTCTGTCGCAATATAATTATGCGGAATAAAAAGTCAAGGCGCCCTCAATCTTTAAGATTGCGGCGCCTCTTCGATTAGCTCGTATGTAAAATGAAACTGTTTCTCCAGGTACAGCTTCAATCTAAACAGAAACTGCGGATGGTCGACCCAGGTAATTCGTGGATAAAAGTCATGCCTCTCGGGGCCATCTTGAACCCACTCGGTGATACCTTGAGTAATCCAACGATCAACTGCACTCTGCAATTCATCTTTAACAAAATGATATTGGAGTTTGCCGTCTACCATTTCTATGTCAAGAAGCGGTTCGTACTCGGTACTTACTTTCAATCTCATTTAACAGTATACTTCCATTAGAGTAATAGCTGCTACATCGAATATGATAAAGCTAATATTGATAAGCTTATCTTTCATTTGGCAGGGGCAGTAGGAATCGAACCCACGTAGGCCGTTTTGGAGGCGGCGGTCTTACCATTAGACGATACCCCTATAGTATCTGGCGGAGAGTAGAAGAATCGAACTCCTCCCGAATGAACGGGCGATCTGCTTTCGAGGCAGCCTCAGTCCCAGACTGATTTACTATCCATGGTTATTATTCAGATTCCGTTCTCGCATTGTATAGCCGAACCGGGGAATAACCTAACCTAGTGGCGGAAGATACAGGATTCGAACCTGTGGCCCGGTTTCCCGAGCTTTTGTTTAGCAAACAAACGTAATCGGCCTCTCTACCAATCTTCCGTATTGTACCTATTATATCTCGATATTGATAAGTTCTTGCGTTAATCCGTCAAGTAATTCAAAATTTTCAACTGACTTATATTCTTCAGGAATGCCCTCTAAACCATACCAAGTGCCCGCCAATGCTCCTACAATCGCTGCCGTAGTGTCGGTATCACCTCCACCTTTGATAGCCATCACCACTGCATCTTTGAAATTATCAGTAGCTCCAAGACAATAAAAAGCGGCACCAACCGTAGAGGGAACATAACCATGGGTACCGATTTCCGCAAGGGCTTGTGCAGGATCTGTTCCATTTTCAAGATGATTAACGGCCGAAAGAATTCTGTTCTGAACTTCAGAAGGAACAAGAACTCCAACTACGTCACGCAATACATCTCTTGTATCCGTTACTCTCTCGGCCAACAAAGCTACACCCATCGCCACTGCAACAGAACCAACTTTTGGTTCCAGTGAGTTATGAGTAATAGCAGCATCCTTGATAGCAATCTCCATCAATTTAGCTAGATCATGACGATAAACCAAACCAATTGGAGATGCTCTCATAGCAGTTCCATTACCAGACGCAGGCTTACCATCATTGTGAGTTAGTCCGCTCTCAAGAACAGATGCACCCAACTTCAAACGAGTAAGAGCCGCAGCAGTAGTTCCACCGATACCTCTGGTGTTACCAGACTCCATCCAAGCTAAATACTTAGCTCCAACATCTTCAGGATTGAATCCTTGATGTTCAATCAAGCTAGCAGAAAGCGCCATGCTCATCAAGGTATCGTCGGTATACTGACCAGCGTTACCCTTCCAGAAAGTTCCTCCAGCTTTGAATTGCCCATCCCATTCTGTAAGCAATGGGCTAATAGCCGGCTTCATCTCGAAAGGATTTCCGAGAGCATCGCCTATGGCGCATCCGACTAACGTAGCAATTCTAACTGTCATTTGATTTGTCCTATCTTCCTCAACTTCGAATCAATAATACTTCCCACTGTTTGCCCATCAGGAAGCATCATATCTCTTGTGGGGTCTGAATAGAATATAACACTGGTTCGACTTCCCCTCAACCCACTAGGCTGGGTTACACGGTGAAGTAAAGCTTTGACTTTACCGTCTGTGATTTTGGTAAAGATATCACCAGCATAACAAAATAAACACTCGGGAGGCAGTTCAAGAGGAACCCAATCCTCTTGATAAACTTCTAGTCCTGGTCCATCAATGTAAGGGTAGATAGCCATCAGTCCCCAGTCTTTATGGGCCGGGAAAAGGAGTTTGTTATCACGCTCTTCAGTAAAGGGATAGTTGGCAATGTTTAGGACCCACTCGTCCTTGACAGCAAGATCCTTGACGGTTTGTTCGCTCCAATTGTATCTGGATGCCGCAAATCCTAGAATCTCTTGAGCTAGCTTCTCAGTTTCTTCCGAAAGGAAATCACTCAAAGAATCCATTGGCTCTCCAACGGAGACAGGTCGAGTTACATATCGTTGAATGACCTTACGAGATGCGCCCGGCAAAGTGTTGATTGTGTTGGGAAACATCGTCTTCTCATCTAGAGAAGGAAGATCCTTGCCCGATTCAAACAGGAGTTGGGCCGACTCAAAAACACGCTTACCCAAAGAAGAAAGAATACGATCACGAATGAAAATGCCACCGTGCCATTCGAGCTTGGTTACAAGCTCTTCAGTATTATAGTAATCTACAATAGGAAACATGATTTCACTTCTTAAAGTTGTATTCTTGCTTTTGTTTGTACTTTAAGTTTTCTCGAATGATTTTTGTATTAAAATCACCTAACAAATTTCTAATTCTTATATCTAAACTACTTCTATCTAAGTTTCTATCTATCTGCATTAATGGTCTAATCCAGGGTGGACAAAACGACATT
>JACCDR011734230.1_pt1 | contig 16332 bp, 14 predicted proteins | sample 7446431 | NCBI WGS metagenome assembly JACCDR01 (sample SAMN15323443, study PRJNA562643) | freshwater metagenome | isolation source: river surface water | place: USA:Blue River Watershed | collected 2017-08-17 | reverse complement strand
GGAGTTGTCATGGTTGGATAAGAAACACTCTTAGTTCCTCCCGCAGCTGAAATTGAACTTCCGCTCCAACCACCCGAAGCCCCCGTAGCGCTACAAGAGGTCGCGCCCGTAACAGACCACGACAAAGTACCCGATACCGGACCATTCTGAGTACCTGTAAAGGAATTTATCTTTAATTGTGGTTCAAACGATACTTTAACTACGGGCTGTATCTGGGTAGTAATATAGAGCACTTTTTCTACATACGCGGCAGTGCCTCGATCACCGCCTTGCCGACACACAACCTGGTAATGAATCCAACCGTTTTTATTAGCAATCGGGCCAAGATTAGTATATTCTCGATCTGGATTTTCGACATAATACATGTTGTAACCAAGCCCCGGCTCACTCATTGCCGTCACCACATCACAATATTCTGCATAATCACTTCGGTATCCAAAATTTATACCGCCACCGCCTGTTATAGTCACGGCATAATTACCTCCCGTTGGAGTGAGCGCTGGTGTACTGCCAAAACTGTACATCGTAAGAGTCGGATTACAGGGATTTGGACCCGGTTCACCCGCGTGCCACGGGTAGCCAAGCGAGCATGATGCTGGAATTATTTCTCCACCCCGTTCCCCTGCGGGAGCAAAGGCGCTATTGTAGATTTCTGGAGAAATTTCTGCTGAAACGGCATCCGGGGTAAACAAATTACTCGCCCCAATGAACATATAGGTCGCAACCACTACTATGAACAAACCAATCGTAGGGTACACATATCCAAGTTTAAGTGGTGAGAATCTCATATTTTTGACATCAGGTTCATTGGTCAACATAAATGTAATTTAAGCGCTACCTAGAGTATAGCGGTCTCAGGATGATTTTGAAAGAAAGTTATTAACTCGCTCAATATTTTCGCGGATATTTTTTTGCATTTCTTCTAAACCAACCTCATAAATATCCGGATTATTACCGACGTAAGCGTTACCCCATTGTTCTGGTGACATTTTTTGCGCCAGTTCATCTGCTTCGGTCAGCGCTACAAGCGCCGCTTCTCCTTCACCAAGATTTAGAAGCGCTACACCATACGCGTTGAGGAGCCAGGCATTACGTGTCTCAGGCAGAATTTCTTCAATCGTCTGTTTAATGCCTCCATAATCCCCCATTTGGAATAGTACCCACGAAAGATCAACATACCCCGCCCACTCATACGGCTCACGTCCTATAAACTCCATAAAATCTGAGGCCGATTCAGCGAGCTTCTTATCGTAGCCAAAAATTAGACCCCGTAAATAATAACTCCGTGAGAAATCTGGGTAATACAATAATTCTTTATTAACAGCCTCAATTGCTGCCGGGTAGTTTGCTTGGACAAAATAAATGCGCGCTTGCTGATAGTTGCCAAATGGCACCCGTGGATCTACTGCCAGCGCAGCGCTTAGATACTTTTGTGCAGTAGGCAAATTATACGTTTCCCCCCGACCCATATAAAGTCCGGACAATGATAATAAAATTTCAGCATTATCAGCATAAAGCCAAGCAATCACACTATGCGGTATGCGTGTTTCAAGAAGAAACTCGTACTCTTGCGCGGGTGTCGCGGTGATAATAAGTGCCCAGCTTAGAAAGCCTATTATTGATAGGTAGATTGCATGAGGCAAAACCATTTTGCTCAGTGATACTCGATTCGTTATTACACTTAAAAGGTAGTTTCGATTTAGATTCATTATAGGTGCATTACTTGAATTGGTTTAATCTTCTCTGAAATCTCACCGAGAGATCGGTTGGACATGGAAATACATGCGTACTATAGTAGTATAGCTCGCATTATATGGAACCCACACTTGTTACCTCAGTTCCAGATGGGTATAACACATTCATCACTCCCGAAGGGACCACGACCATCGTCTTAAACGGTCTTGAGCTCACCGACACTATTACAGTCTCCCCTTTACAAGCCTTCTTTACCGAGCATTATGGTAGCTTTTTTATTTTCTATAGTTGCTGCTTTATTATAACCATTACGTATTTAATTCTGAGGCATATCGCCATCCCGCTTTGGCGTAAGTATCAGTTTAAGTAGCCATGTTTTCTCACGAGATACAAAATAGTCTGGTACTAAAATGGTCATTAGGCTCTCTCGTTTTCTCCTATTTTATTGTCTTTACCGGTTGGCACAGCTCCGCCGCCACGGCGACGATTGCGTTATCAAATCTAGATTATGTCTGCCCACGATATTTTCAGTCGTGTGAGTTTTTTTATTTTCTTCAATCACTCCCCTACGGATACTCTCAGAGTATTTTCTACATGGGCCTATTTCTTATTATGGCCTGGAGTATCTACCTCATGTCCCAACGGGCTTGGGCAGCAGCTCAACAGGCACTTATTCCGCTCTGGGTGTGGCATTTTGGTAATGTTATCTTTTTTACCGAAATCAGATCTGGCAATTACGAATATTACCTGATTGTTTTTGGCTTCATTCTACTGTTTCTACCGCATAAAGAATTTTTTCTTAAGCTCTCACTCGTCTGGTTTTACACACTTTCTACCCTCGCCAAACTACACCCGAGCTGGATAATCGGGTCCTACTTTTCAACTCTTAAAACTGGGTTACCCCTGTTCCCCGACTGGTCAATTCCGCTCTTTACCAATACTGTCATCCTCGCTGAAATGATTGGGTCGTGGTTTCTACTGAGCAGTAAGCCTCGACTGCAAAAGGCTGCCTTCTATTTCTTTGTATTTTTTCATCTCTATTCCGGCATTCTCGTTGGCTATCGCTATCCCGCTACCGTTCTACCATTTCTACTTATCCTCTGCGGACCCTGGTATCGCTACACTCCGGTTCCCCTCACCTTAAAATCACTTTTTGGATGGGGACTCATTTTAATCTTGCTCTTTTTACAGATAAGTCCAAAGCTCATCCCTGGAGATGAAAAACTAACTCTGGAAGGAAACAAGTATGGTCTCTATATGTTTGAAGCAAATCACCAGTGTTTTTCTCATATCACTATCAATTATAGATCGGCCCAGAATCCCGATACGATCGTACAGACTAGCCCTAACGCTCGGCATCGTTGTGACCCCTATGAAACCTGGTTTAAGCTACAAAATATTTGCAAAAGAAACCCGTCAGTTCAAAGTATCGCTTGGGAACTGAATCACTCAATCAATGGTGGTCCATTTTACAAAATCGTAAATACGAAAAATGCCTGCGAGCTCCCTTATCATCCATTCCGTCATAATGACTGGATACAAACTTCAGAAACAGCTTCGATTATCGGGTACCCGGTTAAGAATTTTTACCGCTAGATCGAGTAAGGCACACGATCTCATTGGCTGAAGTTGGTAGAAAATAGGATTTTGTCTCAGGATTATAAAGTACTGTATTGGTGATCCGTTCCGTTGCTTGAAAATAACCAAGCGACTCACCCGTTATCGGATCGAGCTCGTGTAGACGGCCACTATTAGTCCCAATATAGAGACGCTTCTCGATTATCGTCGGGGTTGAAAAAATTCTCGTACCATCAAGCTCCTTTTCCCAGACAAGGGTCAGGGTATCCAAACAAAGACAGCGAGCCTTTTTATCAAGTGCCGTAAAATAGAGCCGAGCATTTTGAGCATCCAGATATGGCGTACCCCATACGGCAAATTCACATTTGAAGTGAAAAACTAAGTGTCCAGTGACACAATCGAGAACATAGAGAAAACCATCCGTGGCACCAAAAATTAAATACTCATGCCTCTCGTCATAGACTATCCCTTGCTTAATTTCACCATTCCCAAAACCAGCATCGGTACTGCTCGAGTACTCTGCTCCACCAAAGGTAATAAATGTCCATACTAATTTACCGGTTCGAGCCTCATAGAGTCTAACCCTGCCTTCGTTAGAACCAATCACCACCTGCTCACGGGAGGAAATGTAGAGCGGTGAAGCATGGGTAAGCGCCTGATGGGAACGATCACTCCATATCGTCTTACCGGTCGTAATCTCCAACGCGGCAATACCACCATGACGTCGCCAGAGACCAAACTCTAAACCAATAAATACCAACCCCAGCTCAGGAGCAAGTGCCGGCGATGAACCAATCCAATCAGCCTCAAACGAAACCCAGACCTTCTTTCCGGTTACTTTATCAAGCGCATACACGTTACCATCGTAGGCACCGAAAATAACTAGTTTACCTGCGAGAACCGGGCTCGAAAAAATTGATTTTAATTTAGCCGGTGAACCAACCTTGAAACTCCACTTCACTTGTCCATCGACTTGATTGATCGCCCAAAACATTTGGTGATCAGAACCAACATATACGGTATCCTGATCGAGACATGGTTGTGATTTTGGTAAAACATAGTTGAGACTTGGTTTACCGCTTTGAAATAACCATTTTCGCTCAAATGGCATCGTAATCGAGTGAGTTGGTCTTAACGATATATTTCTTACCTTCGGTCCCAGAATCGATGTAAAGTCGTTAAGTTCAAACAGGGATTGGACTCGTATTCCACGATTATAAAAACGTTGATAGTTAGCTTCATCCTGGAAACGGAGTATTGACCACACCGTATCAACACGATGACCAAGTGCCTCAAGGACTTCAATTTGCTTCCAAAAAGAATTACCACTATTTAAAATGTCGTCAACCAATATCACTGGAAGTCCCGGCTTTACTTCGCCCTCCACCATTTGTAATAACCCGGTCTTTTTTCGTGATTTACGTATGAAAAAAGCGTTGGCATCAAGAAATCCTCTCGTATAGAGCTTATTCATAAGTGAGGTCACTAACGGTACTCCGGCAATTTCTATAGTTCCGAGCTGAAACGGATACCGATCCTTATAGAGAGCAAAAAATATCTCGCTAATTAAATTAGACACCTCGCCTTTCATGAGAACGCGCCGAAAATCAAAGAGCCAAGCATCAGGATCAACGAAGGTATCAATCTGCTGCTGACTATTTTTTACAAAGACTTCTCGAGCAATTAATTCTTTTAAACGAGCGATCTTTTTTTGTAAGCCTTCGGTTTCAGATGGTTCAAATTGGAGAGGAGTCATACTCGTCTAAGCAAATCAAGGTTATTTTACCATATTTTACTCAACAAAGCATTGTTCCGGCTTCAGTTGACGCCTCAAAACTCTGTGTACTGTGGGTTTGACACACCTTGTGTAGCCCTGTAAATTTAAGTCAGTAACTACAATAAATATATGAACGATTCTTTGCATAAGCTAACCAAATACACCAACTATCTCCTTGGTTCGCTTCTTCTACTCCTTGGTGCTCACTTGGTTTGGGCAAATGCCGAAAGCCAACCTGACACTGCTCAGACACAATCAAGCTTTGATGTGGAAAAGACCCTAATCCCTACTGCTCATGCGGACATCCCAGCTGGTGACAACACAAACACTGGTGATTGTGGTGATGGAGGTGGAGGTGGAGGTTGCGGTGGTTAACCTCATTACTAATTAGTTCCTTTTTTCATGAGTCTCACTAAAATTATAGTTGGTCTTGTATTTTTTGTATTTATTGCATTAGTGGTTGTCTACGGCATTCCACAGGTATTACAGCAACTTCAGAATGGGGACACCGAAAAATCAGTTGGTCCTACCGACCCACTTGTCGTGCTACAAGATAAAAACGAACCCTATGCTCAGGCATTGAGTCAAATCAAAGCCGGTAATTATGCAGATGCGCTCGTAAGTTTAGAGTCCGGAAAAGCGCTTGCTACTACTCCAGAAGAGCACGCTAATATTGATTTCGCTATTGCGGATGTAAAGCTTAACCTGAATCGTTCCGAAGGTATCGATGCCTACAGTGCACTCGCGCTTGATACCGCGTACCCAGAACGCACCAGGGCGCTCTCACTCCTAAGAGCCTTTTTGATGTACAAAAAATTCAATGACGTGGCCATGCTGCAACAAATTGCAGAAAACCACTCAATTAAGTGGACCATCCCAGAGCAAGTCACCTATGAAGTGATGCGGCAAATCGCAGACTTACATGCCTTTCCGTATGCGCAAGTAAAAATGCTTGAATTTGAACTACTCTCTGTTTCCGATAATCTTGTGGCACAACAGCTCTTTAATCAGCAAAATCCTCTGATCCTTGCCTCAATTGAAAGTCAGAAGCCTTACTCTGGCGAACGAACCGAGCTCACCAGTGCGATGCTTGGTTACGCCAATCTTCTCAGTCAGTTATATTTTAACTTTTCAGCTGTGAGCTCAACCACCGTCTCAGCCGCTTATGAAGATCTTATTGAGTACGACATTGCTCAAAATATTCAGGTAAATAAGCAGTACACGATGCTGGCCTATGCAAATTTCCTTGCCGGAAATGGCCAGTTCGATAAAGCAGATCGTCTCATCAATCTACTTCTTGAAGAATCGCTCACTCCAGCATTGCAAGAATCTTTACCGAAAACCGATATTCAAGTCGCTTATCCCTATCTCTATTCGGCGCTTTTACCAGGAACTCTCGATGAGAAGGTTAAATCATTTATCTCTAGTATTGGCAATAAATTAAACTAGGAATACGTATGGCAATACTAAGACAAGGCGGTCTCCTGCTCACGATCTTAATTTCGCTGCTGATTGGTATTTTCCTTTCGCTTCATATAGAAGCAATCCGCTACACTGAGCTTGTAAAGCCTGCTCCCATGGTAGGTATTGAGCCAACCATCCTCCATGCAACTATTGAATCTCAAGATCCAAATAACTACTTATTTCTAGATGTAAGAACAGCTGGTGAGTATGAACGTCTTCATGCCGCTCTCAGTACTAACATGCCGATTGTTGATCTCTATGACTCATGGCCGACGTTACCACGGGACTCTGATACAAAAATTTATTTGATCTGCAGCGGAGGTCGACTTTCAGCGGTTGCGTATGAATTTCTTCAACTGCATGGATTTCAAAATATCGTACACGTAACTGGTGGCATCCAGAACTGGTCAGCATCAGATCTACCTACGGTATCACCGAGCCTTTTCCCTGAAGAAACTCAAAGTTAATAATGACACACGTGGACTTTATCGGTTACCTTTCGTAACACATAACCAGTAGACAGCACCATTGTCAGAATACCGATATAACTCAACACATTCCACTCGAGGATAAGTGCCGAGTAGGCTCCCGTAACGGAGGTAATGTACGTCAAGAAAATACCTCCACACACACTACAGCCAGTACCAAGTAATGTGACCGATAATCCCAAGTTACTTCTTAGAACTTCTTTTACCGATATCCCCCCGCGCAGACGATAATAGTCAAAGATCAGCACGGTGTTTAGACTTGCTAAACACGAAGCAGTCACCAGTATAAGCTGATCAAAAGTTTGGAGCGTTAAGAAGCTTGTATACAGATTGATAATAATGAGTTTAAGCCTTAACCAAAATGGTAATTCAGTGAAATTAAAGAGCGAAGCTGAATTACTAAATTCTAGTACAAAGCAGAGTGCTAAGAAAAAAATGCCAGAGCCAATTAGAAATCTCGTTCGATTGAGTTTTAGAAATAAGTAGTGCACCATAAAGGGTTATTTAACGAAGCGCTCGTATTTAAAATCTACGGAGTGAATTTAATGTATTAAGTACTGTACGCGAACTTGATCTATCAAGACGTAATACGACTTCATTTCCCCGCATCACAACGAGCGTCGGAGTACCATAGACACCATCCGCTAATGCTTGTTTAGTTTGCTTAATCACGGTATCACGACCCACTCCAGTGCGACATTCCGTAAAAGACTCTCTATCAACAACGTGTGCCAGGGCCAAAGTTTCCACCCATTCATTGTCAGTATGGAGTGTCTGATATTGAGTAAATACATCAGTCAAAAAAGAGAACATTCCCTCGTCTCCACTTTGTCTAAATACACACTCAGCCATGACTGCCTTATCTAGCGAGAGCGGCTGCACATCCGGTAGTGGTGAAGGTCTATAGACGAGACTAAACGTTGATTCGTAAAGCTTTCTATACAGACTCTCTTCAAGAAAAATTTCTCGACAATGCGGGCAGTCAATACTGTAATAATTGATGACCGTAACAGGTGAATCCGTCTGCCATTTATAATGTTCATGAGCTGTTAGTGGCATAATTGACGCAGAAATTTCACTCTGTTTTGGTAGCTCATTAGAAGCTGACCGTGGACTTAGCAACAACCACGCCATGATGAAGAAGCTGATTAAGGCAACTACTTGGTAGACTCTTTTTATCTTTGATGTATACACTCTACTACTATAGCAAACCCACCATAAAGTACTTAAACTTGGTTGCTTATACGAGAGTGCAGGAATCAGTCCAAAGTGCCCTGCCTGGTCTTTAAAGACGTCTTTTTGGTGTCTTTATGGCAGCTACCCGCTAAAAGCCTCTTCAAACACCAAAATACCACCCGAAATTGGGTGGTATTTTGGTGTTTGGCTAGACGTTCTTCTTAGTGCAAGATTACATCATCTTCACGTCGATGTTCACTCCTGACGGAAGTGACAAGTTCGTGAGCGCCTCAACGACTTTTGGTCCTGGATTTAAGATGTCGATCACTCGCTTGTGTGTTCGCATCTCGAATTGTTCTCGCGCATCTTTATAGACGAACGTCGAACGATTGACCGTGTACTTCTTAATCTCAGTTGGTAGAGGAATTGGTCCCACTACCTTCGCATCAAAGCGGAGTGCAGTATCAATGATCTGCTTCACACTCGCGTCGAGAATCTTGTTCTCGTACGCGCGAACGCGAATGCGGAGCTTATTGATCTCGCCAGCTGTCGCTTTTGCGTCTTTCTTAGTTTCGGTTGCCATAAGGTGATAGTTTAGCCAAAACGATGGCGGATTAGGCGATGATCTTAGTTACCACACCCGCACCAACTGTCTTACCTCCTTCACGGATCGCAAAGTTCTGCTGTTCCTCGAGCGCTACGGGCGCTACGAGCTTCACCTTGAACTTCGCTGTATCACCAGGCATAACCATTTCAACACCCTCAGCGAGCGTCACGTCACCAGTTACGTCTGTTGTACGAACGTAGAACTGTGGCTTGTAGCCTGAGAAGAACGGGGTGTGACGACCGCCTTCCTCCTTAGAGAGCACGTAGACCTCAGCCTCAAATTCAGTGTGTGGAGTAACTGAACCCTTCTTCGCGAGTACTTGACCACGGTGAACATCTTCCTTCTTAGTACCACGGAGTAGAATACCAGCGTTGTCTCCAGCCTGTGCCTGATCGAGTGCCTTGTTGAACATCTCAACACCGGTAACGGTTGTTACGACAGTATCCTTAATACCAACAATCTCGACTTCCTCACCAACCTTAACAATACCGCGCTCGACGCGACCAGTTACTACGGTACCGCGACCTTCAATTGAGAAGATGTCCTCGATCGGCATAAGGAATGGCTTGTCGAGTTCACGGACTGGAGTTGGGAAATATGAGTCCATCGCATCAACGAGCTCAATTACCTTGTTACCCCACTCTGAACTTGGGTCCTCAAGTGCCTTAAGGCCTGAACCCTTGATGACTGGAGCGTTAGCACCATCAAAACCGTTCTTAGTGAGCAGTTCACGAAGTTCCTCCTCAACGAGCATAATCATTTCCTCATCATCAACCATGTCGCACTTGTTGAGGAATACAATAATGTTCGGTACACCAACCTGCTTTGCAAGCAGCACGTGCTCACGAGTTTGTGGCATCGCGCCGTCGGTAGCAGCAACCACGAGTACTGCGCCGTCCATCTGGGCAGCACCAGTGATCATGTTCTTGATGTAGTCAGCGTGACCAGGGGCATCAATGTGTGCGTAGTGACGATTTGGAGTCTCGTATTCTGAGTGTGAGAGCGAAATAGTAATACCACGAGCCTTCTCCTCTGGTGCCTTGTCGATATCATCGACACCCTTCACTGAAGCTCCGTAGCCGTTGCCGCGAGCGTGAAGAACGTTAAGGATTGCCGCAGTAAGCGTAGTCTTACCATGGTCAACGTGACCAATGGTACCGACGTTTACGTGTGGCTTTGTGCGATCAAAAGTTCCTGCCATAGTAATTGTAATACTTAAATATTGATTAATATAACCGCACACAGACACCAAAAGGCCGTGGTCGAGCATACATTCTAGGCGGCGCGAGAACAAATCGCGCTTAGAATGAATACTCGATGTGTGAAAGAGCAGCTATGTTCGCTCTACTCACGGACTATCTCTAGTACCGTGTGCAGTGCGGCAATAGTACCAAAGTGTGAGAGATTTGCAAGAAACCTGTCATCAGCCCAAATTAACCCTGTCAACGCACCTTGAGAAATGGAAAAAGCGCCCGGTGGGGCGCTTTTAGGGCAGCAACTGCTGCGAAGATCAAGCCGCCTGTGCCAATACGGTATTGAGCACCGACGGAAGCGGCAGATATTGCGCGGCATCCTTCCAACCGAGCACATGTGCTGCGTAGCAGGACATGACTTCGTGGGAGGTATAGGCGCCGAGCATCATGGCGTCGTTGACCCGTTCGAATGCCGTCGTGGGCCCGAATTGGATACACGGGAGCAGAACAAGGACCCGAAAGGTGTGACCGTCGTCATGACTGGCACACACCTGCGGAACAGAACCCGGTTCGAAGTTGAGGGTCGCTCCGAGGCGACCGAGCTCCGCCATGGATTCTGAAACCGCATTTGCGAGAACTTGCCCCCGCCTGAGGGGACACGTGAGCATCGTGATGTTCCAACGCGACGGCCTGATGAGAAGCAAGCTCCTCCCCACAACGATCGCGAAGCTGACATCAACTCCCCCAGGGTATCGTTCCCACGGGAAGGTTTCCCATGAAGCCTCGAGTCCTGTCGGACATTCTCCGTTTATGTACTTGTGCAAAACTGCTCTCCTTTTTCTTTGAGCAAAACCGGGCTGTATTGCCCCACAACCTCCCCACCGCGAGAAGGCTGTCCGACTTTATACCACAAATAATCATAGAAGTGAACATATCCTATCCATGCAATTTAATTTCCGACTTGTCAAAGATGTCTTGGAAAGCCGACAAACAAAAAGCACCCTCTTTGAGGGTGCTTTTTGTTTATTCCTCTGTAACTGTATCTTTTACGCCTCTGGTCTTCTTAATCTCGTTTGCCACGTTTGGTGGAACAACTTCGTAGTGGTCAAATTCCATCATCATTGATGCGCGGCCTTGCGTCATAGAGCGAAGCGTATTGGTGTAGCCAAACATTTCAGCGAGTGGCACCTTTGCGGTAATAACTTTCTTGTCACCAATATCATCCATCCCCTCTACCTGGCCACGCTTACTTGAGATGTTGCCGTTCACATCACCCATGAACTGCTCGGGGGTGCGCACTTCAACCTTCATGATTGGCTCAAGGAGCACGGCACCCGCCTTCGCGGCTGCCTCCTTAAAGGCGTGAATTGCCGCAAGTTTGAAGGCGATTTCAGAAGAGTCAACGTCGTGGTACGAACCATCAAAGAGTTCAACTGAAACGTCCTCCATCTTATACCCAGCAACGAAACCTCGGGTCATCGCCTCTTTTGACCCCTTCATGACCGCCGGAATGAACTCACCAGGAATGACACCTCCCTTAATGTTGTTGATGAATTCAAAATGATCCTCTCGAGTGATGTTCTTTGGGAGCGACTTGCCTTCTTCGAGCTCCAGCGGTTGCATCGGACGGATGCGGATCTTCACGTGACCATACTGTCCACGGCCACCCGACTGCTTCACATACTTGTACTCAGCTTCGGCCTCACGCAAGATCGTTTCACGGTAGGCTACCTGCGGCGCACCAACGTTTGCTTCAACACCGAACTCGCGCTTCATACGATCAACCATAATCTCAAGGTGTAGTTCACCCATACCACCGACGATTGTTTCCATCGTCTCTTCATCGGTTGAAATCTTGAAGGTAGGATCCTCATCTGAGAGCTTCTTCAAAGCAGTTCCCATCTTTTCCTGGTCGTTCTTGGTTTTCGGTTCGATACGCATCGCCACCACCGGCTCTGGGAAGGTGATCTGCTCAAGAATAATTGGATTAGCCTCGTCACAGAGTGTGTGCGACGTCTTCACATCTTTGAGACCTACACCCGCCGCAATCTCGCCCGCGTAGACCTCTTCAATTTCAGTTCGCTTATCGGCCATGAGGCGGACGATACGACCAAGACGCTCTTTCTGTCCCGTTGTGGCGTTGTAAATATAACTACCAGCCTTGACGGTACCAGAGTAGACGCGGAAGAAGGTCAGCGCGCCCACGAATGGATCGGTCTGGAGCTTGAAAGCAAGAGCACAGAACGGCTCCTCATCACTCGGCTGACGAGTGATCTCACTCTCATCGTTTGGATTAATACCATGCACAGCGGGAAGGTCAGTTGGTGCGGGGAGGTAGTCAACCACACCGTCAAGTACGAGCTGAACACCAATGTTCTTAAGGGCTGAGCCAGTGAAGACCGGGAAAATCTCATTAGCAATCACCGCTTTGCGCATGGTCTTCTTGAGCTCTTCCATAGTTGGCTGAGTACCCGCAAGGTACGCTTCCATGAGCGCATCATCGTGCTCAACAACTCGTTCAACGAGCTCAGCGCGGTACATCTCAGCGTCGTCTTTGAGCTCGTCAGGAATCTCGTGTTCAACGATAGTGGTACCCATCTCACCCTCGAAGGTGTAGGCCTTCATCTTCACGAGGTCGACCACACCCTTGAACTGATCCTCAGCTCCCCACGGAAGCTGCACCCGAACTGCCTTCTTTGAGAGACGATCGAGAATACTCTTGTATGATTTCTCGAATGATGCACCGAGACGGTCCATCTTGTTGATGAAACAGAGCCGTGGCACCTTGGCTTCGTCAGCGTACCCCCAGTTAGTTTCAGATTGTGGTTCAACACCAGCAACGGAGTCAAACACCACGACTGCCCCGTCAAGCACGCGCATTGAACGCTTTACCTCTGCCGTGAAGTCAATGTGACCAGGAGTATCAATCACGTTAAAGGTATACATCTGTGACTCATCTTTACGATCAAGCACTTCGGTCTTTGACCAATTACATGAGATGGCGGCAGCGGTAATGGTGATACCACGCTCGCGCTCTTGCTCCATCCAGTCGGTGACGGTAGCACCATCATGCACCTCGCCGATCTTGTGACTTACGCCGGTGTAGAAGAGTACACGCTCTGAGGTCGTGGTCTTACCCGCGTCTACGTGAGCAACGATACCGAAGTTTCGAGTGCGATTTAAAGGGAATTTTCTTGCCATATAATTTATTACTACTTGGTTACTTATATATGTATTACTACGATGATACTCCTTTCAAACCAACGACACGCACAGGCGAGACATCTGGAGAAAAGAAAACGCCAATTTTGGCGCAGCGTTGGTACTATACGGTATTTACTCCGAAACGGCAACCGGGCGGAAGCGTCGCTTCCGCCCGGTTTTTCCTCGTGGAACAAAACAAAAAGCGCCTTCCCGAAGGAAGGCGCTCACCGCACGGCGATACTTAGCCGCGGTAGCCACCGTCGACCATGAGGTCTTGACCACACAGGTATGACGCTGCCGTACTCAATACAAAGACGACTACCGCAGCTATTTCTGCCGGCTCGGCCCAACGCCCCATAGTGATACGCCTGGTCTCTCGCTTCCGTTCACTCTGTGGCAAGGTCTTATTCATTTCTGTATTGATCCAACCCGGCGCTACACCATTGATGCGAATTCCAAACGGAGCATAGTACTCGGCCGCCACCTTCATATACATCGCCTGAGCCGCCTTCGAGGCATCGTACGTTGCCGAAATCTGCGAGTACGAGTTGATACCGTTTGTTGAAGTGATGAGTACAATCGCACCCTTCACTCCGTTATTCTTCATCCGTTCAGCCACAGCTCGACTCGTAATGAAGCTACCGAAGGTATTGATCTCAAACACATCCCGAGCTCCAAGGTCATCCCCAGGGCCCACCGTTTCAAGTCTCTGCTGGCGAAAAGGCTTATTCGGTGAGACTCCGATGGCATAAACCATGTGACTGATCTCTTCACCCTGTGCCGTTACCGCTGCCTCAAGAAAGGCTCTAACCGCAGTATCATCAGAAGGCTTCACCGAGGCATAGTACACCTTAACCTTGCGTTGCTTGAGCGCTGCTGCCAAAGCATCAGCAGCGGCCTTGTTGCCGCCGTACGTGAAGGTTATTTTCTTGACTCCACTTTCAGCGATTGCCCGAACGACTTCCTGGCCAATACCGCCGCTACCGCCAAAAATAACGGCATGACCACGCAGATCCATGTTGAACTTTGCCATGATTTATGTCCCCTTACTTAGGATTAACTCTGAGAGTATACATGAACGAATGGGATCCGACACATATAGTGGCAGCCATCCGACACTATCAAAGAACGATTCATTGGCTACTAAACACCGCTACCGACCACCTGTCAAACCATCTTTATTAGAATTCTCTGCTATCATTATTTTTGTATGTATACTTCATTTGACGTGGTGGTAATCGGCGGTGGATCGGGCGGCCTCACCAGCGCTGTTGGACTAGCAAAGTTGGGTAAGCGAGTGCTTCTTATTGAACAGGCACAACTCGGTGGCGAATGTACCAACTCTGGCTGTATCCCCAGTAAAGCACTTCTTCATTATGCAAAGACCTATCACACCGCACAAACAATCGCTGGCGACACTGCCGCGAGTGAAACCTATCGCCAGGCTGTGTTTACCGCGGTACGAAGCAAGATCGCTGAGATTCAAGCAGATGAAACAGCGGAACATTTTGAAAAGCTTGGGATCACTGTTATCTACGGGGAAGCGCGCTTTGTAAGCCCGCACCACATCTCCGTTCAGACTACCACCTACTCCTTCAAAAGGGCCATTATCGCAACCGGATCGTCACCGCGGCCGCTTTCGTTACCTGGACTCACCCCAGAAGATACACTCACTAACCAAAACCTCTTTCAACTCACGACGGTTCCTGAACGACTGCTCATCATTGGTGGTGGACCGATCGGTATGGAAATGGGACAAGCGTTTGCACTTCTCGGCAGCACTGTCACACTCATTGAAAACGGGCCGGTCTTTGCGAAACTCGAAGATGAAGCGATCAGACCACTTATCACTAAGTGTTTCACCGATCTCGGTATCACGATACTCACTAATGCCGCCGTCGAATCGATTCAGGATAAGACCGCAAACGTTGCCTTACTGAACGGGGAGGAAAGAAAAACCGTCTCGATCCCTTTTGACAAAGTACTCGTTGCGATCGGTCGTATCCCCAACCTACCTCACGGCCTCACTGAAGCTGGAATAGAAAGTACTGAATTTGGAATCATCGTGAATCACAATGGACAGACCACGAACCGTCATGTCTACGCCTTGGGGGATGTAGCGGGGAGACTTAAGTTCACTCATGTCGCCGATGATACGGCACGACAAGTTGTCGCACACCTTATGAGTCATGGTCTTCTGTCTGTAAAAGAAAAGCATGTCCCGAAGGTAACCTATACCGACCCGGAAGTTGCACAAGTCGGACTCTCTTTTCAAGAAGCTCTCGAGCGCTACGGCAACAATACGGTGACTCGAGTTGTCGTACCTTTGTCAGCTAATGACCGCGCCCGAACCGACGAAGCCACCGCTGGTGTACTCGTCGTGATTGCTCGGCGCCTCACTGGCACTATCCTCGGCGCCCACATGATCGGTCCGCGCGCTGGCGAACTCATCGGTACATTGACCCTCGCGATGGAAAACAAAATTTCTCTCTATCGACTCCGCAGCACCATCTTCGCGTACCCCACGTACGCTCTCCTTCTCAAGCGGGCGGGTGATTATTACCTCAGCGGTCAAATAAAAAACCTCCCCACGGATCTACGTTCGATTGGAACAGCCTTACTACCAAAATTCTGCGCGGCACTTCTTTGGATCACCGCACTAGTATCCCTGTACTCATATAAGGAGACGTACGACCTCACAACAACCGAGCTCTCGCTACAGCTTTTTTCTTTCATCACCACCACCGTCTACGGACCACTCCTCTATATCATTGCGTATACGATTCGCCCCCTCACCTTCTTTCCGGGCACCGCGCTCACTATTCTCTCCGGTATCTTCTTTGGGCTCTCCGGTATCCTCTACACGATTATTGGTGCTAATCTTTCAGCGCTCCTCGCGTATTTCGTCGGCCGATTCTTCAGTAGCACAGATTCTCCTCGCTCACCTTCACTCTTTAACAGATTTAAAGCAGCCCTCCAAACGCATCCCTTTGTAAGCATACTCACGATGCGACTCACCTTCTTTCCATTTGACGTTGTGAATTATGGTGCCGGCCTCCTTCGTGTTCCCGTCTTACCCTACCTCGCCGCTACGTTCCTCGGCACCCTCCTCGGTATTAGCACGTTTGTTGCTATCGGCACCTCGCTGAG
>JACCDR011708674.1_pt1 | contig 16334 bp, 30 predicted proteins | sample 7446431 | NCBI WGS metagenome assembly JACCDR01 (sample SAMN15323443, study PRJNA562643) | freshwater metagenome | isolation source: river surface water | place: USA:Blue River Watershed | collected 2017-08-17 | reverse complement strand
TTAGCGACAGTTTCGTGCGGTCCGTGGAGGTCGCCGATCTTGACCATGTGCGCCTTCCCGACGGGCGCGCGCGGCAACAGAAGCGCGGCGTCGAGTGCGTCGTTCAGGTCGGCGAACGTCTCGACGTCTTCGTTTTGGTACGTGACGAGGTAGTAGACCTCCGTCTCGCCCTTCATGCGCTCCTTGTGGTCAGGGATCATCTGCTTGACGTGGCGAAGCGCGCATGACCGCCACCCGGCCTTCCACTCTTGGAAAGCCCTCGCAGGATCACCGCCCTCGTCCTCGATGTCGGCGCCGACCTGCTCGATCCAGAAGTCGGGATTGCCCCAGTCGGGGTCGTTCATCACGCTCGCGACGACCGCCTCCGCGCCTTCGGACCAGTGCTCTTCGACCGCCTCTTCGAAGTCTGGGTCACCGAACACGTTGTTGCAGTCGTGGACCCCGACGTCGAACCACTGACCGTAGTTGTACTTCTTCGCCACCGCCGCCTCCTACTTCCGAAGGTTGAGCGGGTCGAACTTCTCGGGGAGCAGTCCCGTCTTGACGCCGACGAAGTACGAGCCGCCGAGCAACACGGTCCACTTCAAGACCGTGAACACCGTGCCGATCATGTCGGGAACCTCGGCCACCTTCTTGACGACGTCCTTGATCACTCCGCCCACGGCGCGCAGGAAGTTGTAGAGCGTGACGAACGCCGAGCTCACCGACTGCATCACGCTCACGATCCACGGCCGCGCGCAGCCGACCACAGCGACCGTCTTCGCGGCGTCGCGGGTCGCCCGCATCACGTTGAGCACGGTGCGCTTGAAGCCCTCGGCGTGGACCGCGTCCGCGCCCTGCGCTCGAGCCTGCTGGACCGCCGCGTCGAACGGACCGAGCGGATCGGTTCCGAGCCCGCCCACGCCGATCGACTTGTCCATCTCATTCTGCGCCGCGATCAACATGTCGATGTGGCGCGGCAACTGGAGGTTGCTGGTGGCCTCGATGATCGCCGCGCGCGTAGTGTTCGTCAGTTGCAAGGTGAACGCGATCGCCTGCGCCAGCTGGTTCGGCGTATAGAAGCCGGTGGGGTTCCAGTTGTTCGCCAGGTCATCGATCTGCGCTTGGGCCTGCTTGACGATCGCCGTGACCTGCGGGTCTTCCTGCTCGCACTCCTCGTCGCGGCTGAACAGATCGAAGAACGCGTCGGCGCCTTCGTCGACCAGCGAGCCCAGCGAGGCGCGAGGGACCATCATGCGAGACGGGCGGCGGGACTGGTAGCTCATTGCAGGATCCTCCATGCGATGTACGCGAACACGGCGTAGATGGCCAGTTGCCGCAGACCACCCTTCTCTCCGAACGAGGCCACCTGGCCAATGGCAACGTCGCCGCTGCCCTTCGTGGTGGCACGGGCGGGAAGGCTCGCGGCGTGCTCGTCCGGGGTCAGGCCGAGCTTGGAGCCGAGCAGGGCGTGGTTCTCCGGCTGGGTCACGTGCGTGCCCTTGTACGCGCCCGTGACGTAGTAGTCGTACTTGCGCGTGCCGAGGTTCCAGACCGAGAACGTCTCCATGGCTTACTTCAGCGGACCCTTCTTACCGGCGTAGCCCTGGTAGATCGCGACTGCGCCCGTGATGAACGGGGCGAACGCACCGGCCGCCGCCCACACCGCGGCGACGCCGATGTTGCGGCCCGAGCGCGCGTAGCCGTGGTAGCCGGCGAACAACGCACCGGCGATGCCTTGGACGTTGTTGATGGTGTCGGTGATGCCGTGGATCACCTCGGGCGCCCCGGGGAGTGCGTAGGTGGGCACGTACTCGAACGCGCCGAGCGACTTCGCATCGGCAGCTCGAGCTTGCGCGGGCGGGTAGCCGCTCGCCCACGAGAGCAACGGACCACCGGTCTTGGCGTATGCGAACTTCATGTTCAGGACCCCTTGGGCTTACCGAAGCCCTGTAGCAGCGCGACGCCGATCGCGATGACCGGCAACGAGTGACCGAACCACGCCCACGCGAGCGTCCACGGGATCGATCCCGCGTTGCGCTGATAGCCGTGGATGCCCGCGATGACGGCGGCGGGCTTCTGGAGAGACTGCTCGTTGGTGATCACGGGCAGGTCTTCTCCTTGGCAAACCCCTGTGCGACCGCGAGCGCCGGCACCAGCAAGGGGAATAGCCGACCGGCAACGCCCCACGCGAGCCCCCACGCGAGCGAGCCGCGGTTGCGGCGGAGCCCGTGGTAGGCGGACAGCACCATGCTGACCTTGGGGACGATCGGGCTGTCGAAGATCTCCGACAGCGACGTGGTCGACGGATTCGCGACCGGAGCCGCGTCCGCACCGAGGTTCATGACGATCGGGTGGTTCATGTTATCGCTCCCTCATTCGCTTGACCGCGAGAAAGCCTACGCCACCGAGTATGCCGAGGAACAGCACCGTCTGCGTGGTGGTGAGGCCGAGGCGCTTGCCGAACGAGTCGAGGACCGACCCGGTGGCCGGAGGGACGCCGGTGCCGGGGAGCACCGCGTTGCCGGTGTTCGGGTTGACGACGATCGCGCCGCCGCCCGACGGCTTGGGCGGGGCGACCACGGCAGGCAGGCCGAGCTCGTTCGCGGTCTGGGTGAGCACCGCGGTGATGTTCGCGAGTTGCTGCATGACGGCCGTGGCGTTCGCGCTCGAGCCCGAGCCGATGATGCCCGCGATGCCGAGCGCACCACCCCGCATCGCGGGCGAGATCGAGTCGAACAGGCCACCGCCGTCGCCGATCCACGAGATCACCTCGGTGATCGCGCGCAGTGTGGACGTGCCCATGCCGCCGTCGACCGGGATCGGACCACCGAACGATACCTTGTCGGAAAAGCGGTTCACCGCCGCTTGCGCGAGTGCGAGATTCGAACTGGCCATGACTTAGGCTCCCTTCCGCTTCATGTGGCGCCACAGCAGGTAGCCGCCCACCGCGTAGGTGAGCAGGCCGCCCGGGACCTTGGGGAGCGAGTCGACGATGCCGTCGAGTCCGCCCTTTTCGACGGTGATCGTGATGCCCTGCGGCTTGAGCCGCTGGCCGCGCGCCTTCGCGGCGAGAACCATGCGGCCGATCTCCGCCCACGGCAGGTCGGGCCACCCCTCGCCGCAGACCTTGGCGAAGTACGGCGCCCACTGCGCATCGATCGATCCTGTCACTGGCAACTGGACCCCCATCGCGACGAGCGCCGACTGGAGGTGCTTCGTCAGGAGGATGATCTGCGCCATCTGCGGATCGGTCTGTGCCGGCGCCATGAACAGGTACGAGATCACCATCGTGGCGTTGTAGTCGCCCATGCCCAGTGCGAGCAGGATCGAGCGTGCGCTGTTGTGCTGGTTGTTGTCGAGCATGGGACCTCGGTGTTACCGGAACAGGAGGAAGAGGGCGGTGGCGATGCCAGCACCGATCAGGAACTTCCGGGTGTCGCCGGGAGCGAGTGGGACGACGGTGGTGGTGGCGACCGGAACCGCAACGGTCTGGACGACGGGGATCGGCGAGTCGGCGATGATCACCGTGCTCGCGGGTGCGTCGTAGAAGACCGGCGACGGATACCACGACGGGCCACCGCGCCACGAACCGCGCCAGCGGTTGCCGCGACCGGAGAGACCCGGGCCGTGACGATGACCGCGCATTAGTCGCCTCGATTCTTGAGCAGCATGAAGGCGCCGATGCCGAGCACGCCGATCACGACCATCATCTGGGTGCGCTGCGCCGCTGCTTGCTGCTGGGCGACCATTGCTGCGGTGTTCGCCGCAGCGTTGGCCTGCGCCGCGCCTTGGACACCACCGGCGATCGCCTTGCCGAGCGCACCGAAGAAGTCGGACACGCCCGAGCTCGCCGACGAACCGCCGGAAGATGCCGTCTGGGTGTTCATGTATGGGGTCGGGTCCTGACCGGTCTTGATGATGTTGGCGCAGGTGGTCCACTGCGAGAGTCCGAGCTTGGGCCACCGGGTCTGGCAGTAGCCGACCGCGCCATCATCGGACACGCCGGCCCATCCGCCGAGACCACCACGGATGTAGTTGCTCTTGGCGTTGGTCTTGCTGTGGCAGCACCACTCGCGTCCGCTGTCGCAGACGCAGTCGGTACGACGGGTGCTCTTGAGGTTTCCGACGATCATGGTTATTTCCTCGACAGGATCATGGCCACGATCCCGATCGCGCCGACACCGACGACGACGGGGATGAGCGGCGAGCTCTTCGGCTTGATCATGGTGTTGCCGTTGGACGCGGTGGCAGTCGTGGGCGCACCCGGAGCGACGGCGTTCGCGATGGACGCGATGGCCTTCGCGGGCGCCGCCAGGAGTGACGTGAGGATGCCGTCGCCGCTGTTCCCTTTGGACGCGTCGAACGTACCCTCGCCGCCCGCCCACGGATCGTCTGCTCCGATGCCGAAGCGAACGATCTGACGGCTCTTGCCACGGCGCCCTTGACCGCCGGTTGGGTAGTACATGCTCACGACTTTCTCCTCCGCTTGATGAACCAGAAGACACCGACAGCCAGACCACCGATCAGAAGGATCGGCAACATCGACGACCCGCTCGAGCCCTGCGCAGCGGCGGCCTGTGCGGCGGCTTGCGCGTTGGCCTGTGCGACCACCGCAGCCTGTGCCGAGGTCATCGGCATGTATGCGCCAGGCTTGTTGGTCACTCGCCTCTCCGCTTGTAGAGGTAGTAGGCGCCGCCCGCGATCGCGCCCGCGATGAGCAGGTTGCGCATGCTGAACAGCGACGATGACTGGGTCGCCTTGCCAGCGGCAACCTTCGCCGCAGCCTGCGCGGCGAGCGACTGCTCCTGCGAGAGACGCGCTTCGCGCCCCGGGGTCGTCACCGACTCCGCTTCCATCTCGATCTCGTCGGCATCGCCGAAGCTCGTTTTCCAGCCCATGACTAAGCCGCCTTCTTCTTCTTGGTGAGGAGGTGAATCGCAAGTAGGGCGCCGCCACCGAGGGCGGCCATGGTCAAGAGCGATGGTCCGGTGTCGACCACCGGCGGCAACGCGGTCTGCTGCGGGCCGCAGATGCCCGAGGCGACCACGACACCGATGCCGGCGGCGCCGCCGGATGCAGCTGCGGCGCCAGCCGCCGCGCCCGGAGTCGAGAGGAAGTCACACGCCGCGCCGCCGATCGCCTTCGCGACGTCGACGGCCGCCTTGATGATCTTCGCCGGCAGGTCAGCGATCCACGACAGGGCTTTGTCGTACCACGGCTTCTCCGGGAGCCACTTCACGTACAACTGCGCGCCCGTCGGGTTCTCCTTCGAGCCGGTGAACGAGAGGAACACGCCCCACTTGTTGCCGGAGACTGGGTGGGTGAACTGGGCGATCGGCATCGCGCGGCCGTCGTCCGAGTCCGACCACTTGCCCACCGTCATCGTCGGGGAGATCGCGCGCAGCGTCACCTTTTCGCCCGGCTTGATGCGGAGCAGGTCGTTCCACACCTTGTTGGTCGGTGCGGCTTTGACTTGCATCCACTGCATCGCCGCATCCGCAGCGCCGAACGGAGCGCTCGTGATCGCGGCCATGTCGCGCGTTCCCATCACGACGACATTGCGGATGTAACGCTGCCACGTGCCGGGGAGGGCGGCCCACTGCTCGGGGCGGTCGATCAGGGTGAACGGCTTGTTCTCCACGCCGAAGCGAAACGGACCGACCTCGATCATGTCGGCACCGGGATTCGCGTTCGTGTTCGGGCTGCTCGAGGTCAGCGCGAGGTTGCTCACCATGTGTGCGCTGCTCGCGACCGCACCGAGCGCGCCCAGCACCGAGTTCTTCTTCGGCACCTTGCGGGTGCGGCCGATCTGCACGAGCTCGTCGAGGAAGCCGCTGGTCATCGCCGACGACAGGCCGACCTGAAACGCCTGCGATGCGGGCACGCCCGCCGCGGTCGCCTTGGAGATCTCCGACTGCGTCCGGTTGTAGAGCCCCGGATCGATCTGCGCCGCCATCTGGCGGAACGTCGCATCGCGCTGCGCGGGCGCCACCTTAGCGAGCTTGTTGAGCACGGCCTGCGACGCCTTCTTGCCGAACTTCTGGAGCGCCTTGCTCTTGGGCGGGATCGGCGGCGGCTTGGGGACCGCCGGACCAAGCGTGTTCGACGACAGCAGGCCGTACTCGGTGGCCGTGGCGCCGAGTCCCGACAGCGGACGGTTCTGCACCACCACGTTGTTCGGGCGGAGCGGGTGGCGGTTGTTGTAGTGCGGGATCCGCGGTCCGTAGAATCCGCGGGGCAGCCACGCCGTCGTGAACGTGCCGCGGCCAGTGCCTTCCTCCTCGACGTATCCGGGGATCGCGTAGCCCGCGGTCCCGTCCGTCGAGTTGTCGTAGGTGCCTCGGGGCGCCCACTTCGTGGTGTACGCGTGGCGCTGGAGACCCTCGGACATCACCGATTCGGGGATGGCGTAGCCCGGGTTCCACGGAGGCGGCAGGTTGTAGAAGTTCTTCGGCATGGTTCCTTTCACACGACCGGGTACACCTTGGCGGCGACCACGCGGGACAGCATCTCCTTGGTCTTCTCTGCGGAGACCGGATCCAGCACCACGTACTTCATGGTGCGCGGTTCGCGACAGCGGCAGAACACGTGCGAGTATTGGCGCTCGCCGTTGTAGAACTGGTTCCTGAACGCGACCGTCACGAACTCGGGTTCGCCGCCGACCGCGAGGATCAGCGCGGCGATCAGCGCGGCGAGGTCGTCGCAATCGAGCGACGGGGTCTTGCCGGCCAAGATGTCAGTGGCAACGATGTACGGGGCCTTGACGAGCTCGACGGTGCGCGGATCCCGCATGTAACGGGTGTGGCCGAGCACGAAGTAGTAGATCGCCAGGTACTCCGAGCCGTAGTCCTTGGAAGCCACCTGCTGGCAGATCTCCTCCGCAAGCCGACGGATGGCGATGTTGCCCTGGCTTTCGAGCGCAGCCTTCCCCATGACGCCCACCGTTTGAGGGGCGCCCCGGTAGTCGAACTTGAGGACTTTGTCTGCGCTATCGAGCACCGCTGAATGCGACTTCCACCCGGAGAGGTGGTGGCATCCATAAGCACCGCAGGCAGCTTGACCGCGACGCTTGAAGTCTACGCTGACCGGGTGCCGATTTACAACAGGTTGCGCAGTGCCAGTGGCAAGTCTGGCTAGTACAGGTCGCGGGTCAGTAACCCCTCGATATGGAAGGTCAGGTCGAAGTCGGGCACGTCATCCGGCTTCCCCCGGCGGATATTAACCATCGCGCTGTAGTTCTGCCGCACCGGAATGTACAGCGGGCGACGCCCGGGATCGTTCAGTGTGACGCCGCGAAACAGGTCGCGCACGAACAGTGCCGGCGCGCTGTACCGATCGCCGATCGTGAACTGGACCATGACGTTGTCGGCCGCCCAGTTGAGCGCCTCCATAGAGGAGAGCGACACGTGCATAGATATCAACACGAACGTGCTATCCCCGGGCATCTGGCCCGGAATCTGAAGGTTCGTATACCAGATGTTCCCGATGTTCGCGTTGCCGAACAGGCGAATGCTCCCAGGGCCTTCTAATGACGGAGGGAACATCGACATCGACGTCGAGTTGTCCGACACGATCCGGCACGTGTCGTAGAAGTTCCACCACAGCCGCTCTCTGACGCCCAGCAGTTGCGGACCTTGGCCAGCCGCGCGAGCGCGCAGTCGTGATGGAGGGTCCCACCCTGGCGCGTTGTCCTGCGCGACCTGATTGAGTAGTACCTCGTCGACCGACTCGCCGGATGTTCGCCACTCGCGCTCGAGTTGCGGCATCTCGACGATCCTCGACTTCCAGACCGCTCGGTCGCCAGGACTCGCGTCAGGCCACGCGACCTGACCGGTGACGACAGAAACGACGCGGTCGATCGCGACGCTCATGGCGCCACGATCGAGCTCGCGTCCTTCCCACTCGGCGGGGTTGGCCTTCTTCTCCGCCTTGAGCCAGTCCATAGCCAGATGCACATACACGGGGTGCATGACTAGCTCTCCCCGACGAGGAGGCGCGCGACCTTGCGTGACCAGTTCTTGCCCTTCTGAGTGAGCAGTGCGTGATCCTCGGGCAGATTACCCACCCGGATCATGAACTGCTCCGGTCCCATTGCACCGAGTGCGTCGATGACGTCCTTGGGGACGAACATCTTCACGGACACCACGAACGTGTCCGGGTCTACGTTGTTGCCGAACGCCTTGACCATGTAGTCGAGCGCGTTCGCGACGACCTCCGGGTCGATGTACGGCACCGCGATCTCCGGCTGAACCTGCTCGGGCACCGCTTCCGTAGCGACCGCCTGAGGAACGCCGTCCGCCGTCACCGGAGCGGCCTCGCCCTCGACCTGCGGACTGCTGTCGACCTGCGGCACCTGGTCGCGTCGGATGACCGGCACCATCTTGCGGCCGTCGGTCGCGTACACCTGCTTGGAGCGACGGTCGCGGATCAGGCGGGGGCCTCGACGCGGGGGCGGGAGTTGCTGCTGCGGCGGGGTTGCCACTGGCATCGGCTGACCGCCACCGCCAGACAGCACCTTCTGGGCGAAGCCAGCGACGATGTCGCTCTGGGCGAGGCCCTCGACGAACTTGGTGACCGTCGACTTCTCCTCCTTCTCCTCGCCGCCGCCGACGACGTCCTCGATCATCTCCTTCATGTCGCGCATGCCAGAGATCTGATCCTTGAACGACGGCTCCTTCTTGTTGCGGAGTTCCTTGACGTCACCACGAAGATCGTCGACCTCGCGCTGGAGCCGTCGGTTATCGCCTTCAAGCACGCTCTTCTGGAGTTGGAACGACTGCTCGAGCGCCGCTACCTTCAGGTCGTTCGCGCTCTTCATCATGTCGAGCTCGCGCTGGTGCGAACGGGCAAGGGCTTCCTTGTCGCGCTCGAAGCCATCGCGGAGGCGGTTCTCGGTGGCGAGCGCCTGCTCCTTGAGCATGCGGATCTCCGACTCGAACTGCATGCGCACCTGTTGCAGTCGCGCCGAGTCTTGGTCGACGAACTTGTCGAGCATCTTCTGGGTGAAGTCGTCCTTGGACGGGTCGCCCTTGCGAAGCTCGCGGATCTCGACGTCACGACGCTCGAGTTGCGACTCCAGCCGTGCAATCGAATCGCGAAACGGTCCGATCGCCATCTGGATGGCGCCCATGATGTCCGGTGCCGGCGCCGGTGCTTGTGGGCGAAGGGTGTGGTCAAGCAGCCGGGCGATCACCGGGCTGTCCAGTTCCGACTTGGGCTGGATGACGGGTGCCGGTGCAGGAGGCTTCTCCCCGACCTGTCGCGGCACATCGTTCAACTTCGGATCGCCAGCGATCTCCAGCGTACGACCACCGAAGTAGTTGTAGCGGCCCGCTGGGTCCTTCTTCGTGATCGTGAGCTTGAACGTGCCACCGCCGTGGTTCTTCTGGATCTCGTCCTCGTCCACGGGGCGATCGTACCGCCGCATGAAGCCGTCGACCTTCTTGCGCTCGCCCGTGGTCGGATCGGTAAATTCACGCGGCTCGATGCGGTTCACCGCGACGCGGATCGGAGCATCGCCGGCCAAGCTCGACAGCCACGCCAAGAGGTTCTCGTCCTCCTTGTCGCGTGCTGCGCGGACGGGCTTGGACACGGCACCGCCGCGACCAACCCGCTCCTCCTCGATGTGCCCCTCGTGGTTCTCCTCGGGCGGGCGGGGCTCCTCGCCTTCGTCGAACTTCTTCGTCGCACCCATGCGAGCGCGCAGCCGCGTGGCACCCTTAGGCGGCGGAGCGTTGGTTTCCTCTTCGACTTCCTCGGTGACCGTCGACATTAGACGCCTCCCTTCGGATCCGTGGTCTCGGTCTCGTCGTCGTCATCATCGTCGTCGTCGCCATCATCATCGTCGTCGTCCGGGTCATCCGGGTGCGACGGGATGGTGATGTCCTGGAGCAGCGCAGCTGCTTCGTTGGCGGCGGCGCGCGCCTTCACGATCAGGCCGCGCAGTTCGAGCTCGCTGGGGCCGAGCTTGCGGTCGAGCTCGTCGGCAAGCTTCTGCGCCACCAAGATGACCGCCGCGAACACGGCGGCGGTTTCGGCTTGGATCATGTCGCCGGTCTGGTCGACCAGTTCATCCAGTGCCTCGGCCTGCTCGGACATCTCCTCGAGCACCGCCTCTTGAAACGGCCACAGCGAGTTGACGAGGTGCTTGATCAGCGGGTTCTCGGGGTCGCCCGAGAGGAGTTTCTGCGCCGCCGCTACGTTCGAGCGGAGGTCTTCCTGCAAGTCTTCCAGTGCCATTGCGAATCCTCATGGACATCCACGGTTGGCAGCGACATGCAGGGTGTCACGTTCGTGCGGCGTTGCGAGAGGCTGGATGAGGCTCCGACAACTAGTAGGCTTGCTGCCCATCGCACGAACGTGAACTGGTTTTCAGTGAAAAGGTGGGCGGCTACTCCCTCTCAGCACGTGCATTTCCTGTCGAGGTTTCGCCCGTCGGCCCTTTAGAGGGGTTATTGACCAGCGGGTCTTCGGCTTCTTGTCGTTACCTTGGCCGCCAGTCGTAGTCCGATCGTTTGCCCGTAATCAGTCCTCGGCCCACGACGCCTTGAACGCGGCCCACTTCTCCGGCTCCTCGCACTCGAACGAGCGACGACGAGCGACCCGGGTCTCCTCGACGTCCGGGCGAGGGTCCCACAACGAGCACTCGCGCACCGGGTGGTCCGAGACATCCATCTCGATCCCGGAGTGCGGGTAACAGGTTCGTGTGATGTTCGTGTAGGTCTTCTGGTGTGACCCGTCCTGCGGGGTCTGGGCGTCGAGCTTGGTCCGGAGGAGGTGGAAGTGGACGCATGGCCCGAGCTCGCAGAGCGAGATCTCCGTGGCCTCCGGCTCCACTGGGGTGACCTGGTCTGCCACGGTGGGCAGCGGGTTCGTCATGCCAACGACCCTAACCATAAACGCCGCTGTTTTCAACGCTGATCTGCCGCTGTCAACTACGCTATTTCCTCGCTGTTTTCCGGGATCAGGTTCCGGGTCTCAAGGCACCCGGGTGTCGGAATACCCACTGAGTGTCGGTTAACCCATGTCAGAACCGACAGTTTTTGGTCGCGGGAGTGGTGAATTTCGACCGGTCGGCGACCGGATTTCTTGCCATTAACAAGTCGACCGGACTGGCATTTCACTGGCAGGATGGGATTAGCAGATGAGTCCCCTCGCCCTGTTTGTCGTCGCCGCCCTGGAACGAGGTTACCTGGTGGAATTTAACCCGGCCGCTGGAGCTCGGGTCCGCTGTGTGGTCTATACGACCATCACCGCCCACCAGAGCGGCTACGGAGAGGACCCCGACGAGGCAGCGAGGGTGGTAGCCGCCAAGGTCGGGATCGATATCCCGGAGTGGTCATGATCACCGCCGTCACGATCACCGACGAGCAGATCCGCGAGCTGCGCATGAAACTAGCGCGCGAGATCGATTTGTTCGCTGTCGGATCTCCGATGCGGCTAGCAGTATGGACTGATCTTGAAACAACAGCCCGGGCGCTCGGTCGCGATCTGCGCCGTAAGGGTAAGGGAGCGAAGGCTATCGCGCGCGCCCGCTGCGCCGAGATCCTCAACGCGCGAGGTGTAAAGTGAAACGACCCACGAAGCCACCGACGGCAGAGCAGCGCGGACTAGCGTCTGTCGCCGTCGATGCCCTACTCGACGACCGTCGACAGGATATCGCCGCCGAACTCCCGCAGCTTATCGTCGTGGCCATTGGCGAGTACCTGCGAACCTTCCCAGGCCGCCACCTGTAGGTTTGCTTAAGGAGTATGAAGATGACAAAAAAGCAAATTGCTCTTCTCAAAGTGCGTACGGCTATGCGCTTCCGTGGTTTGGTTGTTGAACCTGCTAAACCTACTCAGGCTGAGCAAGAGGCATCTAATAAGCCTCTTGTCGGAACCTATTACTCTGATTTGATGACTCTTGAATATATCGAAGGCTTCCCTATGAGGTTGACAGCTAAGGGTCTCAAGGAGATCAAAGACCTGTGAATAAATCCAAGGTCCACCGTAAGTACGACTTGTGTCTCTACGTCTTGGAACCCGATCGCAAGAACGGGGAGTGGGATATCCAGTGCTTCTTCTGCCGTACTTCGCTGAACAGCATGCCTTTCGGCAGGCGGGTCACCGCCTACATGGACAAGTCGCTCAACAAGCACACCGAGCTCTGCGCCATGCGGTTTCTCGCAGGTCAGATCGCGGGGTCTGACAAGAAAGGCCACCACTGATGCCCGTCACCGACCCTGCTCGCTTCGAGGGCGAGTATCCCGGGTGCTCGAACGAGCCTCCATGGTGGCCCGCCAAGGACGTCATCTACTGGCGCGGCGAGCGCGGGGAGTGCCCGGTGTCCCTTCGTGGCCCCAATACCCGAATGCTGCTCGCTCGTCGCGAGAAAGGCACCCTCGCCTACTGGTCCACGTCGCTCGGCATCTGGACCGTCGTTGTCCCCGTTCACAGAAAGCCAGGCCCCGGTGATCAACATCCTTGAACGACTGCAATCGATGTCAGCCACCCCCCAGATGTGGGGCTCCACGCGCGAGACTTTCGGTCTCCAACTGGTACTGCTTGCCGAGATCATCGGGATCGACAGCAGGACCGCAATGAAGACCGTGTTCGGTCCCGGTCCGAGCGTATCCGTCGAGTTGCTCACCGACGAATGGGCCAAGGCCGCAATCGATGCCGTCCTGTCACTTTGTGAACTCGTTCCCCGACGTCTCGACTAACCCGGAGACAACCATGCGCTACCCCTGTTTGTTGCTTGCCCTCGCCGCCTGCGGTGACAACGCCGCTCCCACCTTCGAGATGGAGAACGGAGCAGGCCAGTCCGCCGCCACGGCGGTGGTGATCTCCGGGACCTACACCCCGAAGGTCGCCAACCGGACCACGTTCGCTCGGAACATCGTGTCCCACGAGTTGTCGCAGGACGGCTCGGTCATGCTCGAGCTACGGGTACGGCGATCGGACGAGATCAACGTCATCCGCATGGTGGCGTTCACCAAGGCCAACCCCCGCCTGACGATTGTCGACCAGGTCGACAGCGAAGGCGGCGAGCTCGGATACTCCATCACCGATGGGTCGCTGGACCAGACGGGGCTCGTCGATCTCACCCTCGACGTCCCGCTGGTGGTCGGCAGCCGGGGTGAGACTCTCTGGATTCGTGTCGACGCCTCTGCTCCGGTCGAGATCTTCAGTCTTGATTGGCGGTAGATCTTGCCAGTGGCAGGGCGTCGTGGTTATGTGAACTCGGTGCTTCGCGATCGGTCGACCAACCATCGCTACCAATTCTCCAACAAAGGATTTGTCATGTCTGAAGCTATGGAACTGAACACCGGCCGTCGCGTGAACGCAGGCGATATGGTTCTCGAACACCCGATGTGGAAGAACCCGCGTTCGATCACGGGTCTCGCCGAAAAGGAACTGATCGAGTTCGGCGAGGACATCGTCGAGCGTGGGCAGATCGTCAACTGCATCGTGCAGCGCGTGAAGGCTGACAACGACCAGGGCTTCGTCGAGTTGACCCTCGACGGTCAGCGTCGCGTCCGCGGCGTCCTCGCCTACCTCAAGAGCAAGAAGAAGTCCGCGAAGGACTTCCAGTTCAAGGTCGTCGACCTGTACCCCGAAGTGCTCGAGCTGACCGAGGAGTCGTCGGACCGGATGCTCCTCGACATCATCGCGGCGGCGGTCAAGCGCGCCCCGATCGGCTCATATGAGCAGACCGAAGCGGCGATGCTCCTGATCAACCGCAACGAGATGTCGCTCAAGCAGATCGGCGACGCGATCGGCCGCAGCGAGTCGTGGGTGTCTCGCATGGTGAAGGCCCGTCGCCTTGCCAGCGACAAGTTGCTCAAGGAGTGGGCGCAGGGGAAGTTGACCGACGAGCAGTTCAAGGACTTGGCCGACATCCAGGGCCACGACCACCAGAACGCCGCGCTCGAAGAAGCGAAGGAGATGGCGAAGTCCGGTCGTAGCGGCAAGGCCGAGGCTCGCAACGCGCTCAAGGAGAAGGCTGCCAAGGCCAAGGCCGAGAAGAAGGCCAAGGCGGCGGACAAGCCGAAGTCGAAGAAGGCGGCGAAGCGTGCCGAGAAGAAGGCTAAGGCAGCCAAGGCCAACCCCGACACCCTGCTCAGCAAGAAGCCGCAACTGTCGGAGCTCGTCGCCCTGACGGAGATCAAGAAGCCGACCGACCCCTACGTGCTGGGCCTGATGCACGGCGCGCAGATCGGGATGGGCAAGATGAGCGTCGACGACCTCAAGCCCGCGTTCCGCACGTACCTCAAGGCCATCATGAAGGACCAGAAGGCCAAGGCCGAGGCCGAAGCCGACACGACCGCCAACTAGTAGGAGGTCACCGTGGATTTGGATGTCCCGAAGTTCAAGACCGACATGGACAAGCTCACGCGTGAGGTCGAGTCAGCGATCTTCCGATGGAAGGCGTGGGCGGTTTTCGTCACGTTGTGGCTTGTCGTCATCACGGCGGTGATTTGCAGGGCGGCCTTGCGATGAGCGACCAGCAAGACGACGACGAATCGCTCAATAAAGCCTTCGCTACGTGGTTCAACCTCGCCACCAAGGCGATCAACGGACACACGAACGCGATCCGGTGGAATACCGTGTGGCTCGTCGCGTTGACGATCGCGGTCGTCTTTTTGGTTGCGACGCGATGACGGACCGACGCCGACGACGTCTTTGTATCGGCCGCAGGAGGAGGGGATGTCTTGGACAAATCGTGGTGCGCGATGACGAGTCGCCGCCGCTCTGCGATGGGTGCGCATTCCGCTTTCCTGCGGGGCGCGAATACGCGATTGCTGAGCGCATCTTCGACGCGTGGCACGACAAGCAGTGGACAGGCGAGGACGGTGGCGACTACCTGGTCTCGTACTCGAACTACTTGCATAAGCAGGGATACCGCCTCAGGGATCGCGACAGTTGACGCCAAGGAGGGAACCAGTGCACACTCCGCTTTATGTTCGCAGGGCGCCTCCTCTCGGCCCTGGTTGTGGTTGCTCTCGGTCTACTGGTGGTCGACGCGGCATTCGCCGACGTCGGATCCGGTTCGAGCTCGGTGCCGGTCGTGACCGCAGGTTCCGGCTCTGGATCTGGTGCCGCCCCGGCTACGCTGCCCGCCCCCGACGCGGCGCTTCAGACCGCGCTCGAGGCGTACCACAAGAAGGACTGGTTCATGCTGGCGGGCGCGCTCGGTGCGGTCGTCATCGCGGCCGTCAAGTGGCTCCTCTCCAAGAAGTGGCCGCAGTTCGAGGAGGATCACTGGGGTGTGATGCTCGCAACTGGCCTCTCTGGACTCGGGGCGCTGATCGCCTCGTGGTACACGGGGACCGACATCGCTTCGAGTCACACACTGATCGGCGCGGTCAAACTGTTCGCGTTCGCGGTCGCCGCCTACGTCTCGCAGAAGAAGCTCATCACGGGCTTCAAGAACACCGGCACCGCTTCGAGCTCGGACGTCCCGGCGTAGGGAGCGCGCCGTGAAGGCGACCGTCATCTACCGTCGCAACCCGCCTGATGAGGTTGTCGAGACGGCCGAGCTTGTGTCCATCGCCAAGGACATGGTCAAGGTCGGCGACATCGCCAAGGCGGAGGCCCTCCTTGCCGGCGAGGGCGGGATGGACGACGACGCGATCGCGCGCGTGATGTTCCGCGCTGTCGAAGAGGAACTTGCGAGTGGCAAGAAGCGCGAGGTGCGCAAGCTCTTCAGCCGGATCCGCAAGGAGTACCGGACGCAGGAGTTGTCGTCTCGCCTCCATAGCCTCGTGACCTACAACGAGAAAGCGGTCCGTGAGGACATGGAGATCGCACTCGCGAACGCCGATGTCGCGGTCAAACTTCGCCCTGGCCACGTCGGTGTGTACGATGTCGAGTCTGGGCGCCACGAGGAGTATGTCGTCGTTCGCGACGAGGATGTCGCCGTGCAGATGGCGATCGAGCGCGTGACCGATGACCTGAAACACGAACCCGAGATCTTCGACCAGGTCTGGTTGCAATACTACCTCGACATGGATGAGTTCACGCGCAAGGTCCGCGAGATCGCGCTGGACACCGACTACTGGGAAGAGGCCGACGACCGCGATGTAATGCGCGCGGCCGACCAGTACGGCGTCGAGTACGAGGAGGACGAAGATGGCGACCTCGTCGATGGCGACGACGTGCGCGCGAAGGTGGCGGAGGCTCAAGCCGACGATCGTGCACGTGATCCGCGTGGCTATCTCGAAGAGATCATGGGACCCGAGGAGGTCGCCGAGTGGATCCGCGACAACATTTCGATCGACATCGAAGCGGCAGCCAAGGCAGCGGTTCGCGAAGATGGCGCCGGTCACTTCTTGGCGACGTACGACGGCAACCTCTGGGAGACCGTCT
>JACCDR011457267.1_pt1 | contig 16337 bp, 15 predicted proteins | sample 7446431 | NCBI WGS metagenome assembly JACCDR01 (sample SAMN15323443, study PRJNA562643) | freshwater metagenome | isolation source: river surface water | place: USA:Blue River Watershed | collected 2017-08-17 | reverse complement strand
CTGGCGCAAGCTCAAGAGTCACGATCATCTCTTCGATGCGCCGATAGGCTTCTTCATTGAGTGAAGCTGGTGCTTGGCCGGGTGGTGCCGATTTAGAAAGAGGGCGGGATTGACGGGTCATGCGCAACATGGTGCCACAAGTAACTCAGTCACACGACTAGTCCATGTTGCAGCTTGGGTGCCCAAGTGCAGGCATTTTTGATCATTGAACGGCCCCGAGAATCGAGGAGGCTACTTAATTTGAGAACTGCACCGCAGACTACCGCTTTGGGTCGGCTTCTGCCCGTCACCAAGCTGAGCTGGATGTCTGATTTCAGCCTTTACAGGACATGAGCCACAAACGCTCCTACCCCAACACCCATCACGCTTACCCCGCCTGCATGGGCTGTGCGTGGAGCTGGATGCCCAGCGCCGCCGTGACTTTCAGGATCGTGGCAACGCTGGGGTTGCCCTCCCCTGACAACGCCTTGTAGAGGCTGTCCCTGTCCAGGCCGTATCGCGCGAAAGTTGCGACATGCCCTTGGCCCGGGCAATGGTGTCCAGGGCCTTGGCAGCATCATCCCCTGCCTCTTGCAGGCAGGCCCCCAGAGAGCGCCATGTCCTCTTCGGTCTTGAAGTGTTCGGCGCTGTCCCATTTCCGCAGTTTGAGTGCAGTCATCGGTTACCCCTTCAGTTGGCGCATAGATCGTTTTTATGGCGCTCTGTATCCATTGAGATACATTGCTGTCCATGCCGCCAAGCGGTGAAGCGGGTTCAACCCGCCATCGCCTCCACCGGCATCTGCAGCAGCGTGCTGGCCGGCGCCAGCGCCATGCGGTGGTGGGCGTCGGCGCGGGGCAGCAGGCGTTCAAAGTAGAACTGCGCGGTTTGCAGCTTGGCCTGGTAGAAGGCCGCTGACTCTGGCCCCTGGCCGCTGTGCAGGGCCTGCTCGGCGCGCTGGGCCATCAGCGCCCAGTGGTAGGCCATCATCACGTAACCGCAATACATCAGGTAGTCCACCGACGACGCGCCCACTTGCTCCGGGTCGGCCTTGGCCTTGAGCATCAGGCGCAGCGTGAGCGTATTCCATTGCACGGCGCGGCGCGCCAGGGCGCGGGCCATGCGGCCGCGCAAGCCCCCAGCCAGCAGGCCTGGCCGGGCCAGCGCCCACATCTGGGCGGTGAAGTCGCGCACGCACTGGCCGCGCGTTTGCAGCAGCACCTTGCGCCCCAGCAGGTCCAGCGCCTGGATGCCGGTGGTGCCTTCGTACAGCGTGGCAATGCGGGCATCGCGCGCGATCTGCTCCATGCCATGCTCGCGGATGTAACCGTGCCCGCCGTACACCTGCATGCCCAGGTTGGCGGCTTCCAGGCCCATTTCGGTCAAAAAGCCCTTGAGGATGGGGGTGAAGAAACCCAGTTCGCCGTCGTGGCGCTTGTAGCCGGCCTGGTCGCCAGCCCAGGCGGCGGCAAACATTTTGTCGGCCAGTTGCGCGGCGCCGTAGATCATGGCGCGGCCACCTTCGGCGATGGCTTTTTGGGTGAGCAGCATGCGCCGCACATCGGGGTGCCAGACGATAGCGTCGGCCACCTGCTCGGGCTCCTTTTTGCCCGAGAGCGCGCGCATGGAACGGCGCTCGCAGGCATAGGCCAGCGCGCCCTGGTAAGCCAGCTCGGCATGGGCCACGCCCTGGATGGCGGTGCCGATGCGCGCGGTGTTCATGAAGGTGAACATGGCCTCCAGCCCCTTGTTCGGTTCACCGATCAGGGTGCCGATGGCGCCGTCGAAATTGAGCACCGCCGTGGCACTGGCGCTGATGCCCATCTTGTGCTCGATCGAGCCGCAGTGCACCGCGTTGCGCGTGCCTAAAGCACCACCCTCGCCCACCAGAAATTTGGGCACGATGAACAGCGAAATGCCGCGCGTGCCGGCGGGCGCCTCGGGCAGGCGCGCCAGCACGATGTGCACGATGTTGTCCGTCAGGTCGTGCTCGCCGCTGGAGATGAAGATCTTGGTGCCGGTAATGGCGTAAGTGCCATCGCCCAGCGGTTTGGCCTGGGTCTTGACCTGCGCCAGGTCAGAGCCGCACTGCGGCTCGGTCAGGCACATGGTGCCGCCCCACTCGCCCGCCACCAGCTTGGGCAGGTACTGCTGGCGCATGGCCTCGGTGCCGTACTGCAAGATGGTGTTGATGCAGCCGATGCTCAGACCGGGATACATGCTGAAGGCCCAGTTGGCCGTGCCCATCATCTCGCTCTTGAGCAGGTTGAGCGACACGGGCAGGCCCTGCCCGCCATAGGCCGTGGGGAACGACAGGCCCTGCCAGCCGCCCTCGACGAACTGCGCATACGCCGCTTTGAAGCCCTTGGGCGTGGTGACCTCGCCCGCCTGAAAGTGGCAGCCCTCTTCGCCGCCCGAGACGTAGAGCGGCGCCAGCACCTCTTCGCAGTAGGTGGCTGCTGCCTCCAAAATGGCGTCCACCACCTCGGGCGAGGCGTCTTCGCCGCTGCCCAGCGCGCGGTAGTGCGCCGGGTAGTCGAACACCTCGTTCATCACAAAGCGCATGTCGCGCAGCGGGGCTTTGTAGTTCAACATGCTCATTTCTCCAGAATGGCCACGACGCCCTGGCCGCCAGCGGCGCAGATGGAAATCAAACCGCGCCCGCTGCCCTTTTGTGCGAGCAGCTTGGCCAGCGTGGCCACAATGCGCCCGCCGGTGGCGGCAAACGGGTGACCGGCGGCGAGCGAGCTGCCGTTCACATTGAGTTTGCTGCGGTCAATGGCGCCCAGCGGCTGCGCCAGGCCGAGCTTGTCGCGGCAGAACACCGGGTCTTCCCACGCCTGCAGGGTGCACAGCACCTGGGCGGCAAAGGCTTCGTGGATTTCATAAAAGTCGAAGTCCTGCAGCGTCAGGCCGGCGCGCGCCAGCATGCGCGGCACGGCGTAGGCGGGGGCCATCAGCAGGCCCTCTTTCTTGGCCGGGTCGGCGTTGAAGAAGTCCACCGCCGCCACCTCGCTGAACGTGAGGTAGGCCAGCACCGGCAAGCCGCGCTCGGCCGCCCAGGCTTCGCTGGCCAGCAGCACGGCCGAGGCGCCATCAGTCAGCGGTGTGGCGTTGCCTGCCGTCAGCGTGCCCTGGCCGGGCGCCACCTTGCGGTCGAACACCGGCTTGAGCTTGGCCAGCTGTTCAGCGTTCAGGCCCTGGCGCAGGTTGTTGTCTTGCTTGACCCCGAGGAAGGGCGTCATCAGGTCGACAAAGAAGCCTTCGCCGTAGGCGCGCGCCAGGTTCTGGTGGCTTTGCAGGGCCAGGGCATCTTGCGCTTCGCGCGTGATGCCCCATTCGCGGGCCATGAGTTCGGCGTGTTCGCCCATCGACAGGCCGGTACGCGGCTCGCCGTTGCGCGGCAGCTCGGGCTGGAAGAACTGCCCCGGGCGAATGCGCAGCGCCCGCTGCAGGCGCTGCCAGGGGCTGCGCGCGCGCGAAATGTCGAGCAGGGTGCGGCGCAGCTTGTCGTTGACGGCGATGGGCGCGTCCGAGGTGGTGTCCACCCCGCCGGCCACGCCGCACTCGATCTGGCCCACCGCAATTTTGTGCGCCACCAGCATGGTGGCCTCCAGCCCGGTGCCGCAGGCTTGCTGCAGGTCGAAGGCCGGGGTCTCGGGCGAGAGCGTGGTGGAGAGCACGGCTTCGCGCACCAGGTTGAAGTCGCGCGAATGCTTCATCACCGCGCCTGCGGCCACGTCGCCCAGGCGCTGGGCATGCAGGTTGAAGCGGTCCACCAGGCCTTGCAGCGTGGCCGTGAGCATGTCGAGGTTGGAGGCGCGGCTGTAAACGGTGTTGGAGCGCGCAAACGGGATGCGGTTGCCGCCCACGATGGCGACGCGACGGAGGGTGCTGTTGGGGGTCATGGTGGGGCTCAGGAAATGGTGGGTTGATGCGCGGCTTCGGCGCGGAGTTCGGAACGCAGATGGACCTGCTCGCCGCGTGCGTCGCGCACCTCGAACACGGTCTGGCCTGTACTGGCCTGCGCCTGCCAGAGCGAGGCGCGGGCCGGCAGCAGCACGGGCCGCTTGAACACGGTGGTGAGCGAAGCGGCTTGCAGCACAGTGGCCGGCGAGGCGGCTTGCAACAGGGCCAGCGCGCGCGCCTGCGTCCACAGGCCATGCGCGATGGCGCCCGGAAAACCGAACAGCTGCGCGCTCAGCGCCGACAGGTGGATAGGGTTGTAGTCGCCCGACACCGGGGCGTAGCGGCGGCCGGTGTCGGCGGGGGCGTCGAATGCACCGGCCTGGGTCAGGGGGAGTTCAGGCCCGACGGCGCCGTTGAACGGTGCGCCCACGGGCGACTTCACGCCCAGTCGCAGCAGGGTTTGTGTGGCCTGCCAGACGCATTGGCCATCCACCTCGCGCAGCACGCGCAGGTGCAGCGTGAACACCTGCCCTTTGTCGTGCGCCAGCAGCTCGCCGCTGGTCAGCTCCACCCGCACCGCGTCGCCTGCGGTCAACGGCGCGTGCTGGGTGATGGCGTTGGCCAGGTGCACCGTGCCCATGGCGGGCCAGGGGCAGGCGCTGGAAGTCATGTAGGCCATGACCAGGGGGAAAGTCAGCATCTGCGGGTAAGTGAGCGGGGCTTGCAGGCCGGGGGCAAAACCGCAGACCTCGGCGTAACGCGCCCGGTGCGCGGCGTCGACCACGACACGGGGCAGCACCAGCGTGACCGGGGCCAGCGCGCGCACCGGCCCGGGGCGCTTGAAACTGCTGGCCAGCGCACGGGCCAAGCTGCTCAGCGTGCTGGCAGGCGTGATGTTCTGGATCTGCACCTCAAGCCCCCAGCAGGCTTTGGCCGCACACGCGCACCACCTGCCCATTCACGCCCTGCGAGGCGGGGCTGAGCAGCCAGGCGATGGTTTCGGCCACATCGACCGGCTGGCCGCCCTGCCCCATGGAATTCATGCGCCGGCCGGCTTCGCGGATGGCCAGCGGGATGGCGGCGGTCATTTGCGTTTCGATGAAGCCCGGCGCCACCGCGTTGATGGCCATGCCGCGGGGCAGGCGCGGCGCCTGGCTGTGCACCAGGCCGATCACGCCAGCCTTGGAAAACGCGTAGTTGGTCTGCCCCAGGTTGCCGGCAATGCCCGAGATGGACGACACGCACACCAGCCGTGCCTGGGGTTGGAGCGCGCCCCGCTCCAGCAAGGCCTGGTTGATCGCCTGCTGCGCCACCAGGTTGACCTGCACCAGCGTCTGCCACAGGTGCGGCGGCATCTTGGCGATGGTCTTGTCGCGGGTGATGCCGGCGTTGTGCACCACGCCGTCCCAGCCGCCGTCAGCCAGGGCCGCCTGGGCGATCTGCCCGGCCGCCGCCGGATCGGCAATGTCGAGCGCCAGCGCGCGGCCCTGCAGCCGCTCGGCCACGGCCTGCAAGGCGTCCTGGGCCTGCGGCACGTCCAGACAGACCACCTGGGCGCCATCGCGCGCCAGGGTTTCGGCAATGGCCGCGCCAATGCCGCGCGCCGCGCCGGTCACCAAAATCTTCTTGCCCGCCAGTGGCTGCGCCCAGTCGCTCGGGGCCGGGGCCTCAAAAGGCGCCAGGCGCACCACCTGGCCCGACACATAGGCGCTGCGCGGCGACAAAAAGAAGCGCAGCGTGCCTTCGATCTGCGCCTCGGCTCCCGGCGCCACATAGACCAGCTGCACCGCAATGCCTCGCTTGACCTCCTTGGCCAGCGATTTCACAAAACCTTCCAGCGCGCGCTGTACCGTGGCCTGCTCGGCAACCGGGCAGGCTTCGGGCGGGCGGCCCAGCACCAGCACGCGGCCGCAGCTTTGCAGTGAGCGCACCGCGTCGTGGAAGCACTGGTACAGCGCCTCGGCCTGGGCCACAGTGGCCAGACCGGTGGCGTCAAACACCACGGCCTTGAGGGGACCGCCCGGCTGCTCGCTGGTGCTCCACAGCCCGCTCATCAAGCCGGCCTGGTTGGCCATCGCGGTCCAGCCCTGCACGCTGCGGTGCGCCACGGTGGCGGCCCGCATGGCGCGGAAGGCAGCCAGCAGCGCGGGCAGCAGTTCGGGCGTACCACCGGCGCCGACCAGCACGTCGCCAGCGACCACCGGTTGGCCGGCTTCGAACCGCTCGAGCGGTACGGGACGCGGCAGGCCCAGCATGCCGGCCAGGCGGGCGCCAAAGGCCGAGTTGGCAAAGTTGAGGTAAGCGTCGGACATGGACATGGCTCCTTTGTTTGTGTACGATCGTACACCGAAAAACCAAAACCGCCAAATCCATCCATGCCGAACGCCCGTCCCGACCCCCCCGCCTCCGCCACGCCCGAGCCGCCACTGAGCCGGCAAGACCGCAAGGACCTGACCCGCCAAAGCCTGGTGCAGGCCGCGCTGCGGTTGATCGGCGAGGGACGCAGCTTCACCAGCCTGGGCATCCGCGAGATCGCGCGCGAGGCCGGCATGGTGCCCAATGCGTTTTACCGGCACTTTCGCAGCCCAGACGAGCTGGGCCTGAGCCTGGTGGACGAGGTGGGGGCCACGCTTCGCGGCCTGCTGCGCCAGGCGCGCCAGCCGAGTTCGGCCCAGACCAGCGTGGTGCGCCAGTCGGTGCAGGTGTACCTGCAGTACGTGCGCGACAACCGGGTGCTGTTCCGCTTCATCTCGAGCGAGCGCGCGGGTGGCAGCCGGGTGCTGCGGCTGGCGATCCGCCACGAGGTGCAGCGTTTTGTGGACGACACGGCACGCGACCTGGCGCCGCTGGAGGCCTACCAGGGCCTGTCGCAGGCCAGCCTGCACATGGTCTGCGGCCTGATGGTCAACACCCTGCTGGCCGCCGCCCCCGAGGTTCTGGATCTGCCCGCCGACGAGCCTCAGTCCGAGCAGGCGATGGTGCAGGACTTCGTGCAGCAGTTGCAGATCATCTTGCTGGGCGCGGCCAGCTGGCGCGAGGCAGAGCGGCGCTGAAGCGGCGGTGACTGCCAATCGGCAGCCATCCCAAGAAACCCGCCCCCAATCCGCGACAATCGATGCTCTACCGAACCACACCCTGCAAGCCAAGACTTTCTCTCTTCTCCCCATCGCCCTGGCCATCGCTGTGGGCAGCCTGTTGCCCAGCTCGGCGTCCTTCGCGGCCAAACACCTCGCTGCCGCCAAGCCTGCAGCGCACAAAAAGGCTGCGGCCGCCGCAGCCTCTGCAAACGCCCTGCCGCCTCTGGCCGCCCAGACGGCCCTGGCCGACAACCCACCCGAGCTGCCGGCCAAAGCCTGGCTGCTGATGGACTACGACTCTGGCGAAATCCTCGCTTCGGCCAATGCGGACGAAGCGCTGCCGCCCGCATCGCTCACCAAGATGATGACCAGCTACATCGTCGAGCAAGCGCTGCGCTCAGGCAAGCTCAAGCAGACCGATCTGGTCACCGTCAGCCAGAACGCCTGGTGCCGCGGTTCGGGCACCGAGTCGTGCATGTACCTGCCGCTCAATAGCCAGGCCACCGTCATTGACATCCTGCGCGGCATTGTCATCCAGTCAGGCAACGATGCCTCCAAAGCGATTGCCGAGCACATGGCCGGTTCAGAGGCCGGCTTTGCCAAGCTGATGAACGCCGAGGCCCAGCGCCTTGGTATGACGCACACCCAGTTCGTCAACCCTACGGGTCTGCCCGATCCGGAGCACAAGTCCTCCGCGCGTGACCTCGCCATCCTGGCGCGCGCCATCATTCGCGACAGCGCCGAGTACTACCCCATCTACGCCGAACGCGATTTCAAATACAACGGCATCAAGCAAGGCAACCGCAACGCCCTGCTCTACACCGACCCCACTGTGGACGGCCTCAAGACCGGCCACACCGCTGAGGCCGGTTATTGCCTGGTCACTTCGTCCAAGCGCAACGATATGCGCTTGATCTCGGTCATCCTCAACACCCACAGCGCACAGGCACGAGCCGACCACACGCGCACGCTGCTCGGCTGGGGCTTTGGCAGCTTCGAAAAAGCTGTCCCGATCCAGCCAGGTGCAGTGGTCACAACTGCCAAGGTGAGCTTTGGCAAGGCCGACACCGTGGGTGCGGTCCTGGGCGCGCCATGGATGCTTACCGTGCCACGCGGCCAGCAGGTGCAGGCCACGGTGGAACTGAAACCGGGCCTGGAAGCGCCCGTGGCCAAGGGCGCCGTGGTCGGCAAGGTGGTCGCCACCTCGAACGGCAAGCCGCTGGGCGAAACCCCGCTCGTGGCGCAGGCCGATGTGGAGCGCGCCGGTCTGCTGCTGCGCACATGGCAGTACGTGGCCAAGTGGTTCGGCAAGTGATGGCTTGAACGCAGCGGAGGGCTGACGCGGGGGACCTCTGCGGTCCCTTGGTTCTTAACGCATACCGACAGGCCACAGGCTGGCAGCTGAGGATACCTACGGCAGCACTTACTCGGGCGAATTCCGGTGGCAAGGTAACCTGTCTATTAACCGCGTTGCTGTGTTTGGGGATGAGCTGGTAATTTCTGCCATTGCCCCAGTAGAAGGTACTTGGATGGGTGGTTTCAACTATGCAATGCCTCTAGGTGCACAAGGTGCACGCATGTCAGTAGGCACCACCCGAACTGGCTATACATTGGACGGAGACTTTGTTGGCTTCAGCGGCACCGCCACAGAAAAATCAATGGGTGTGAGCTACCCCCTTGTGCGCAGCCGTGCCAGTAACCTATCGGTGTCGTTGTCCTATAAAGACAAGAGCCTGCAAGACAACCGTTTGGGTGCAATCGATCAAAAATATGTCACGACGACACCATTGGTGTTTAACTTTGATCGCCGCGATGGTTTTGGCCAGGGTGGCATGACTTACGGAGCAGTCAGCTTTACGCGTGGCAATCTAGTGGCTGCTGGCAATAAAACCAGCTTTGGTCGTTGGCAGACCGAAGTAGCTCGCTTGCAAAGAGTGAGCTCTACATGGAACTTGTATGCACATGCAGTCGTACAAGGCGCACGCAACAACCTAGATAGTTCAGAGGGTTTCTCTCTGGGCGGTGCAACTGGTGTTCGGGCCTATCCCAGCGGAGAGGCGTCGGGTGACGAAGGCTGGTTGCTGCAGTTAGAGGCACGCAAGTCCTTGGGTGCTGCGGAGCTGTATGCGTTTTATGACCACGGCAAGGTCAAAGTGGATGCGCGTCCGGAACTGGTCTCCAGCCCAGCGCCTGATCAAGAGCGTGCAGGTGCAGGTGTTGGCATCCGGATCAACGAGGGCCCCATGAAGGTGAATGTTGCATTGGCTTGGCGAACCAAGGGTGGAGTGCCCACTTCCGCAGCAAACGCAGGATCAGATCCCCGAATGTGGATGTCAATGATGTATTCGTTTTGAGTGCAAAAGCGAGAAAACCCACGTATCTAATATGAACAGCTAACCCCTCTTCATTTCACCAATCGACCCGCCCTGGAGCAATCCTCGGCGGGCTTTCTCATTTCTGGAGAGATCACATGAGGATTTTCAGAAAACGCCAACAACTGCAGTACTTCATCGACATCTGCGCCGATCCGGAGCTGCGGTTGCTGCAGCAGCAACGTTTACACGAGCTAGCTGGCTACGAGCTTCATGAACTGGCGTACTTCTACAGCGATGATTATCCCAACGTATCGCTAGCATGGGAAAGTACTTGAATTTCCGCTTTGGGTCGGCAGCGCCAGTAGGGTCGACACTGGACCGATCGTACGTGATCCGATCGTTTGAAACGAGCGCGTGCGGCCGGTGTCGGCTGTACTGCTGTCATCCAGGTCGTCATCTGCCGAATGGCCGGTCTTCACTGTGGGCATCATGCGAACCAGCAGCCGCGAATGACTCTTGACAGCATTTTGCAGACAGTCACTATCACTCTAAACGGCAGGAACAGAGTTCCAATCTGTGGTGTAGCTGGGTGATTTACGCTCCTGCCGCATTCCCCATTCTGCACGTAGCCCTCCAAGAACTCACTTTGATGGTGCCTCGACCAAAGCGACTGTTCAACCCATCAATCGCACTCATCAGCTTTGTATCGCTGGTTTTTACAGGCTCAAGCAGATCGGCCTGAACGACTCCCACTGGAGAAATGTCCCCCAGCATGATCCCAGCCTTTTTGTATTTGTACCCATCACGCCAAAGTAATTCAGCAATGTGCTGCACCCAGCGTTGATCACTAGACTGTCATTCGTAGGTATGGGTAGCTTCAGCACACGCCAGCTTGCAACGGAGTTTCGCCCCTTCTTCTTCTTCCTGAAGACCCGATCTGCCCTCCAACAACAACACACCTATTAGGTGTGTTGTTGTTGGAGGGCATCGCCTGGCTCTTTAGCTAAATCGAAAAAAAAGATTACCAGACCCCTTAATAAAAATTCAAAGTCAGCGATTTCATCCTAATGGACCTAGCGCGTAGTGCGTTCAGGCCATCAATAGGAGTAGAGATGAAAAGCAAACACACACTTGCCGCTGTCAACTGGGGTGATAGTGCAGGCATCGAAAAGATTGCGATAGACGAGGCACTATCTGCGTATAAGCCGAATCCGCGATCACCCGCATTTGCAGTGCAAAAGATCTTTCAAATCGCATCAAATGATGATGATGAACAAGTTTTTCTAGCGCGCGAAGATTTCTTAGTGATGTTCCCACTATTTGAGGGCGCGGACTATGAGGGACAACTGAGTTGGGATGCTAATGGCTCATGCTGGAGCCTGAGTCCTGGACCAACTGTGCCGGCGTCAAGAATTCAACAGGATGCACTCAGATGGTACTTGAACGGTTGGGACATGAGTCGCCACACTCGCGATTTGGAGTTTGCATATCCGGAAGATCGTGAATTCGCCCCATCTGGGGAGGGTGTTGACCGACTCTTCAATGCACTGTTGCCGCTTGAAGACGAGCTTACAAGACGCTTGTTTGTTGATCACCAAGATGGCCGCGTAGGTTACTGCGATGTTTACAAATCCAAAAAGGAGGACCTGTATGTAGCTGAACTGGGGTTCTTCAACGACCGAAGAACCCATCGGCTTCAGAGAATTACGCAGCCATTCTGGGAACTAGAGGGCTTCACAGTCCCATCAATGCTCAAACGATATCAAGTACTGAGCTACCGCATTCATCACATCTTCGCGCTACGCGGTGAAATGGAATAAAGCTAACGCAAGCACTGCGGATCAAATCCGCAGTGCAACCTCGACTTGCCCTAAATCAGAGACACAAACGACACACATCTAGCGGTTCCTTGGCACTGCCAAATCCACATTTAACTTAGCCAGCCGATAGGCATCTGAACAGTCATTACAGAGCAGAAGATTTCAGCTAAAAAATATTTCCCCCCTCCCCTTAAAAACTGCAAAAGGTCAGCGATTACATAGAAATGGACCTTGTGCAAGTGCATCTTGGCCATGCAACAAAAAGGAGAGAAAGATGAGAAAAGTAGATATTTTTACAGATATTGCCGGTCGCACAGATGAGGTCTTGGATGCACTCGGGATTGACCAGCGTTCCCGATTTCGTCACATCCACTGCCCAATTCCGAGTCACGACGATCACCGTCCTTCATTTCGGGTGGACATGACGAATGAGCGATTTTTCTGCTCCTGCACGCCAAAAGGCGGATCAATGATTGACTTGGTGATCGCTATGGGACATGCCGGAAACTTTGTCCAAGCAGTCCGCTGGTTACGTCGAAAGTTGATGATTCAAATGACGACTGTGAAGCCAATTCGCATTGAAAAAAACTACGTGGAAGACGTACAAGATGCGAAAGAGGCGGCTAATCGTGACGACATCTTGCGCGTGTTTTCTCATTGCGTTGACGTCCCGCCTTTTCATCCGTACCTGGTCAAGAAAGGGATTCTTCCGTTAGGGGCACGCTATGAAGCGACGCTGAAATCAATCGTACTGCCCATTCACGATTCAGACTATGTTTTTCAAGGGATGGAGTACATCGATGACCGCGGAAACAAATTCTGCATTGATGGTACGAAGAAATCCGGCAATGGCCTCATGCTCGGCAATCCTGATTCGATTCCAGTTTTATGTGTGGCAGAGGGCTGGGCAACTGGTGTGTCGGTGCACATGGCACTTGGCGGAGTACCGGTGTTAATCACTTTTGGCTCTGGAAATCTTTTAGCAGTCAAAAACTTTGTGCGACCTGGGCAAAAAGTCTGGTTCTTCGCTGACAAAGACAAGAGCGGAATTAAAGCAGCGAATGAAGCTGCTCAAAAACTAGACCCGGTCGGAGTAGTCTTACTTCCGACATTAGATGATTTCAATGAAGATTTTTTGGGCGCTATAGGGCAATCCAACTTCATCAAGATAAAGCACCAATTCCAAGATGCAAGGAGGCAAAAATGATACGAGCTGAAAAATCCTCAACGCTCATGGAAGCGTTCTCAAAAAAGCCAGCGACGCATCTGGTGGGGAAAGCTTCTTTGAAATTGAAAAAGAGTATTCCCGAAATTCATGACTGGTTGGGATCTGCAATTGATCTTCGAGAAACCAACGAGATTTCGCAAAAAAAAGTGGACTTCGCGATAGCGCCAATCTTTGCCGCAGGACGTGCAGCGCTTGTAACGGGGTTGGGCGCATCATCAAAATCAATGCTTCTAAAGCAGCTTGCAGTCGCTGTAACAACAGGACGGGATACCTTAGGAATGTCGATTCCCAAACCAGGAAAAGCAGTTTTGATCCTGGCCGAAGATACAGATGAAGACTCGCATCGAAGTCTCGATGCGATTTTCAAGTCCATGAACTTGAGCGATCACGAAATTTCATTAGTGCAAGAGCGCTTATACATCTTCGCGGCAGCAGGTAGAGACTGTGTCATCGTGACTGGCGAAGATGTCAAGACTTCCGTGCGAGTTGAACTACTTCTTGAATATGTTTCGCAGCTGAAAGATGTTCGACTGATCGGACTGGATCCGGCTATAGCATTAACACGAGGTCGAGAGCTTGATGAGTTGGCTCAGCGAGAGCTTGCCAATACCGTCGAGCGACTCGCAATCAAAACCGGAGCTGCAGTGTTGGTAGTGAGTCACGCAGCCAAGTCAATTCAGTATCAACAAGAAATTGGGTCACATGCAAGCCGTGGTAGTGGCGCTATCACGGACGCATTCAGGCTTGAAGTATTGATGAGAGTGATGACTACAAAAGAAGCAAAAGCATCTCGAGTCCCAAACATCAATCGGCATCAATATGTACAAATGCAAGTCACAAAAGCAAACTCACTCCCACCAGCGCTGATGAAGCCTACTTGGCTTGAGCGAGGATCTGGAGGAGCGTTAATCCTCGCAACTTTGGCTCCAGCTGCGCCGACGGCTTGGGAGAGAACACGCCGAGGGCTTGAAATTTTCTTTGAAGAAGAACAAAAAAACGGCGTGCCGCACAGTATCAATCTTAGTTTTCTGGCTTGGAAAGCTAAGGCAATGAATGTCGGACTACTGACAGGAACAACAAGCTCAGCGCGCGATATGTCCGCACGAAGACTGTTCACCTCTCTAAAAGATGCCAATTGGATTTTCGAAGACGGCGACACATGGAAAGTAACCTCTGAGGGAGAACATGAAATCATGGATTGAATGACTTCCTCGGCCTAGGCAAAGGGCTAGCAGTTAGCCCTTTGCCTGGTTCAGTAAGAAAGCGGGATTAAAGCGGTGGTGGATTTGAACTAGCCATACCCCCATCTACGCTGTCGCCCATCGCTGATTAGATGTATTTGGCCAACGCATCTGACACGGCAATTCGCGTTCTTCGCGGGCTAAGCACTCTTCTTCGCTCTCAAAAATTAGGTCCTCTAATTGATCCAAGTTCACTGAGTTTGAACTATGTGAAAGAGGCTATAGGTGTTGCTCTTAAATAAAAATCTAGGCGCTTAACAAATGACAGACATGCTCCTTGCGCCCATGTTTTCGAATCACTTTACAGATTGCGAGGTTCAAATCATGAGCCTCATAACTCAGATGGCCACCGCCCTACCCCGCGCTGAAGTGCCGTGACTTCAACCGCATTGCACATTTGTCCGTAGAGGGCGTTTTGCCAATTGTCTAAAGGCATGACCAGCAAGGTCTCGGCCTCTTTGTCGAAACGTTGACTGTTTTTGCCCCGGAGCAATTCCCAGTACCCCACGATGCAGTCTTTACGGGACCGCAGGATTTCGGTGGACGGCAGCTTGTTACTCTTCTTACTGTTGGCGGTCTTGGAGGCTGGCAACAGGTTCCAGACATCGTTGTTGTGCCAAAGGTCAAACGGGATGACGTGGTCTACGTCGAAGCTCTCCCGCAATGTAGAGCCGGTCCAGACGCATTCCAAACGATCCAGCCCTGAAAACAGCTTCCTGGCCTCGATGGTGCTGCGCTCATCCTCCTTCTCCAAGAGTAGGTTCACCACGGTGGCAACGTCAACGCCTTCCCCCAGCTTGGTGGTCTTTTCGGCCCATTGAAGGATGACGGCCTGGCTCACCCAATAACCCAGGTGGCTCAGCTCGATCCACAAATCGTTGGGGATGAGGACTTGTCGGGTCTTGGCATCGTAGCCAAACACCCGACCCGTGATGAGAGCGCCACCAGCGAAGACAACCGGCCCTTTGATGATCGCGTCCTCGATGTCAGCCATCAGGGCTCGCAACAGTTTCTGGGTGTCCGGGGATAGCTGCCCCTTGTTCCGCTCGATCCTGAAACCGCTGTAGCCACCCGCTTTGGCGTAACGCTGGACCAGGGCATGCAGGTGCTTGCGAAACTTGATCGGCTTGCCCGCATCCGGCCGTTCGCCGTTGAGCTGGGGAATGAAGGTGCGCGACTCGACCAGGGGCCAGTAATACTGCAACCACTTCTCGGCCACGTACCTCACCGGCAGCCCCACTTGGCCGTCGGCCAGCCATGTCACGCTGTTGGGACTTTGGGTGGCGATTTCCGCGAGCGCACGGAAAAGCGCGAATTTGTAGGTGGCGCTCTTCTTGTCATGGTTCAACACACCTTCGATCTGGTCGATGGGTCGGGTGTTGGCACCGGATTTAAGCTGAAACAGCAAAGACACCCATTCGATGCCCTGCCGGCTCATGGCATCCGCGTTGCCCCACTGGTCGATCAGGCTGAAACCCAGACGTTCAAAAATGAGCCGCAGGTAGCCTGGGGGATAAGTCTTGAAGAGGCGGCCATTTGCATCCCGCTCACCACCTCCCGTGTCCGAGCGCTGACTGGGAACGGAAATCAACAGGCGGCCATTGACCTTGAGGCATCGCTTGATCGACAGCGCGGCATTGAACAACTCCGTGGAGTCAATGTGCATCAGCACTGCGCAGCATAGGACCCCATCAAACTCACCGCCAAATGGCACCGGAAAATCAGGCAGCAGTCCTTGCATGACCCGCCCCTTAAGTTCCGGGTGGAACTCTTGGGCCAACTGGACAAACTCAGGAGTCCCATCCAAGCCGAATGGCTGAAAGCCTTGACGACCCAACTCAGCCAAATCCCGACCGGAGCCGCAACCGATGTCCAGAACCCGGCCGCCCGGCGCGAAAGCCGTGGCAAATCGACTACCCAATGAACTCTGCGCCGCCTCATAACGTTGGGCCACATCATTCGCGTTAGCAGAGTAGTAATTCAAGGTCGAAGAGTCCATTGGGTTCAATTATGTGGCCACCGCTTGGCTCAGGCCATGAGCCTTGAACGAAAACAGCGGCGATTTGTGCCTGAAACGGATGCTCTGGAGGGAGTGTGTGGAGACCAATGCACCGCAGGCAAATCACGTAAGCGGGCGATCCGTATAGAGAAAAAGGGGTGGACCACACTCGGCGATGAATGTGACCCCAAGTTGTGATAGGTGGCCAGAGGGGATTTGAATCAGGATTCAAGGCTATTGATCTCAGCTAAACCACAAGCTTTTTCAGCTTCACGTTAAAGAGTTGACCAAATACCTTAATGAGATTAACCAAACATGTAAAGAAACGTAATCAGAGCGGCGGCGGATTTGAACTGGGCATCTTTTTATTTACGTCATCTTCAATTGTGCCCATGCCAGATTTAACTCGGTTGGCTAAGGCATTTGATATTGCAACTCGCTTTTTATGCTCCTCGCGCGCCAAGCGTTTCTCATGCGCCAAGCGCGCCTCTTTCGTCAAGAGTTCTTCAATTTCCAAACGATCTGCTTCTATTTCGTTGGATAGCTTATCAAATTCATCGATTTTTTTATCGATGTGTTCCTTTGCGCTTTTCAGAATGAACACATCCTCATCTCTTTTCTTAACTTTTTCTTTTGGCAGTACATGGACTGTTAAGTACTCTTGCAATGGTTCAAACAGAATATTGGGAATTGGGATGTCCCGATTTCCTGCAATCGTTTTGTCCCCACTGATATCAATATACGGAGTCCCTTTCATCGATATCTTCAG